>Ga0209986_10001562_pt1 | contig 21763 bp, 16 predicted proteins | sample BlataG_FD_183168 | JGI IMG/M metagenome (GOLD analysis project Ga0209986, IMG submission 183168) | Deep subsurface microbial communities from Black Sea to uncover new lineages of life (NeLLi) - Black_00105 metaG (SPAdes) (version 2) | ecosystem: Environmental > Aquatic > Marine > Oceanic >... | reverse complement strand
TTTAAGCCCATGGCAAGAGAATCAAGATCATCATTTTGTGGTGAAAGCTCAACCTGGACAGAGTAATCGCCCCTTGCCACTTTCTGAATCGCATCTATTATTTTGCTCACTCCAGTAGAGAGTCTAGCTGTCCTGTCGGCTTCTGTTTTAATCAATTCTTTTATGTCATCTGCCATTAAGCTTATTCCTACCAATAGTTCGGTAAACTCGTCTTCTTTTTCTGGAATTTCGATGCTTTCGGAAAAATTACCTATAGCATAGCTCTGCAATAAGGGTGATATTTTGTCCAGTCGAGCAGCCACATATTCGTTGTATTTTTCCATATCTGACTTTGGCATCTTACTCCCCTCTTTTCAGCCATTTCAAAGCTTCTTCTTCATTGGCAAATGCTTTAACATTTTTTCTGCCACTGGCCTTCTCTAAAAATTGCATGATTACTTTAATAACGGTGGAGGTAGTGAGTACAGCCATTTTTTCTATTTTTGGATTTACATAAAACCTCTCGGCAATCGTTTTTCTAAGTCTTGACGAAGGTATGTTATTTCCGGGATCTATTAACCAGTTGGTTTTTCCTGGCATCTTACTGTTAATTCCATCTAGCTTATCAAAAAGTTCATTAGCCGTTTTTTCATCCGGATTGTCCTCAATCTTCATTCGACCAATTTTATTCTCCTCATCCCACCAAGCTTTACATTTTGCTTGTGGCATTTTTATTTACCTCCTTATAATTCCAATATTACCAAATGATATAAAAGGTTGATTTTATTGCTTACCTCTCCTAACATTCCATAACTCCTCGTAACATCTTCATATTTCACCTCTCAGCTCTATTCTTTTAGCCAGGCGAGAGCCTCTTCCTTGGTTTTGAAAAAACGCATATCTTTCTTTTTTATAGTTCCCATAACAAAGGATGCTATCACTCTGGCAACTGGATGCGTTCCGAAAATGGCAACCTTTCCGATTTTTTCATCCTCTAACCATTCTTTCCCTATCTTTCTTGCCCCAGGTAATGGCTTTCCTGCCTCGGTTATGTCGACAAGAAGGTCTATCTTTCCTTCCATCTTGCCCCTTATTTTAAGGATGGCCACTATTATCGCACTTACAGTTTTCTCATCAACAATTCCAACCACAGTTAAATAAAGTATATTATCTTCACCAAGACTCAACCTGCTTTTCCCTACCCATATTTCTCTTTCTTTGTTTTTCATCTTTCCTATTTTTTTTTAGCCGCTCCTACGTCCGCGTGTACTTCGAAGGCGGACGCCAGAGCGCAATCATCTTGTATTAATATGTAAAGCGAAAAAAATGCCAAAGTTTTAAAATAAAGCTAGCTGGAAACTAAATGACTGCAACTCTTTTGTTTTCAATAAATACAAGAGAGGGAAAGGAGAATTCAAAGGAAATACTTTATATTTTATTCTGGAAAAAATTCCCTACTTATGGAAATAAATCTATAAAAAAAGGTCTTCAATTCTGAGCTTTTAATCATTTAGCTTTTGACATCAAATTATTCCTTTGCTAAAGTATGAATTTGATTAATCAAATGCCTGCATAAGACTTTTCTGTGGTCGTCGTGGGAGCGGAGTGCTATGGCAGACAGAAAAACAAATTTCTACCCCCTGATCGGGAAAAGGAAGGAATTCATGCGCAAGAATAGGAATCTTATTTCACTTTTTCTTTTAATAGCGCTATTGGCCACACCTGTTTTAGCCCAGCGCAAAATAACAACACCCAAGAAACACTTCGGGTTTACTCCAGGAGATGATTACTACCTGGCCAACTACACTCAATTCATGGCTTACTTGAAAAAACTTTCTCTGGAATCCAAGCGACTGTCTCTTGCCGGAATCGGGATAACACCTGAAGAACAGCCGATGTATATGGCCATTATCACTTCTCCAGAGAATCAAAGGAAAATCAATCGTTATAAAGATATCTCAAAGAGACTGGCTTTGGCTGAAGGACTTACTGATAGCGAGGCTCGAGAACTAGCTTCTGAAGGACGGGCGGTAGTCTGGATTGATGGAGGCTTACACGGCACTGAAGTGTTGGGAGCTCAGCAGTTAATAGAGCTTGTCTATCAAATGGCGAGCCAAAATGATCCTGAGACGCTGAGAATCCTGAATGATGTCATTTTGCTGGCCGTCTGCTCAAATCCAGATGGAATGGAGTTGGTTTCGGACTGGTATATGCGGGAAAAGGAACCAACCAAGAGGTCTATAAGGGGACTTCCCCGCCTGTATCAGAAGTACATCGGCCACGATAATAATCGTGACTTCTACATGGTCACACAACCTGAGACTGAAGCTATAAACCGGGTGTTGTACCGCGAGTGGTTTCCTCAAATCGTGTACAACCAGCATCAATCTGGTCCAGCAGGAACAGTTTTATTTGCTCCTCCGTTCCGCGATCCGTTCAACTACTGCTTTGATCCCCTTGTTCCTTTGGGAATCGAGCTCGTCGGAGCTGCCATGCACAGCCGTTTCGTTGCTGAAGGCAAAGCAGGGACTACAATGAGATCAGGAGCAAGATATTCGACCTGGTGGAACGGCGGACTTCGGACATCTACTTACTTTCACAACATGATCGGCATTCTAACAGAAACCATCGGGAATCCCACGCCGATAGAGATTCCGTTTCTTCCTCAAAAACAACTCCCTAAAAATGATCTTCCTGCTCCGATTGCTCCGCAGAAGTGGCATTTCCGCCAGTCAATTGAGTACTCGATTACAGCTGACAGGGCAATTCTCGACCTGGCTTCCAAACACCGCGAGGATTTCCTGTTCAACATCTATCTTATGGGAAAAAACTCCATAGAACGGGGAAGCCGCGACCACTGGACGATCCATCCGCAACGGATTGCTGCCGTCGAGGAGGCAATCAAAAAAGATAAAGCGCAGCTAGTAGGTTCCGGCCGAAACCGAGGCTACCCACGCAAATATTATGAGATGCTCTTTAACCCGGCTGAGCGTGATCCTCGAGCGTACATTCTTCCCTCCGATCAACCCGACTTTTTAACTGCGACCAAATTTGTGAATGCTCTCATCAAGAATGGAATAACTGTTCTTCGAGCAGCTGATTCCTTCAAGGTAAGCGATAAGTCCTATCCTTCGGGTTCTTATATCGTCAAGGCCGCTCAAGCCTTCCGTCCCCACATCCTCTCCATGTTTGAACCTCAAGATCATCCAGATGACATCCCGTATCCAGGTGCAACGCCGATTCCTCCTTACGATAATGCTGGCTGGACTTTGGCTTATCAAATGGGAGTGGAATTCGACCGGATTTTCGAAAGTGTCGAAGGCCCCTTCGAAAAGATTGAAGACATTGCCCAGTCCCCTGCTGGAAAGGTCACACAGAGCAAGAATGCTGTTGGCTTTCTCTTAGACCACAGAGTCAATGATGCCTTCATTGCCATCAACCGCCTCATTCGAAGAAAGGAAGATGTGTACTGGTTAAAAGAGGCTTTTCAGGTTGATGAAAAGACATACCCTGCTGGCACGATTTACATCCCAGCCAAGTCATCCACTTTGCACCGACTCGAGAATATAGCCAAGGAGATCGGGCTAAATTTTGAGGGCACAGACTCTAAGCCCTCAGGCGGAGCTTTCCACCTAAGACCACTACGCATTGGATTGTGGGATCAATATGGAGGGTCAATGCCTTCCGGCTGGGTACGATGGTTACTCGAGCAGTTTGAGTTCCCGTTTAAAGTGGTCTACCCTGCTACCCTTGATTCTGGCAACTTGAATAAAAAATACGATGTACTCATCTTCGTTAGGGGTGCTATTCCCCTAAGCGACCGCCCTAGCGAGACTCGCTTTCGTTCCTCTCCTCAGCCTAAACCAGAAAGCATTCCTTCCGAATTCCGCAAACGACTTGGCAAAGTAACCGTGGCTAAAACGGTTCCAAAATTGCTTGAATTCATGAAAAATGGTGGCATTCTGCTTGCGATCAGCAGCTCCACAAACATCGGATACCACGCCGGTCTACCTATTACCAATGCCCTGGTTGAAAAGCTTCAGGATGGGAAGGAAAAACCCTTGCCCGGGGAAAAATATTTCGTACCTGGCTCAATTCTTCAAGTAAGCGTCGATAGCACAAATCCTCTGGCCTACGGCTTATCCGATAAATTAGATGTACCTTTCAATAACAGCCCCGTCTTTCGGATAAAACCGGAAGCCATCAAAGAAGAGGTGCGCTCAGTCGCCTGGTTTGATAACGAGAATCCTCTGCGAAGTGGCTGGGCTTGGGGAAAGCATTACCTGCATGGAGGCATTGCGATCATTGAGGCCGATGTGGGTCAAGGCAAGCTTTTCTTGTACGGACCAGAGATAACCCGCCGGGCCCAACCCCACGGAACCTTTAAATTCCTGTTTAACGGAATTTACTATGGAGGATCAACTACAGTAGAGCTCGAATAGCCCAATTATTAAAAAATATTTTAGTATCCCTTGGCCAGTCCGATACCGCGTATATCGGCAGCTCCTAAAAAGCGCACAGGTTTCCCTTCAGTATCATACTCAATCGTTAAGCCAGAGGCATTACCCAGTCCTCTAACTTCTCGGATGTTATGGCCCTTTTCTTTTAGAGCATTCTGTATCGAGGCTGCTATTCTATTTTCTACAAGAATTAAGTCGGGTTCCGCAAAACTGATGCGCGGCGCTGCGATCGCCTGATGAATATCCATCTTGAAATCGACCATATTCATGACCATTTGAGGAACGGTCTGGCCTATTGTATGACCGCCCGGTGTCCCGAGGGCAATCCAGGGTTTACCGTCCTTAAAAACAATTGTCGGACAGTCGCCGGAAAGTTTCCGGTGGCCTGCATGGGCGTCCATAGGATTCCCTTTAGGTTCGAACGTACAGTAGGCAAGCGAATTATTAAGCCAGATACCAGTGCCTTCCACCATTAGGCGACAGCCAAATGAATTGCCCAGCGTCTGGGTTGCACTGACTATGTTCCCCCATTTATCAGCCACAACAAAATGAGTCGTGTTTCTTCCCTGCTTGACCACAACTTTAGGTGAGCTAAACGGCTTTGCTTCTTTAGGATCAATCTTGCCCACAACCTCTTTCCAATATTCTTCAGAAAGTAGCTTCTCCAGGGGCGGAGGATTTATTTCCGGATCTCCGGCATGGGCGAGACGACACCAAAAAGCATGCTTGGTGGCTTCGGCAAAACAATGAAGATAATCTGTCGTATTGTGTCCGATACGGGCATTATCGAAGCGGCTCATTAAGCCTAACCGAATTAGAGAGGGAAATGCCGTAGAAGGCGGCGAGGCGGTCGCCACCGTGTACCCCCGGTAACTAATGCTGATCGGCTCCCACCATTCAGCACGGTCAGCAACGAGATCATCAAGCGTCAAAAATCCACCGCTCTCCCGCATGGCTTTATCCATTATCTTTCCGAGTTTGCCGCCGTAGACAGCTTTAGCCCCCTGTTCAGCTATCTCCTGAAGCGATTGAGCAAGGTCTTTCTGGACGAGAATATCTCCCTTTCCCAGCGGCTTTCCCTCTATGCCATAAACTGTTTGAGCATACTCGTTGAATTCGGAAAATGCATTTTTAATAGTCCTGGCAAATCGTTCGTTAATCTCAAAGCCTTGTTCAGCCGTTTTTATAGCGCTTTTTAAAAGCTTGAACCACTTAAGATTTCCGTATTCTGAGGACATAGCCCACCAGGCATTAACGTTTCCTGGAGTCGAGACTGCTTTAGGACCTCGCCTATTTTCCTTATAGTTGAGAGTAGGCGGTCGGAAAGCATCTGAATCGACATTAATAGGGATTTTCCCGCTCGAATCAAGAAAACGAGCTTCGCCTGTTTTGGCATCGTAGACAAGAATTGTTCCGTAGCCGCCAATTCCAGAATTCATCGGTTCGACGACATTCAATGTGGCGGCGATGGCAACCGCAGCATCAAAAGCATTACCACCAGCTTTAAGAATATCCAGGCCAGCCTGCGTCGCAAGCGGATGGGCGGTGCTGACCATTCCTTTTGTACCGACGGCAGGATTCAGACTCTCTCCTGGATTCTGAGTTTCTTGTCCAGGCTTCCTTGCTTCCTGGGAGCCCTTAAAAGAAAAAAATACAAACAATACAATCAATGATATTAATAACTGTTTTCCTGACATATTCTACTCCTATTAATCAATAATCATGAGCAAATAATAGAATCAATGAGGGATATGTTCAAAATCAAGGTCTTGCCCTCTCTTCAAAGGAAAATATTTAATGTTAAAATCCGAGCTATTTTCCTTTTCTTAATCCGTTTTATTTATCTCTCTTCTTTTCCTCCTTCTTGGGCTCTTTTTCTTCTTTTTTTTCGCTAATAGGTGTTAGGTTCACATGGTCTGCGAAGAAAAAGAGGTATCTTCGGAGTCGATCTATTTGATGCCGAGGTTCCCGGATTCCATGCCTTTCCCTCGGGAAGCGAACAAAAGTGACATCTTTTCCCAGGTCACGAAGCGCCTGATAAAACTCCACCGACTGCTCAGGAGGAACCCGGGCGTCGATTGCTCCATGCATGATAAGGACTGGGCTCTTCACCTTCTTTACATGACGAATAGGAGAAAGCTTCTCGTACATTTCCTCAAAATCCCAGGGAGTCCCGAAGAACCAGGCAAGATAACGGGGTATGTCCGTAGTACTGTACATGCTATAGAGATTCGTAAGCCCCGCACCAGGAGAGACTGCTTTAAAACGGTCGGTCTGGGTGACAATCCAGAAGCTCATGTATCCGCCGTAGCTCCAGCCGTAACAGATAAGCCGATCAGCATCTGCCCAGCCTTTCTCAACGCAGAAGTCAACACCGGTCATGCAGTCATCATAATCCCGAACACCCCAATATCCACGATTGGCGTTGAGGAATTCCTGTCCATAATTGGAGCTTCCCCGGAAGTTTGGCTGGAGGACCATAAAGCCATTTCCTGCAAAGAATTGATTTGACGAGCTAAACGATTCGGTCCTTGCCGAGCTGGGCCCTCCATGAGGATTGAGAATGAGGGGATATTTCTTGCCTGGCTTATAGTCTACAGGCCAGGTGAGCACTCCTTCAATCCATTGTCCATCGCTGTTTTTCCATTTAATTGCCTCTACTTTCCCGAGTTTGATTTTCTCTTCTCGAAGCCATGGATTGGTATCTGTCAGGCGAACAGGATTCTTAAGATCCAAATCCGCCGTGTAAATTTCCCCAGGCCAGCTGGAGGGAGAATGGTACCAGGTCCAACATGTGCCATCCTTTGATAACCTCCACTGGGAATTAGACCCGCGGGGAAGTGTAATCTTCTTGATATTACCTGAGCGGATGTCCACCGAAAATAAGTTCCATGTTGTTCGGTCTCCGGTTGCCCAGTAGATTCGCTTTCCATCGCGGGACCAGATTGGAGCCCCAAAGTTTAGGTCGAAATCTTTAAGCAAGATTTTCGGTTTGCCACCGCTGACTGGGACAAGATAAAGCTTGCTGTACCATGTATTCGAGCCAGGGTGAGATTCAGAAGAAAAAGCAATGGTCTTTCCATCAGGTGACCAGCGGGGGCTTGCATCGCTGCCAGGATTTTCATAAGGCTTTTTATAGTTATTAGTTTCTAAGTCAACAATCCAGATGTCGCTGTTCCAACCTTCATCAACTTTGGTATTAGGCCGTGTCACGTAAGCGATTTTTTTAGAATCAGGAGACCACTGAGCGTCACTCACAGTAAATTCACCTTTTGTAAGTTGTGTAGCATCTTCTTTATCTATATCGTAAACCCAGAGATGACTCATGCGAAATTTCTCGTCTACAACCTCAGCATCGTCCTTTTCTTTTCTCTTCTTCTCTTCCTCTTCGCTTAAGGGATCTCGAGAAGTAAAAATGATTTGGGTTGCGTCCGATGAAATCTCGTAAGTTTGGACACCTTCCTTATGCTCGGTTACCTGCCAGGCCTCTCCTCCGTCCACATACATAAAATATATCTGATTACGAGGACCTTCGCTGGTACTTTCTCCCCTGTCTCTGGAGCTTTCGACTTTACCACGTGAGCTTATAAAGGCAATCCTTTTTCCATCAGGAAACCATGAAGGAGAGGTGCAACTCTCAGAACCATAAGTCATCTGTCTTCTTTGCTTGCCATCAACGCGGACTCGCCAGATGTGAGTAGTGCTCTTCATGTCTTTATCTTCCATATCGCGGCCGTCCTTCGTATAAAGCACCCATTGACCGTCGGGTGAAAAGCGAGCGTTAGAAACCCGGTTTATCCGTAAGGTGTCTCTAGCAGAGATAACTGGGGACTTTTTAGATTTGGACTCGTCGTTTTTATCTACCGCTGAAATTGGGAGGGAAGATATAAAAGAAACAACAAAAACAACTAAGAAAAATTTCTTAAAAAACTTTTGAGCCATTATTAACCTCCTTAAAGCTTTAATGTTTACAGAAAAAACCCAAAATAAATACTGGGCTTGGATTCATTAATTAAGATTCCATATCGAGAAATTGAGGACTGCCGCAAAGCTCACCCAAAGGATATAGGGAATAAGCAGCACTCCTGCTAATCCTGAGACCCTGAAAGACTTAATAATCGTTATCAGGATTGCTATCCACAGAAAAATGATCTCTACAAAGGCAAAAAAAGGGGATTTGAGGCCGAAGAATATGATTGACCAAAGCATGTTTAAAACTAGCTGGACAGCAAACCATAATAAGGCAACTCTTACCTCTGGACTGCGCAGAGTCTTCTGCCACACAAGAAATAGAGATATCCCCATAATCACAAACAAGCTTATCCATACAGGAGAGAACACCCAATTCGGTGGATTGAAAGATGGTTTATAGAGATAAGCATACCATGAGGGAATTGAAGGAGAAGTAAATAAAGAACCCACAAATCCTGCCAACTGGCAAATGATGAGACATAATATTAGTTTGAATAAATCTTTCTTTGTCATATCTTTTTCCTCTTTAAATAAAACCGATTGATAACGCCCATTATCATTATGCAGTTGATTTATTAGAACAAAAAGCAGAACTGCTTTCAATACCTGCTTTAAATTTTTTTCATTTATTCACGCAATAGCACGCATTATCCCCATAATTGCTTTATGGAAAAATATGGATTTTACATTCCTTTGTGTCATTGCGGGCATAATACTCAAAAAGTGGAGCTATAATCATATATTCACTTTAACATGCTGGATACATAAAATATTGAAATTAATGCAGATCAAAGGCTTTTCTATGGACGATCTAAAGACATTCTTGCCACAAATGTTAAAGATGTTTAACTTTTGCATAAAAAAATCTCTCTATGATGCTAATTTAAATATAACTACCGTTATGGTCAGCTCCACTTTTTGAGTATTATGCCCATTGCGAGGAGCCTATAAGATTCCTCACGTGTCATTGCGAGCCCCGCAGGGGCGATGCAATCTCATGAAAATAGGTTGAGTTTGCCACGTCGCTACGCTCCTCACAATGACAATTTCTTGAATGAGATTGTCCGGCCTGTTTCAAGCAAAGCGAACAAATATTCCGTGCCCCTCGCAATGGGCATAATACTATCAGAATGTTGTTATTTCCGTATATCATAGCAAAACAGTTTCCATTTAAACACATGTTATTAAATAAATTAAAACGTATAGATAAGCCGTATAAGCTACCATCTTACTGTCATTTATTGAACCGTTTCAATAAACATGCTTAATTTTTGCTTTATATTGTTAATTTTAAATGGAATACAAGATTACTCAACAACAATTTAATAGTATTATGCCCGCAATGACATGAAGATTGATTTATTGAAAAAAGAGGGATTCTATCTTATCAGTTCATACCTGAATTGCCCGCCTTCAAGATAAAAGCGGCTGTAATTCGTAATCAACCCAGGTGGTATTTTGTCGGGCCCTGTAACCTCACAGAGAGTATAGTTTAGCCCGTTAATCGTGATCTCATCTCTTCCTATGGAAGGAATAGCCAATCCTAAAAACAAATGATTTGGAATCTTTATCAAAATAAGAGGATACCTCTTAAAGTTTGTCCACATGGAGGCAAAAGCAACTCCCTTTGAATCGCAATCTCCAAAATTGTTAACCAGCACTTTAGGAGGAACCCAGAATCCTGCTATGATTTTATTATTTTCTTTGAAGGGAGGGATGCCGTATTTAATCTCCTGGATAAAAGCTGACATTAAAAACAGCAGCTGATGAAGAGACATTTTTTTCTTTATTTTCTTCATACGTTCCACAACTTTTTTTACTCTGGGACGATTGTTCCGAACACAAAGAGAGTAATCCACTTCGATTTTATCTCCGCTAACTCGAAATCCTCTCCTCTCTAAGAATGCTTTTTCTTTCTTTTTTTGCTCTTTCTCTATCTTTTTAAAATAAGTATTTTCTTCTATATCGAGTTTATTTTTAATTATTTCGGACGCAGCTTTCACCTCTTTATAAAGAGATGAGGGGACGGAGGATGAAAATTTGGATGACAGCCATAAAAGGATACACTAAATACCATAGGGTTGCAGATGAATCAGTACAGAGAACTACTTTTGCTGCAAGAAAAGAATGAAGGGCTACCCCTTCAAACCCTAAATCCGGAGACTTTGCTCTTTTGCTATTACTCAGGCTTAACGACGTTCTTGGCTACGGGTCCTCGGTCGCTCTCTTCCACGTCAAAACTTACTTCTTCGCCTTCAGCGAGAGTTTTGAAGCCTGGCATGGTGATAGAGGAAAAGTGAACAAATATGTCCCGACCTTCTTCCTCTTTAATGAAGCCGTATCCCTTTTTGTCGTTGAACCACTTTACGATCCCTTTTGGCAAAGCTTCGACCTCCTTTAAATAATTTTCTCTTATGGTCCCAAGCCTTAGGTCGCGGCTCTGTCATAGGGGAAAATCCTTAAGAGCAAAGCCGACCCCCGATAAAGCAGGGCCATTTCTTATGTCGAAATACAATTTATAAATTAAAAATAAAATTTATTCAAGGAAAAAATAACCTTTTATTTATGCTTTTAAATGCCAATTTCGCCTATTTTCTACCATTTTAAGCCTGCTTAAAGGAGAAGATAAGGGTGCTTGTTCCCATGTAAGCCCACGTATTATTTTTAAGCACTCGAATATGTCTGATCATGGGAAGCGTCTCTAAATCTATTATAACTGATGGGGAGCGAAGCTGTTTCCCAAAACCTTTTCTAATAACGGAAATGGAGAGACTTACCTTACTATATACTTTTTTGACAAAAGCTATTAATTAAATATACTTGTAGCTGATTTAAGCCTTATGGAAGAGAATACATCCAAAAGAATGCTTTTAATAATGGAGAAAAATATAAAATCTGCTTATAATGGGCATCTTGCCGCCAGAGAGAATTCATATTAGATCTCGAAATTATTGATGAAATGACTTTGCTTGATAATTTCTTAGATTATTTATGAACATAAAAGAAAAAAGGAAGAGGAGAAATTTTTCGCATGAGAAACTTAAAGTCTGGTATTGAATTTATAGTGGCAATTCCTTCCTACATGGAGGCGGATACCATATCCTTTGTTACAAAGCAGGTCGATCTCGGGCTCACAAAATACTATGGCAATCTCAAGTCAATTATTCTTAACGTTGATAACAATAGCGAAGACGACACAAAGGGAGCATTTCTTTCTACGAATACCAAAATTCCAAAGCACTACATTACGACTCCTGAAGGAGTGAAAGGTAAAGGAAATAACTTCCTTAATTTTTTAAAGTTTGCGAAAAGTCATGCTGCTACTCTAAAGGCAGCTTTAACTGTTGATGCTGATCTGCGTTCGATTACTCCTGAGTGGGTAAAGTACCTGGCTGAGCCAATTCTTAAGGGATATGATTACACTTTGCCCCTGTATTCTCGGCATCAATTCGATGGAACGATAACCAATCATATCTGCTATCCGCTGTTCTATGGTTTACTGGGTGAGCATTTGCGACAGCCTATTGGTGGTGAGTTTGGCTTTTCCCCTGCACTTATGAATCACTGGTTGAAGCAAAAATGGGGCCCTCAGGCAAGACAGTATGGTGTTGATGTCTTTATGGCGCTCCACGCCATTTTCGGCAACTTCAAGATTTGTGAAACAGGCCTTGGGGCAAAAATACACAAAGCCAGCGCGCCAAAACTCGGACCTATGTTTACTCAAGTGATTACAACATTATTCGATCTCCTTCTCTCCAGAGAGTCATCCTGGATGAGTATTCCAGTGATAAAGCCTAAGCCTAAAAAAAGATTTGGCCTTCAAGAGCTCGGTCTACCGCAGGAATTGAAGATCGACATGAGAGAGCTAAAAGATAAATTGAGGAAAGAATACTATCCAAGAGAGAAGCTTCTCAAAAGAATTCTAAGTGATTATGCCAGTTCAAACCTGGCAAAAATGTTTGAACACGATGTTTACAACATTGACATTCTGATGTGGACCCAGCTGGTTTATCAGCTGCTCTTTTCTTACAGGAATGGCTCTCCAAAAGCCAGGAAAGATATTGTAGAAGCCTTTAAGCCGCTCTATTTCACACGCTCAGTGACTTTTGATTACATAACGTGGCGTTACTCCCCAAAGTATGTTGAAGAAGCAATACTCGAACAGGCCAAGGCCTTTGCAGCTCAAAAACCCTATTATTCAGGACTGCATGTGAACGAAGCAAAAAATAAGGCAGCAAAATAGAAAGTATGTATATGAATAAAATGCTCGCTTGACTTCAAGTTTTCTTTTGCTATAAGCTATACGAGAAATTCTTGCATCTAAACTCGAGAAGGGAATTTTCATTACCCTGAAGGAGAGTGCAAAATGCTATGGTGGGTTTTGTTCCTGCTTGTTTTGGTAATTCTATCCTACTTGTCACAATTAGGTATCCTTTTTACTATGCAAATAAAGTCCCCCTACTTAGTTGCTACTATTATAAACATCATGATTCTGGGTTGTATTGTTGGAGTGGTTGTTAGAATTCTGAAAAGGATGAGGAAAAAAGAAAAAGAAACGCTCGTCCTAAAGGTAAAAGACCTCGAGGAAAAATTAAAGGCTAAAAAAGAAGAAAACAGCAGTTAAATATACGAGCACATATAACAAAAATTAAGAGACCGAAATCTTCAAACGTCTCCTGTCGCGCTATCTTTTCTAATCCCGTAAAAAATGGTTATCCCCCCTTTTTCCTCTCAAAAACATTGAATATTCCAGAAGGTTCTAGCATTAGATGAAGTTATATTCTTAAAAATCTAATGAAAATGAACAAAATAGATGATTTAAAGATCATCGATTTTCATGTCCACATCGGCCTCAAAGAGCACTGGTATGAATGGATCCACGATTACCAAAAGAAAGCTCATTCAGAGTATTACGAACGCTATGAGGAGATGATTGATCCGGAGAGGTTTGCTGCCTACCTCAAAAGCCATCAAATAGAAAGGGCCGTGATCTTGCCTGAAATAAGCCCTCTTACTACCGGTGTTGTCTCTAATGAATATGTCATGGATTTTTGCCAGGGTAATGATATTTTCCTTCCTTTTTGCACTGTCAATCCTTCCCTGGTCAGTCAGCCAGCCCCAGAGTTTAGAAAATATATTAAAATGGGCGCAAAAGGAATAAAACTTTATCCTTCTTACAACCACTTCTATCCAAACGAAAGCTGCATCTATCCTCTTTATGAAATAGCTCAAGAATATAGAGTTCCGGTTCTCGTCCATACAGGTTCTTCTGTGTTTAAAGGTTCAAAAATAAAATATGCTGATCCTATCTATTTGGATGATGTAGCTTCAGATTTCCCTGATCTCCCCCTGCTCATGGCTCACAGCGGGAGAGGTCTATGGTACGGAAAAGCATTTTTTCTCTCTCGGCTTCATCCGAATCTTTATCTGGAAATTTCAGGGCTACCCCCTAAAAATCTGCTTGATTATTTTCCCGACATGGAGAAAGACATCGGTAAATTTGTCTACGGATCTGATTGGCCAGGAATAAAGACGATTAACAGCAACATTGAAGCTATAAAAGAACTCCCCCTGCCTGAAGAATCTATAAGAAAGATCCTGTACGAAAATGCTGCCGGCATTTTAGGATTAAAATAGAGCTTTTCAATACTCTGAATTCACCAGCACTTCTTCTCCGAAGCTTCCGTTGTGAGGCAAAGGTTTATTTGTAGAATTTACAGCACGCATAATTCTGATGGCACGGATGCCCGCTTCAAAAGCAGCTTCTATATCGGAATCTGCATCTCCGTAAAATATTTGAATTTTATTTTCTTTAATCGCTTTGATCTTTAAATTTTCGCCCAACTTGATGCCAGTAAAAATCACTTTATTGAGATTTTCTAAATCAAAAGTTTTCTCAAGAAGTTCAGTGACTGATTCTGTTTTTGTTTTTGTTCTCGCCGTTATAAAATAAATTGAGTCCCCCCTTTTTTTATGCAATTCAATCAACTTTCGGGCACATTCTTTAGGAACGCTGAATTGATCAAGCCCGTTGTTCATTTCATTCCAAAATTCTTCCATAATTGCGAAAGCCTTGTTTCCTGGGGAATACTTCTGCCGTCCATAGTAATAACCGGGGCTAGAAAACAACACGGTATCATCAATATCGAATCCAACATTCATCGGTGGTTGATTCTCCAGACTTCTAGCAATATCTTTTAAAGTAACCCAGCGAATATTTTCCTCTTGTCCAACGCAGGCATAATTCACCCATACAACACATATAAAAGCGATGATAAAAGCTATTCTTTTATACATTTCGCCTTCTCCTTTTTAAGAGCCATGAATAAATTTTACATAATCCTATAACATAGGAAAAATTTGATGTCAAAAATATTTGGGCTCAGACCTTATCCGAAGGAATGGCATGAGGACAAAAAGCAGGGAAATATCTTTTCCTTATGGCAAGGCTTTACCCCAGTTTAAACAGCCTCCTTGTATTGAAATGCTAAGGCAGAGAAGCTTCAACCCAAATGTCTTTTTTTGAGTAGGAAATATAGGCTTCCTTTTCTGATGATCGTATGATTTCCCCGTCGGAACGAAAGCCATAAGATTTCTTTTTGTGACCACTTTTTATTTCGATATTTATCTTTCCATCTCTCAGTGGGAAAGACGCTTTGATTTTTTCTATTCCAGGGATCAATTTAGGTCGTATCCGGAGGTGGTCCACTTCGGGCTGAATCCCGATGATATGGTGAATCAGCAGAATGAGCATTTCTGCCCAAGTCCATGGTGTTATACCTACCTGAGAAATAGATGGTTCTAAATGTTGTCCGTAAAATTCAAACCAAGAACCGGACAGTGCACCAGGAATTTTATTAAGCCACTGCAGGATCCTCCACATTTTCTCAAAATTTCCTGTTTCAATATAAGAACGGGCAATAAATAAAGAAGGAAAAGGCCAGGAGCCAGGAGAATCAGGTTCTGAACTTACATGATACCGCCCATATCCTCCATCCTTCCAAGCTTGATTCCAGAGTTTTTCGATACTATCCAAAGTTAAGGATGCCACGGGGGAATCTGGGGGTATGAAGCCCATGGCGATGGGTAAAACAGATGAAGCATCAGGATTGAGACGATGCTCCCCCTTCGAAGACAAGGGTACTCCCTCTGGCAATTGAGCTTTGGGCAAAGGCTTGACAATTTCCTGAGTTACGCCATCGATACCGCGTCTCTTGATGAATCCACGGCTATCAATCAGGCCGTATTGAGCTTTGTCTAACATGGCGTTCTTTATCCGTTCTGCTTCCGCCTTCCAGCGTAAAGCCTCTTGTTTACGGGAGACAAGGGAGGCTAAGGTGGAAGCTGCCGAAAGCCCTATGGCAGAAAACAATTGATGGCCTAACTCCATCCCTTTTACTATCCCATGGACCTGGTGTCGTCCCCAGTACTCCCTTCTGTTGGCCAACAGTCCAGAGCGGTTATGAAGAAAAACATCAGATAAAGGAAACTCGGCAGCAGCTGCAATTTTGTCCCAGTGTTTGATAATTATTTCTTGGGAGTCAGTCCAGAGGACATAATTTTTCAAGGCAAAGAGAAGCGCTCCATTCTGGTCTAATTCAACCTCATCTGAACCTCGTTCTTCGCTGGAATGTATGATGTCCCCTTTTTTAGTCACAAATTCTTCAAGCAGGCGGTTGAGTATCCTGTAAGCAATCTCATGGTGACCTGATATGGTTAAACCCACCGCCATCATCGCCTGATCCCTCGCCCGCTCGCGGTTATGCTGCCAGATACTGCCATCCACTTTCCCAGATTTTGAAATAACTGCCGGCAATTGAAACCGTGATGCGGTAAAATAATGATCCAGGATGGGCGAACCAAATGAGGCACAAGCTTTCTCTTTCCAATACTGAAGGGTTTTACGACTTACTCCCGCTTCCGGCACTAAATCAATAATGACATGTTTTCCTGTACTATTTAAAGTATAGCGGAGGAATACTTTTTTTATTCTTTCAGGTTCTAAAGAGAATTCCTCGTCAATAGTTTTATCAAGAACTCCTGTTTTTAGGCGCGCCTGAATAGTGCGATTGGTAATGTTCTTTAGGCGAACTTCGCGCATAATCACAGGATGAGACAGATGCGGACAGTAAAAGAATTCAGCGACCCGGAAATTACCGACTTGCCATAGGATCTGGGCAACCGGGAATTCATATCCTTCAAGCCAACCTGCTTCAAGAGCCCCGGTCCCTGTGGTTTTAGCTGTCGGCGCAGAGATGAGGCGGATCATCGTGTTTTCCAGACCAGAATCTGGATCACAGGTTAAAGCCTCTCTCTTTTTCCCCAGATGCTCCGGATTCATGATCAATAGGCCTACGGGTGTTCCCTCCCCGGAAGGAGCGGTTTGAACAGCAGCCTGAATGTGTCCATTACCGAGAAAAAAATAGGATACATCTTTGAGCTTTGTCCGGACATCAGGATGGCCCTTAGCAGGGTCATCGTCGTAGAGATGTTCTTTAACGTCAATCATTTATATATCTGCGGTTTTTAGGGTTTCAGGCGCTAATATAAAACTAAATTTATTTGGATTATATGTCAAACATATTTTTTAAATGGGCATTTTCCTTTGCTATTGACAAATATCGATAAATCCATTATCTTTCTATTGGGAAGTGTAATTAGCTAAAAGCGTCTTGGAAGGTTCTGGTTAGACAATTTGCGAGCATTATACTAGAATAAGCTAAGAAAAAATGAAAAAAACAGTTATGACTATAGCTCTGGTTATCAGCTTGATAAGTTTTTCTAACTTATTTGCAGCGGAAACATATGAAACTTTTATTCCATCATCCAATTACCTAAAGCTTTCATTTGATTATAACATCAATTCTAATCCTTTGTCTCTCCCTGATGATTTAGATAAGTCGAAAGATATATTAGAGCCCAATGGTAATGGTTCCTTTTCATCTGAGAATTATCCTCAAAAACAAAAAGATTCAACACCCCAGTTTAGTCTGGCAGCAATAGATCCAGCTACTTTTTCCCTCAAAATCCCTTCTGAAATAATCTCAATACAGAGAAACAAAAAGAGCTATTCAAGGGCAGCTTTTGAAATCACCTCCCTTAACGTAACAGTATGGGCTTTTAATAAGTTCATAGATCATCAGCCTTGGGCAAACATTTCACTGGAATCCATGTTGAAAAATCTTCAATCCGGTTTTGCTTATGATATCGATACTTACAGGACCAACCAGTTAGGACACCCTTATCATGGAGCAATTCATTATTCCATAGGAAGGGCAAATGGATTAAATTTCCTGGAATCCACAATCTGTTCCACTTTTGGGAGTTATACCTGGGAAGTCTTTTTAGAATCGATTCGACCTTCTTCAAATGATCTTATTCTTAATACGCTTGGAGGTGTAACGCTGGGTGAAGTTTTATTTAAAATTGGAGATCTGCTTTTGGATGAGAACTCTTCCGGATTTGAAAGAATATTTCGAAAATCTTTAGCCTTCATCCTCAATCCTGCTTACGGAATTAAGGCATTATCAGGCGAAGCGTTCGGAGCTGGAAATCCTCAACAAAAACACTTTTATGACCTGAGCATACCATTCGGAGCTTACACTGCATCAAATGATAAATCCCGCTTCCTCATCGCAGCAAACCTGGAATATAAAGATTTTCTTAAGAATGATTTTTCAAGAATAAGTCCTTATGACTGGTTCTCACTTGATTGTAGGTTAGGAATCAGTGATAAAGGTATTCGTCATAGAGAAATTTTCACAACCGGAATAATTGCTGGGAAAAGAATTAAAAATGGTCTGGCTGGTCTTTTTGGAGTTTTTGATTATATAGAATCCGATTTTGCTGAGAGGATATCTGCGATTGGTATGGGTCCTGGCCTGGCTACTTTCTTTGTTAGTGATTCGAACTTATTCTTTAACAGCTCTGGAGTTCTCTCTCTAATCTACGGTGGCTCCAGTCCGTCAATTGACCCAGAAAACGGTCATTTTGGGATGAAAGTAAATGATCCGTATTACAGTGGACCTGGAATGCTGGGAAAAGTTAAGCTTGAGTTTGGAAAGAAAGATTTTGGCAGTATTGAGACTGGCTTCTCCCAGTATTGGGTGCATTCCATATATACTGACGCAGATGAATTCCTGACTATTTTATCTCTTAATATCAAATACGACCTTTCAGGTAAATCACAGATAAGCTTAGGATATGATTATTACCTAAGACATGCGTCACTTCAGGAAAGATATTTTACCGGGGCAAAACCTGCTGTTCGTGCCTTGTATATCTATAAGTTTTAAGAATTTAACAAAAATCCTCAGATTCAACCTCCTCCGATTATCAAAAGCATAAGGTATTTAACCTGAATTATTCACGAGTCTAGATTGCCGCATATGCAAGGCGCGGCCCATGAAGCTGTGGATCGTCCACCGCGAATGGGCCGTAACGTCGCAGATGCGGTGAGATCGGCTCGCCCGAAGGGTAAAAACTGCGGATTATGATTAAAAGAAAATTTGGAAAATAAGGTGAATCCTTCGACCTCGTGAAAAATCATGCTAATTGGCAGATATCATTGAAAATAAATAAAGGTATCGGCAGTTTTTATGAATAATTCAGGTTAATCGAGTTCTAAGCTCTTATTTTAGCCTAGAAAATCTGCCTAACTCTTTATCTTTAACAAATCTTTCTAAACCGAAGATGCATAAGATATCCGATAAGGATTAAAAAATTTATGGTGATAACAGACCAAGACATAAACCTAGCGTACAAATCTCTTCCCATAATATCATACAGGGAAAAAGTAATAATAAAGAAATTAAAAACAAGAAAGCCTCTCCAAAACTTTGAATATCCAGAGAAATTACGAATGATTATAGTTACCCCTAAAACTGACATTAAAAGCGTATAATCCCATCCTAGGGGAGATATCAGGGGAATAAGAATAAGAAGAATGGAACACTCAAGCACTGGCGCCCGGTCTATTTTTCTTCCTATTAAGATAACAGTCAGGACCAGGAAGGCAAGAAGGGCCATTACGAGACCAGAGAGTAAAAGAGAGATATTTTGATTTCCCGTCCATTTCATAAAAAAAGCTATGATAGAAATATTATCCTGCGAAGCGAGAAGAGCTTGCGCAGATCGAGAAAGAGTTGATATCCATTCTTTGAGAATAATAATGTTTCCGCGAAAACCATAAAAAGCAGCCGGGATAAGAAGAGCAAGGAATAAAAAACCTACGCCGCTCAAAAGAGACTTCCATTTCTTCTTTAATAAAAAATAAGGTAAAAAAATCAGAGCATAAGGTTTCAATGCAGTAGCCAGTCCCCAAAGAAGTCCGGCGTATATATCTTTTTGTGAGGGCATCGTGGTTTTTTCATAAATCAAAAACCAGATCATAAAAAGTAAGATCATCGTGACGAGTGCATTAATTTGCCCCAGATGGAGTTCCCTTAAAAAATACCTGGCTAATATCAAGGGGGGAAAGATAAGCAGATATACGGATTTTCTCTCTTCCAAAGGAAGAATCTTAGCTGAGACATAAACAAGGGAACAAAGGCAAAAGGCAACGATAAAATACCAGAAGGCTTTAGCTACATTAAGGGGAAGAAAAGATAATGGAAGGTATAATAGAGCAGAGGAAGGGAGATACTTGAACATGAAGTGGCCATCTTCAACCTGATACAGGGATTCGCCCCCTCCGAGTCTTTTCCCAGCTTTGTAATTTACTTCAAAATCAATCATATGTTCTTGGACTTTGAGGAGAAAAAGCGAGAGGAAGATGATGAAGGCAAACAAAATGAGAAGAAGCTTCTTCTTTTTCAGATGCATAGATTCAACAGTGATCAGGCTAATATTTGTTTTACTTCGTTATAAACTTCCATAACTGAGATTGCTTTTAAACACTTATTATCGCTACAGGGAGATTTCCGGTGATTAAATGCAGATACGCAGGGGCTGCAGGCATAATTAGAGTAAAATACACGACAATTCTTCCCTAATGGTCCGTACAGTTTGGGTGTTTCAGGACCAAAAAAGGCAAAAGTCTTTATATCTGTCATAGAAGAAAAATGCACAGGACCGCTATCATTAGTAATTAGAACGTCTGCTATATTATAGAGATCTATCAGCTCAAAAAAAGTAGTCTTCCCTGCAAAATTTATACATCTTTCATGGCTTACAGCATCGCAGATGATGTCAACATCTTTTCTCTCGGATTCTATCCCAGTTATAATAATACAAACTCCCTCGTGTTTAAGAAGCGACTTCGCAAGCTCCGTATAATTCTCTAAGGGCCATCTTCTCAAGGGGACTATATCACTTGCATTCGGATTAAGCAGTATGATCTTCTTGGCCTTCGTTATATTTTCGTTCTCATCTTCTATTTTTTTTAGAAGCATTTTCCTCGCATTGTCCGCTATCCTTCTCTTCGGAACGATAATATCTTTCTCTAAAACTTGTGTCTTTGATAAAGGAACATCTTCAGGGGAAGAGCTTACTGTATAAATCAGGCTGAGCAGGTTATGGGCCATATGAAGATGCGGATTATATGCGACTTTGTGTGTCAGAAAATTTCCTCTGTATAATCCCTCATTGTGATACCTGAAGTACCCTACCCTGTTTTTTGCTCGACTCAAGTAGCTTAGAATAGCAGTGAATCTGCCAAAGAGCTCCATATCTACTGCTACATTTATTTTTTTCCTTCTTAATTTCCATAAAGTACTGATGGTTGTACCCAGGAGACTAAAGAAATTATTGCTGCTAATAGTCATCACATTCTTTTCTGGAATAATATCCAGGATATCCAATGCCTGCCGGTTCTCCTTAAAGGTCAGGAAATAAAACTCTGCATCCGGAAAAAATTCTTTTGTTTTTTTAAAAAGAGAATAAGCCAGCAATATACTCCCCATTTCAGAAAGCTCTATGAACAGGAACCTATTTGGATTTTTTATAAATTTCGGCTTGCTGAATATTTTTCTTAACCCATGAACACAAGATAGAGCAAGGCAGATAGGAACTCCTAACCTGTGATCAATAAACCTCATAAAGTCTGCGTTCATTTTTTCCCTTTCAGTATTTTACTAGGCAATCTATATCTATGAACGTAATTATGCAAGGATACCATCATAGATATAGTATCCAAATTTTTACATGAAAAGAAATAGAAATATTAAATAACATAATTTTTTTATATTTTCTCCTTCCATTTAAAATTCTCTTTACCAAATCTTTCATTACAGATTGTTATGGCATAGGTTTTGGGAAATAGCCGCAGCGACCATTGAAGAAAGGCTCAGGCTATATGGTTCAAAAACACGTTGCTTTTGCCCCAGGGAATAAATGGGGCCAGGCCCCATTTT
>Ga0209986_10001560_pt1 | contig 21767 bp, 23 predicted proteins | sample BlataG_FD_183168 | JGI IMG/M metagenome (GOLD analysis project Ga0209986, IMG submission 183168) | Deep subsurface microbial communities from Black Sea to uncover new lineages of life (NeLLi) - Black_00105 metaG (SPAdes) (version 2) | ecosystem: Environmental > Aquatic > Marine > Oceanic >... | reverse complement strand
GTTCAAGTGCATTATAATATGTTTCAAAAGGCCTGGCAGCCCCACCGCCATATATTGGTTGTAGTATTGGAGTTTCCATTTCAATAAAACCCTTTTTGTCCAGGAAATTACGAATCAAGGCAATCAATCTGGTTCTTTTTTTGAATATTTCCCGTACTTCCAGATTCGCAATAAGGTCAAGGTAACGTTTTCTGTATCTTACTTCAACATCCTTGAGCCCATGCCATTTTTCTGGCAGGGGACGTAATGCCTTGGACAACATAGTAAAGTCCTCAACAAGTACAGTAATTTCTCCTGTTTTTGTTTTAAATACTTTACCCCTGACGCCAATAAAATCACCAATATCAAAAAGATTAAATAAACCAAACTTTTCACCGATTTCATCTTGTCTGAGATAAATCTGCATTTTATCAGATTCATCACCAAGTGTGGCGAATATTGTTTTACCGTGTCCACGAACAGCAAGAATCCTGCCGCTGCTCATAATAACCTCTTCCGACTGACTCAATTCTTCAAAATCATTTCTTATCTCAGTAAAAGTATGAGTCCGCTCGAATTTATACGGATATGGATTAATCCCTGATTCCTTAAGTTTTTCAAGCTTTTTCAATCGTTCTTCCATAGGGAATAATATACCAAAATATCTAAAAGTCAAGATGTCACTCCTGAAAAATGTGTAAGAGACAGAAACTTGGACACATTGTTTAATAGACATTCTAAGAAACCCTCACCCCTGAAACAATACTGAAATGATATTCAGCACAAGGTTCAGGGCAGGCTCTATCCCTCTTCCTTTTTAAGGGAGAGGGTGTCATTTTTTTTAACTATCCTCTCTATTAAAGATAAGAGGATATGAAAAAAATTAACAAAAGCAATGCACTTTAGAATAGGAGTGACATCACTTGTGATGTCAATGACACCGCAAGCGGTGTCACTCCGAGGTTTTTTTTCGTCTAAATAGATGTGTCCAAGTTTCTGGTAAGAGAGTATTGACGGAAATTAAAAAATCTATATAATTAATAAAAGGAAGCAATATGCGAAAAATCAAAGCAGAATATATATTGTTATTAATTTCTGTATTTTTATGTTTTAATTGTGGTTTTCATTGGTTAGAAAACTATAATTGGTCAGAAAACCACAGTATTCTTGAAAAATCTCCGTATATAGATTATGGTACTAACAGCACACCAGAAATTGTTGATGGACAACATGGCTTTGGTTTTGGTCTTGGTGGAAATTACGTATATACTGCAACTGATGCTGATACCTCAATCGGTGCAACAGCTCTACATGGATTAATACGAAAACGACTTGGGAATAATGTTGAACTAGGTTTTTCTGGCTACCTTATGATCAAAGATACAACTTCATCCTACTTTATACTTGATGCTAAATTCAAATTACCGAAAACATCCATCATTATGTGCCCGGATATTGGCTTTGGAATAGGATCTGGTTATTTTGATATTAGATTTTCAATGCCTTTCGGCTATCCAATGGTAGAGAATCGCGTTACTCCTTATTTTGTACCAAAGATCATATGGTTAAAATATCCTTATCGCACTGAGTATGACCTACTATTTTTTGTGGACACCGACTATGCCACATGCACTATGTATGGTGTTGGTGCGGGATTATGTTTTACATTATTGAAAAGCACTAAACAACACGGCAGGACACAAAAATTTAGAATTAAACCTGAAATTAATTATGTTATGGGACAAGAACCAAAAGTCGATCAAATAAATTTTTACGTTTTACAGTTTGGTTTACAAATGCTTTATGAATTTTAATATCACATTATGACTGATATTGAAATACGAAAGGGAATTCTTAAAATGGCTTACGAACGATTTAAAGAACATCCGTATTACAGAATTACACCAAAAGAGTTAGAGAATGCACTAAATATTGGATTCAAAGAATTAAACTATAATATTATATATCTTGAAGAAAAGGGGCTTATTGAATTGCAAAAGCCACTTGAAGGAAGTATCTTTGTTGGCGTGCGTATATCTTCTAAAGGTATAGACCTTGTTGAAGATGAATGCCGGTTTGATATTATGTTTCCGGCAGATAAGGGAGAAAAATTAGCACCAACGCATATATTTGCAAAGTTCAATCTACTAATCGATTCAATAGAATCTATTAATAACATAGATAATGGTTTGAAAAAACTCATTACAGCAGAAATAAGAGAGATCCAAAATGAATTAAAAAAGATTGAACCGAGTTACACGAAGATTAAAAAGTTCTTGGGTAAAATCAAACAAAAAGACGATAATATTTATGAAAAGGTAATGGCAATAATAAAAAATCCCAACATCTCATCTATCCTGGCTGAATCGGCAAAGAGAGAATTGGGGAATGTTTAGAAGCAGATAAACGACGCATTAGCAAGCTAATGCACTCCGTTACCCACCATCTCCCGAATATTGACTGTCATTAAACAATCTTCAAATTTGACATTAGTAATTTGGCATTAATTTTATAATGTCTACTGACTACTGTCTACTATCTACTGACTACTGTCTACTTTTCTATATCTTAGCCAGATTCTTGGGCGGGGCAGAATAAAACTGTACAGTATCAGAAAATGGTTCTTTACGTGCGGGTTCATATTTTATTTCCGCCTTAGGACTTTCCGTTACCTGAAAAAACAGAATATCAGCAGTCCTCATTACAATAATACCAAAAAGAAATGCTGCTGCTGTATAAACTAAACTTTTTGGTAATACCCAAATATTTTTTTTCTCTCTGATAGGTACACGAATTTTACTACTTATTCGACTATAGATTTCATCAGGGGTTTTAAATTTTTGTGAATCCTTAAGCAAATTCACCATCGTTTCTTTATCATCCAATTCTTTTTGACAATTATCACACTCAGCCAAATGTTCATTTACCTGAATTTCAATAGCCGGATCAAGTTCACCCAAAATATAATCATCAAAATATTTTCTAATATCTTTGCAATTCATTTATCCTCCTACCAATTTTTCCCAAATCTTTGATTTGGTCGAAAAATTGAGTATCCCGAGCTCGTCGAGGGAAATCCATATCAATTACTCAAATCTTTGATTTGATTGTAAAAATCAGTGTCCCGCACTTTGGCACAAAGTGCGGGGCTACCTTTTCTTACAATCATTCTTCTTAAATTTTCTATTGCCTCATGTATCCTCGATTTCACTGTGCCTAATGGACAACACAATGTATCAGCAATCTCCTGGTAACTCATCTCTTCATAAAATTTTAAAACAATAACAACCCTCTGATTTTCAGATAATTCATTTAATAATTTCTGAATCCTTATTTCTTTTATTAAATCGGGCATCGAATCATTTAAATGCTGTTGAAATGTTTCTTCAGAAAAACTGACCTCTCCCCTATTTTTTCTGAACAATTTGTAACAAGCATTCGTTGCAACCCTGTATAACCATGCCTTTAGACTACCGCTTTCTTTTAAATTCGAGTTTGCAAGCTTTGTAAAAGTCTCAACCAGAATATCTTCGGCATAATGCCAATCACTGAGAAGCCGTACAAGATAATTGAACAACCCAGCACTCAATCTTTGGTATAATTCTTCGAATGCCTTTTCATCACCATTTTTAAATAATCTATAGAGTGCAAACGGTTCGAGCGCGCTATAGTCTATAAGCCCTCCTGGTATTTCTTGATTAACTCAGGGAGTTTACTGTCACTAGGGTTTTCCTTCAAACACTCGGCAAGTATTTTTATGGCTTCTTCTTTCATATTATTCTCATAATATAACTCTGCAATCTCTTTTTTCATGTCTAAATCTATAGTATGCAATTCAAATAATTTATCAAGTGTGCTATCAACCATATCCTTTTGACCTAATTTAAAATATAACATTGCTTCTTTATAATAAAACATAGGTTCATCACTAAAACGCTTTGCAAATTCAATTTCCTGTATTGCTTCTTCATATCTTTCTTGTTTTTCTAATACAACCGATAATTGAAAAGCAACAGCAGCATAGTTATTAGACAAGTTTTGGATATGAATACTAAGGGAATCGATCGGAACTGAGAGCAGTTTATCAAAACTCAAGGTCTTGTGTAACAAATCATGTGTTCGGACAAAATTAACATCTTCTTCTCCAATTTCATACACCAAACCAGAAAGTTCGAGAGAATAACCAAAGCGCTCTGGATTATATACTGTTACGGAAAATACAACAGGCATTTTATTTTGTTTAACGAGCAATTTTATTAACTGATCAGACTTTGTTATGATCTTACTGTTCTCCTTTCTATGCTTTATCTCATCCAATTCCTGCTCAGAAATTTCCAAAGGTAAACCCTTCTTCTGAAGAAACTGCACGTATTCTTTAAGGTTAAAAAGGCTGCGATTCACTATTAGAACATCTTTCCTTATTCCTCTTTCCTGTAAATACCATGCAGGATAAGTGTCATTATCTCCATTAGTAATAAGAATTGCATTTTTGGGTGCTGATTTTAACATATTCGCATTAAATTCAATCAAAACCTCAAAATCAATCAATTTGCGAAAATTTAATTTTGCTTCTTTCGCCCAAATCTCACTAATCTTCGAATATGGTGCTTTTCCTTGCCAAACTTTAAGAAAAAAATCCATCCAAGTAAAACTTCGGTACAGTTGCACAAACTCACGCACAACCTTATGAACATCAGTGTCTTCGAATAAATCAAAATGAGCCAAAATAAAAGGTTCAGGTTCTATTGCTGTAAGCATTGCTGAAGATAGCGATACCAATCCATCACCACTCTGCTCTTCAGCCAACTCTCCAGCAAAGAGCATTTTCCCCCTAATAGACGCAGGATTTTTGTCTTCTTTCGGATCTTTTAACCAACCACCTCGTAAACGTTTGTGTGCTTTGATCCAATTGATGAAATCTGACTGAGGTGCTAAATCTCCTGAATAATCACCCAAGCCATCAACAAAAAAGAAACGATAAGGACTCTTACCTTTTTTTGCATTATCAATACTTGCGAAATTTGAACCAAAAAATGGAGTGCCTATCGCTATAATAGCAGGTGATATGTCTCTTTGATAAAGGGTTGTATCCGCAACATAACGATGTGCAATCAACCCACCAACCCCAAAACTCACGATATCCAAGCGGAAATCATCATACTGTTCATGTAATTCTTTAAGTTCATCTGCAAGAAAAAGTGCCTTATCTTCAATCGAGTTTTCATTAGGATAAACAAATGTCCAGATTGGCAGATCATAGCCGCCTTTTCTTAGTGCATTTTTGAAATTCTTTATATAATCACTCACGTAAATGTCGCTGACAATTAACATCCCTTCTTCAGTATCTGAATGATCTCTAATGCCGTACTGTTCAGGTTCACTAATAACATAATACTCGCCACCATGCCAAATTTGCGCCCTCAAGGTCTCACTTTCTACTTTTGAATTAGCGATTGGGACAAATCCTTTACCAATTTTTGCGCCAAGTGCAGTATTTTGGTCTTTGATAGACAGTGAAAACAGTATCGGCTTTTCAAAAAACAATGTCTCTGGTTTAATAACAAATGACTCCCCCACTAGATTAAAACCCTGTTCATAACTTCTTCTGCCTATACTCTTTTTCTCAATTCTCATTACTATAGAATCAGCAACGCTGTTTTCCGGTATTTCAAATCTCGCTCCGTCTATCTTCAAAACAGCGCCTTGCGATGTAACAATACTCTCAACATATGTTGAAGAACAACTCAAAAACAAGAGAATTATAGCAAATAATGAAATCCTCTTCATATTACCTCCTAATATTAATAATCCATTATCTGCGGAAAAAGTTCATTTACCAATTTTACCCAAATCAGTGATTTGGTTGTAAAATTGAGCATCCCGCTCTTTCGCAGAAAAGGCGGGGTTACCTTGTTACTTTTTTACTCAAAAACAATCTTCAAATTTTACATTAGTAATTTGGCATTCACCCACGCCCATCACAGATGAGCGGGATTCATCCAGCCCATTACAAATGGGCTGGATTCAATTGACCTTTGAAATATGATATTTGGCATTAATTTTATAATGTCTACTACTTACTACTTACTTCCTACTCCATACTATTTCTTCAGTATCCGCTCTTTCTCAATCCTTCCTCGTCAAACCCGAAATAATGACCTATTTCATGAATTATGACTTTGTGTATCCAGCCAATCATCTCTTCTTCACTACGGCTGATACGTTCGATATTTTTTTTAAACAGAATAATTTTATCCGGCATCACATTACCGTACCAAAATCCTCTTTTCTTAAGAGGAATTCCCTGATACAAACCTAACAGGGATTTGTGGACAATTGGTTTATCTTCAATAATAATATCAATATTTTCCATTTTATCACGAATAAATCGAGGAAGTGTTTTTATTGCATCTCTTAGAATCTTTTCAAACTCGTCTTGTTCCATCGAAGGATAAATCGAATGTCAAATATTGAGGGCGTGTTGCCCAAATCTCTTTTTGTCATTGCGAACCCCGACCATTAAGAATTGTAATGGTCGGGGTGTGGCAATCTCATTATATTTCATGAGATTACGCAGCCTGTTCCGAACGCAGTGAGGAATCTCGCTTCTCGTAATGACATTTTAGAATTCTACATCTCTGGATTCGATTTGGACAACACGCCCTTGAAACCTGATTCCAAAATGACTCTGGCAATATTAATCGCTGTTTTTCTTTTACCAATATTCTTTAGATTTCTTCTCATTTCAGTTATTTTTTTAGGATGGGATAACAGATCAGACATAACAGATCTGGCATTTTCTTTTGTAAATTTCAAAGCAGCATTATGACTAATAAAAAAATCCTCATTCTTATCCTCAAGACCGACAATAGAATTTGCAAATAATAGACAGGGACCTACTTTTGTGCATTCTGTAGTGGTTATACCTCCAGCTTTAGTAATAAGAATATCGGTCGTTGCAATCAATTCATGGATGTGCTCTACCATACCATACGTGCTCAATTTTGATTTACCTTTGAGCTTTTTTATTTTCTCCATCACGTCTTTGTTGTCACCACACAACACAAGAAGATCATAATCAAAATCCACAATTTCTTTAACAATCTCAAACCACTCACCGCCAAAAACCCTGCTGCCCATGACAACTGCAGAGATTCTCTTTTTTGACAGACCAAACCGCTTCCGTGCAGCATCTTTGTCAATTTTACCTTCAAGCTCCAGAGCCACTGGGATGCCAAATGGAAAAACCTGTTCTTTGCTTACGCCATACGACATTATCTGTTCAGTCAAAAACTCATGAGGAATAAAATAGTGATCGATCTCTTTATTGACCCAATGTGGATGGACATAGTAATCAGTCACAACAATACCGATTTTATAAAGGTATTGTTTTTTATACAATGCCGAAAAATAACCGGGTGAAAAGTGTGAACAAAATATGTAATCTGGTCTGTATTCTTCTAACAAATATCGAAATCTACATGCAAGAATTTTATGCATTCTATAAAGCAACTGGGAAGAACCTGAACCTACACCGACCCCGCCATAGAAAAACTTGAGTAAATTTCGTGCTTTTTTCTGAGCAAAATCATATATCGTGGTATAGAGATAACCATATAATGGATATACCCACTCAAAGCAGTTTTCAAACCTGACCTGGGTATCTGGGTTTATCTTTGTGAGTGCCTGGCTTATTGCCTTTGCCGCCTTAATATGACCAGAACCAACAGGCAATGCAAGAATCAATATTTTCATACAATATTATATGCAAATCTCTTGACTTTACAAGTATATTATATATTATATATATAGAAAGCAGGAGAAGAGAAATGAAAAAAATAATGATATTCAGTTTTCTCGTCGTCATCGTTACATTAAATTGTACCATAGAAGGAGAACCAGTTATCTGTCATCTATATGGGTGGGTAATAGAAGAAGATGATAGTACAACTGGAGTCAATAACATAAAACTCAAAATATGGGATATTAATCCTTATAACGTAAGTCAAATGAGAGCAAGAGAAACAACCACAAGAACCGAAAACTCTCTTCCGGGTTTTTTTGAAATGGATAGTGTCTGTTATGGTACAACAAAACAGATGGGGCGTATTGTATCCATAGTTATCGATAGCACTGAGAATACAGGTTGGCCAAGCCAGGGATGGTCACCTGACATTTATGGAGATGTAGATACTATTATATTATATATATATGATTAATATGGAGCCCAATAAATTATGAAAGTATCATCTAGATTTCGTTATGGTTTGAGGCTTTTAGTAGATTTGGCAATAAAATACCAAAAAAACCCTGTACTTCTCAAGGACATTGCAGAATGCGAAAAAATATCTAAAAAATATCTGGAGCAGATCGTTATAACATTAAGGACTTCAGGATTAATAGGAGCTACGAGAGGTTCAAGAGGTGGTTATTATCTAATCAAACCTCCAAATAAAATAAAAATAGCAGACATTTATAAAATATTAGAAGGTTCTTTTGCCCCGGTTGATTGTCTTGATAATCCCAACATCTGCACACTGGTAAAAAACTGTCCTACCAGAAAAATCTGGTCGGATTTAGCCAAATCAATAAAAAAAACTTTTGGTAACCAAACGCTTGCTGATTTAACAAAAAAAATGGAATAGTAATTTTATTTATTTGATAAAAAACGGTATTACTGCCTAAGGAAAAAATCAATCCATTCACGAAAGAATATAAATGTGAAGCGCCTGTAATTGGTTGTATCACAACTGAAAACCCTGGCAGGGTTAAAATTATAGGAGCGTGGGTAAATAGAACAAGTACTTTTAATGAAAATAGCACCTTGACATTACTAAAAAGATATATATAATTCACAAAATGGATTGTTTAAAATCACTCAAAACAGGAGCTAAAAAGTGAGGGCTCAGGTTTGCATGCCCGGTCGGGTCTGCTTTACTAACCTCGCCAATCATTTTTTCCTGCATCAAATAGGTATATCAAAGTTTTTCACCACTATCTTTAATATAAATATTTATCAAGGTTTATTTTTACCAGGAGGTAAGAAGTGACAGCACTGGTCTTGGGGCCAGTTTGGTCTCTTCTCAAAAACCTCCATACCCGTAATAATTCAGACCAACTAGATACATCGATAGACAACACTACAAACTCAAAATATAAAACACTAATCCTTCTCTTCATACTTTTTTATAATTTGTTTGGGATTTGCCCTGAACTTGATTCTTGTCCCGATTTATCATTTTGGATTATAATATATAGGAAAATCGTGGATCCCGCAAAGCGGGAGAACTTGGTTCTTGGCTCTTGGAATTTGAAATAAGGCGTAATAACTAAAAAGGAGTGTAAAAATGGCAAACTCGTGGGATGATATCATCGGAACAGACAAGTACAACAAGAACATTGAAAGGATAGAAAACCTCGCTGAATCTCAGGGGTTCATACTAAATCCTGACGAAGAACGGCTTAAGAAAGTTGTTGGGTTGATGACTATGAACTTTAATGAATTCGGCAAATACTATTGCCCATGCAAACAGAGTCATCCTCTCGATCCAGACAAAGACCTCTTATGTCCGTGCGCTGAACTCGAAGATGAAGTTACCAAGGACGGGCATTGCTTTTGCAAGCTATTTTATAATAAATAAGGAAATCCCTCGACCCGCCAAGAAATGTGGCGGGCTCGGGATACTGAATTTTGCAGGTAAATCAAAGATTTAAGCAAAATTCGTAGGAGGTAAAATGAAAAAACTATTTTGCCTGGGCATTAGCTTAATAATGCTCATCTCCTGTGGAGAACGGGAGATACAGGTGCTTAAGGTAGGCTTTGTTGGACATGACCACCAAACTGCGCTCTATGTTGCTTGCCTTGAACACGAAAGGACAAAAGAAGACTGCAATGTATACTTAAAAGGGGCTGAAGCAAAGAAACATTATGAATTGATGAAAGAAGACAAAAAAATCGCTGATGTAGAACTATACCTGTGTGGTGGTGGATCAAAGATGCCAACCCTTATGTCCCAGGGACATTTTGAAGTCGGTTTTGGCGGTGTTGCAGCGGTTGCCTTTTTCACTGACAAAGGTTCACCCATGAAGATTATTGCACCCCTACATACAAAAGGAGACATGCTTGTTCTCAGCCCTGAAAATCATGTTAACTCCTGGGAAGAATTTGTTAAATGGGTAAAGAAATCCAAAGAACCGATTAGAATCGGATTCAAAAACCCGGTTGCTATTGCTAAATTAATCTTTGAAAGAGCGCTTGTCGAAGAAGGACTAACCTACACAAGTGATAAATCTGATAGAACAAAAGACATTCTCATGGTTCACATGAAAGGCGAGAAGAACTTAGTCCCCGGACTTCAGAACAATATCATTAACGGTTATGTATCGAATAATCCCTGGTGTGCAATTGCTGAAACCAAAGGCGTAGGTAAATGTGTGGCTGATCTTAATGAACTGCCGCCCGGTATATGGAAAGACCATCCATGTTGTTGTATTGGCGCTACTGATCAGGCAATGATCGAGAAAAAAGAAGTGATCAAAGAATTTCTTAAGTTGATCATCCTGGCTACAAACTATATGAATGAAGACCCAGGAATCGCTATTGAGGACGCATCCAAATGGATTGGCACCTCTATTGAAGTAGAAGAAAAATCAATACCAACATCCGGATACACAACAAATCCTACTGATTACTGGAAAAAAACAATGCAAGTCTGGATTGACGAGATGAACGGCATGGGTAAATTGAATGACAGGTTAAAAGACAAAAAAGATGAAGAGGTCGAAGATATCCTGTATGACTTCAGTGCCCTTAAAAAAGCCGCCGAAGAACTAAAACTGGAGAAATGGTATTAAAATCTTGAGATCCATCTTGCTCGGTCTCGTAATTCCAATCATTATTATCGCTGTATGGGAATTTTTTGCCATACAGGCAAATAACCCTGCGCTTTTACCGAGAGTCGGTGATGTAATCAGCCGTCTGGTACATCCATTTACCGACCTTCTCGACACAGGGAGCTTTGTACGTCACATAATTGTAAGCGCCTCAAGGGTTGTTCTCGGATTTATTTTAGCAGCAGTTATTGGTATTCCGCTGGGCCTTTTGGTCGGTAGATACCTCCTTTTCCATAGGCTGTTCAGCCCGGTTATCGAATTATTACGACCTTTATGCCCCATTGCCTGGATCCCATTTGCAATGGCTATTTTCAAAACCTATACTATTGCGGATATATTCGGCGCACACTATACCACAAACATTTTTGGTCATATCCAGCTCGGTATGCTCTTTGTTATTTTCTATGGCGGATTTTTCCCGATTTTTTTGAATACTGTACACGGTGTTAAATCTGTAAAACACCTCTACATTGAATCCGCATTACTTCTCGGCGCGGATCAGAATAGACTATTCAGAAAGGTAATATTCCCATCATCATTACCGTCAATCCTCACTGGATTGAGAGTAGGACTCGGCATTTCATGGATGGTCATCATCGCAGCTGAAATGTTACCGGGAAGTGATGCTGGTATTGGATATCTAATCATGTTCTCATATGAACTCGCTGAAATGGATATCTTAATTGCCAGCATGATTCTAATCGGCGCAGTTGGTGCCCTCCTGAGTTATGGGGTGAAAGTAATCGCCGACCGAACATCAGTGTGGCAGGCAAAGGAACGATGATGTCATTCCTCAGGGTCAGTAATGTAAAAAAAACCTATCTTGGCGAACGAAAAGAAAAAGTGATAGCTCTTTCTAAGATGTCTTTTGATTGCCGAGATGGTGAATTTCTCTGTATTGTTGGACCTACTGGTTGTGGTAAAACAACACTTCTTCGGCTCATCGCTGGTCTTGAGCAACCGACTTCAGGTAACATCATGCTTGCCGATACAACCATTCAAGGTCTGAACCGTGAAACGACTCTTGTCTTCCAGCAGTATTCGCTATTTCCATGGCTTAATGTGATCGATAATGTGTGTTTCAGTCTCGAAATGAAGAAAATCCCAAAAAAATCTCGTTATAAAAAAGCCAAGAAGTTCATCGAGCTTGTTGGTCTTACTGGTTTTGAAAAATCATTTCCTTATGAGTTATCAGGTGGAATGCAACAGAGAGTAGCTATTGCAAGGGCTCTGGCGCACAATCCTAAACTGTTGTTACTCGATGAACCCTTTGGGGCGCTTGATGAAAGAACAAGACATCGTCTGCAAGCAGAATTATTAGCAGTCTGGCAAAAGGAGAAGAAAACCGTGGTCTTTGTCACACATAATATCGACGAAGCAATATTCATGGCAAATCGCATCCTTATTATGCGCGACCGGCCTGGTTGTATTGATGACGAAATTAAGGTTGACTTGGCGAGACCGCGCGACCGCCGCTCCCAGGGTTTTTTGAAAATGCATATCAAGATCAGAGAAATTCTGGAAAAAATTCTGACAGCAAACAACCAAGGAGGTGAAACATATCACTAAAATTATTTCCTGCGATGAAAAATTTGTGTCATATGGCAGAAAATAAGAAAGGGGGAAATATGAAAAAGATGATCTGCCTGATCTTTACAGTCTTTATAATGGTTAACTTAGGCAGTGCTGGACCGCTGATCTGGCGCAGTGCCAAGACCATCCCTGGTGGTGGTGCGATCTTTCAGATGAATCTCAGCTATAGCAAAATCGCAAGGTCATGGAGCTGGACAGATGAAGAATGGAATGATATTCCAGACGCGAGTCAGACAACTGTTATGGGTGCGCACTTTATGCTTGGTTATGCACCAATCCCAAAACTTGAATTGCTGGCGCATGTTCCGCTATTGAAAAAAGATAAAGATACACTGAGTTCGTTTGGACTACAGGATGTTTGGGCAAAAGTACGCTATAACTTCATCGGTGAAAAAACAAAGCCTTTTATAACCGGTGTTGCTGCAGTGCGTATTCCTGCAGCGGATGAGGATGCAAGCCCTGGCTTGGATGACCGGACTCTTGATATTGGCGCTGGCCTCATTTACTTCCAGAAATTCAGCAACATATTACTTCACATGCGAGCGGGGTACTGGTACAATGGAAAGACCGATTCTGATACTGATGTTGGTGATGCCGTCGAGGTTTTGTTTAAACCTGAATATATGTTCAACAAAAAAGTAAAGGTCTTCATGTGCTTATGTTTTGTTGAAACCTTCCAGGCAAAAGACTCAAGCGGAACTTCAATCGACAATACGCAGAAAAGACGTTTAACCCTTACACCAGGTTTGGTAGCTACACCTGCTCCAGGGTTGAAGATAAGACCTAAATTCATATACCCGCTTGAAATGGTGAGCCAGGGTGGTTCTAATTTCCCCTGGAAAGTGGGCTTTGATGTCTGGTATGTAGCGAATTTCTGGTAAATTGACAGGAGTGTCGTGATGTCTGCTGATGCAGACGCCACGATTCTTATTTGAAATTTGTACTATATATCTATATATAATTGGTAAAAGGAGGAAAAATGGAAAAATATAAGAAACCTTATGCTGAAAAAGAGGTAATGGAAGTCTATGATGGTCCTGGTGGCTTGCTCTGGGAAGCCGTAATGAGTGAACAAATACACTCTGGTAGTACTGAGGCAACTGATGCTCTTGCACAATCACTCGATCTTCAAAAAGGTATGGTTGTGTGCGACCTCTGTAGTGCACTCGGTGCGCCTGCCCGCCAGATCGTGAAAAAATATGGTGTTACAGTCAAAGGTGTTGATATGACAAAAACCATGATAGAAAAAGCGCGCGCAAGAACAAAAGAAGCAGGGCTTGCTGATAAGATTGAATTTCATGAAGGTAATGTAATGGACCTTCCGTACGAAGATGAATCCTTTGATATAGTGTGGGCTCAAGAAGCATGGTGCTATGTTACTGACAAAGACAAGTTGATCAAAGAAGCATACCGTGTGCTAAAACCCGGCGGTAAAATAGGTTTCACTGACTGGATAATAACGGGTGAAATCACTGAAGCAGAACTCAGCCCCCTCTATGATACAATGTCATTCCCATATATGGAAACGTTCCAGGGTTATCAGAAACTGTTAAAGAACAATGGATTCAAAATACTCGACGCGCAAGATCAAACAGAGGCGTATGCAAAGTGTTTTGATGAATATTATGTCACCGTACATGAGAAACTGAAACCCACGATTTTGGAAAACTTCGGACAGGATCTTTATGATTTCGCATCCAATCTTGTGACGATCTGGCGTAAGGCAGCAAACGAACACAAAGTCGGACGTGGATTCTTTATTGCACAGAAATAGAATCACAATTTGTCCTCCCTCCTTCTATTGCCGTTCTCTGCTATTTCAGAGAGCAAAGGAGGGAGGATAACGTAACTATGCAATTCGATTATCATTGTTGCAAATGAAGGGAGGAAATTTGAAACCCGATGAGATAAGAAAAGCCGTCATCGAAATGGATGACGTGAAGACCGCTCAACTCGTAAACACAGCGCTCAAACAAGGACTGGCTCCGCAGGATATCCTCAATAAGTGTTTGATTTCAGGCATGAAAGAAGTGGGTGAACTCTTTACCCGAAAGGAATACTATGTGCCAGAAGTACTCCTTGCCTCAGAAGCATTCTATGCCGGATTCAATATCGTAAGCCCATTAATCAAATCACAACCAGCTGAGGAAAAAACAAAGGTGATCATCGGTGTTGTCAAAGGCGATATCCATGACATAGGCAAGAATATCGTAAAAGTACTTATCGAGGCTTCAGGATATGATATCATAGACCTCGGTAAAGATGTATCAACTGAACGCTTCATCAAAGCCGTGACCATAGAAAAACCTGCGGTCCTCGCAATGTCGAGTCTAATGATCACAACACTCGTGCATATGGAAGAAGTCATTAAAGAACTCATAAAGAAAAAAATGCGTAGGAGCATAAAAGTCATTGTCGGTGGCGCTCCAGTAAACGAGGAATTCGCCAACAGAATTGGAGCTGACGGCTATGCTGAAGATGCTGCACGTGCTGTAAAACTTCTTGATAAACTCACAAGTGGATAAAATAAGATCCGTCATTAAAAAACAAATAAAATATGCGGTCTTCCCGATTGTCTGTGTTGACCACTGTGCACACATAGCGAACGTGAAATTCACTGATGTCGCGATTGATGGTGAAAAGATCGCGCAGGTCCTCTTGCACGGTTATAATTGCTATCAATACGATATGGTCCTTCTCTTTTTGGACGCATATGTCGAAGCACAAGCTCTCGGCTGTCCAGTTCGCTTTACGCCCTACTCTACATTACTCGGTCCCAGGTCAACACAAGGGTTTGACAGAACTGACGAAATCATCAAGGCGGCGCAAATTCTTATGGAGAAAATTAAAGTTCCGCTTTTTGTATCGATCAAGGGTCCTTTCACACTCGCTTCTTTTCTTGCTGGGATGCAAGATTTTCTTAAGATGGTCCTTAAGGATCCAACACATGCAGAGGCGGTCATCGAACAAGCTCTTGATTTTCAAACCAAGTATCTTGAACGGTTACTTGAAGTGGGTGCGAATATATTCATCGGTGACCCGGTCGCCTCAGCAACAGTGATATCACCTGTAGTCTTTAGAGATTTTGCTTATGAACCACTCAAGAAACTTATCACCATGACAAAAGAAAAAGGCGCTCTTTCAGGAATACATATCTGCGGCGATACAGCACCACTTATCCCCCAACTTGATACGCTTGGAGCCGATATCCTAAGCATTGAAGACATAACGCTTAATGCACAAACACTGAAAATGGGCGGTGTATCAACAACTACAATACTACATGGCAACTCAACTGCAATAAGAGAAGAAGTAAGTAGAGCATTGCAGGAACCTCGCCTTATTTTGTCGACTTCTTGTGATGTGCCGGTTGAAACGAATCCTGACAATATAAAAGAAATGATCGGGTGGGCACATGAGTATACTGACAATTAAAAGACACGGCACTTTCAAGGTAAAAAATTCCACCAAACTTATTGACTGTCTTACCAAAAACGGCATCCCGATCATTGCCACATGCGGCGGTAAAGGCAGATGCGGTTCATGCCGAGTAAGAATCATCACTCCCCAAAAACCTCCGGATGAACGTGAGACCTTATTTATCCCACAAAGCGCACTCAAGCAAGGTTACCGTCTTGCCTGTCAGCACAAAATCACTCACGATATGACGATTGATATCCCGGGTCATAAAAAAGTGAAATCCACCAGGCTAAAATCCAATTACGGATTGGCTCTCGATATCGGTACAACAGTGATCAAAGGAGCAGCCGTGAATCTGAAAAACGGGGACATCGAGAAAATATGTAAAGTCTACAATCTTCAAAATAGCATCGGTGGCGACATCATCACAAGAGTTAGCGCATCCATTGACGGTAAATATGATATCCTGCGCAAACTGCTGTACTCGAGCCTCAAGCAACTGAAAACCTGCTTGGGCATGCAAAAACCTGCAATCACAATTATTGTGGGCAATCCGGTGATGCTCTCATTTTATCTTCATGAACCGGTCAATGGCTTTGCGCAGTATCCATTTACGAGCAATCTAAACAAAGGTATTTTCCTGAAAAACCCTCCGCGCTACGTCTTCCCGATTATTGGTGGTTTTGTCGGTGGTGATACAATCTCTGGAATACTGGTAAGCCGAATGCACAAGAGCGGTAAGAATAGTTTGTACATTGATCTTGGAACAAATGGTGAAGTCGTTTTGATACGCGGTAAGAATATCTATGCAGCTTCGACAGCAGCAGGTCCTGCTTTTGAAGGTATCGGTGTAGATTGCGGTTGCCTGGCTATTCCCGGAGCAATTGATCAAGTTTCATACTCGAAGGGAAGCCTCAAATTTCATACGATCAACAAAGAAAAACCTATTGGGCTGTGCGCCTCGGGGTTGATTGACCTGCTGGCGATTCTTCTGGAACAAGGCATACTCAAAGATAACGGCAGGCTCAAACATGCTGTGCAACTTTCTTGGATAGACATAAGTCAAGGGGATATCCGCAAACTCCAGCTTGCCACTGGTGCCATCCATAGCGGAATCAAAATACTATTGAACCGAGCAAGGATCGCACCAGACAGAGTTGATGAAGCAGTTATCACCGGCGAGTTCGGCTCAAAACTAAGTATCAAGGCACTGATCAGAATTGGCCTTTTACCAGAAGGCATTCAAAAAATATCATTCAACAAGGATTTACCACTCCAAGGCGCAATAAAAGCAATCCAGAGTAACAAAATACTCAACCAGTTGGAAGAGATACGTGAATTGAGTACCCACATTGATCTTGCTGCTCAACCTGATTTTCAAGAAGTGTTCGTATCATCACTTAAACTGGCGCCGTGGAACTAATCGGTTATACTTGTCCATATATCCCAGTGGAAATCCTTTCCGCCACGGGGTTTAGACCCTATTGTCTTCTGCATGGTGATTACGACCTTATGCAACATGGCACCCAGTATGCCCGGATCGACGCCTGTCCGCTAGTTCGGGCAAATATCGCCTATGTCATAGAAAACAAATCTAATTTCGCGGCGCTCGTTGGTACCACAGGATGTGATATGTCGCGAAGAATGTTTGATATCCTTGGCGAACATACAAGAATACCGTGCTACCTGATGCATCAACCGAGAACATATAACCAAAAGATACATGACGACGAAATCGACTACCTTATCGACTCATTAAGTCATCTATCAAAACGTAATATCATGGATGCATTGACTCATGAAATTGATAAGTGGGAAGCAACACGCAATGTCTTTCGAAAATACGATAGGGCAAGGCATGGTGAACCTTCAACCGTTTCATCTTCGGATTTTCAGAAAGCAGCAACGCACTATTATAAGGGCGAACTTGATACCATTCCAGATATAGCCAAGAAACTATCAAATAAACCAAGGGTGTATCTTGTTGGCAGCGAAGTATCGTATGAAAGCCGCGAATTTCTCGAACTCCTCGAGGTAGATTTACGCATCGTCGGTGACTTTGTATGCGGCATATCAACGTTCCTGAATATTTCTATTGCGGAAAGAACCTTAAGCGGAATCAAGAATGCTTATCATAACCAACCGCCGTGTATTTATCGACGACCGAATAAGGCATTCTACGAGCACATTGTGAAACAGATTGCCGAGCGGAAATGCATTGGGGTAATCGCATTCACTCTAGACTATTGTGATGCGTACGAGTTCGAGCTAAAAAAGATGGAGAATACCTTTGGCTTGCCTTTACTGCGTATAAGAAACGATTATTCCTCTCAGAAAACGAGTCAATTGAAAACCAGAATTGCTGCTTTTGGAGAAATGCTATGTTCGTGATCATACGCACTGGTCATGGGTAAATATATGTATAGAGATCCTGAACCAAAGAAAATAACCCTTGACGAATGGAGTATGCAATTTAGGAACATCGATAACAAAACCATCAAGAAATTCATCTATTATAATAACCATGATTGGGGAATCTATCTGCAACCACCAGCAACATTCATGCTTTATGGAGCACGTGAACTCAAGCGTCTTAGATTAGATAATTCTCTTGCCGCGTTAAGGATGTGGGGGTTTGTTTTCAACGAATCAGAAAGACTATTTAGAGCGAGGCAAAGTTGTAAAAAGGTCATTGCAACCATGGGCGACCTTGGGACAATATCGATCATTGTGATGGCATTTCCCAATTGTGTACCATTTTATCCCGAGTGCATCTGGTGGACTCCATTTTTCAATGAATCAACTGTCTTACTTGATATGGCTTCTGAATTAGGAGCACCTGAAGCAGCATGTTTTTCTCGAGCCGCACTTGCCGCTTTTTTCAAGAAGGCATATTTCCCAAAGGCAGACTATATCTTTGCCTCAACCGGTGCGACATGTGATGATTATTCATGCATCATGCAATCTATCGAGCACCTGGGGTATGACTTTATGTGGCTCGAAGTACCATTGAGACGCTCACCTGCTAGACACGACACTATGAATTCGTATGTAACAACAAAGAATGGAAGTAGGTATCCCCGGCGTTTTGAAGAATACCTCATTCATGACTACATAAGAGTGTGGGAGAAAATGGTTGAATTGACGGGCATCGATGATATGGATTTGCTCACCGCTTCCATAACAAAAGCAAATCGAGTGAGGAACCTTGTTGAGAAGATCAAACGAGCGACGAACCAGGCAACGATTGCACCTTTCCCCGCCCTCGAACTGATGACCATTGAATTCGGTAATCTCTATGGTTATGCAGATATGGATGAGTGGATTCGCATTCTCGAAATGATACATGACACCATTGAAAGCCGTGTGCAAGAGAAGAAAGGCGTCATGACTGAAGATGCAATACCCATTGCCTGGGTTAATCCAACAGCAGATCCCTATTTGCTGAATTACGTCGAAGACCTTGGTTTGCGCGTAGTAGAAACTGAGTATGTGATCAATCAAGCCATCGTTGGAATCGATGAGCAAATGGAACCATTCCGTGCACTAGCTCAGTCCTTTATGCAAGCGTCACTGATTGGTTCCACGGCACAACGTATTAGTTCAATAAATAAAGCAATGAGGAAAGGCAGGATTGAGGGTATCTTGATTACCAACATGCTGGGCGGTTCTCACTGCGCAATGGAGACAAAATTAATGGAGCGATTGCTCAAAGATAAACCAGTACTCGCTATTGACGTTCCCGCGCCTTTTGGTATCACCGAACAGATCAAAACAAGATTACAGGCTTTTGCTGAGGTCCTGCATGAACAAAGGAAATAGTAAGCGCGAAATCCTCACGCCAAGAGAACGTTTTGGCTTGCTAGTAATCGACGAAAAACCAGATAGGTGCAATATTATACCGCTTGTCACATCCCATGCGGCGTATGTTGCCAAGATGCCTTTGAAAAGATATTACACACATGGTAAATCAATGGCTCAGGCACAGATTGCTGCCCTTGAAGAGTACCAGTATGATGCCCTTGGTTTTTTCTCGGAAGTCGGGATCATAGCAGAAGCAATGGGGTCTGAGTTTGAATATCCAGACGATGACCTGCCAGTCATTAAAACCCCAGTCCTGACAAAACAGCGTCTTGCGAACATAAATATCCCTGACCCCCGACACGATAAACGGCTTCCCATATATCTTGAGGCTATCGAATACGCTTATGCTACAATCGGAGATAAAGTACCGATTCTTGCCTATGTTCCAGCACCATTTACCACAGGTATGATGCTTTCTGACCCTAACAAGTTCTTAATCCAGACAATCAAGCAACCTGGAACAATCTTCGAAATATTAGAGATTAGCCTCAAGGTTACAATTGAATTCTGCTATCATATAATAAATGCCGGAGGTCTCCCGATCATTGTTGACCCACTCGCTTCATCAAGTGTCATAAGCCCCCGAGCCTATAAGACATTCGCACTACCCTATGAGCAAAAGCTCATTGATTTTCTCCATCGCTATGACCTCGATATCATTCTCCATATCTGCGGCGAGACCGAACCGATTCTTGATCTTCTACCAGATACTGGCGCCGACCTTATCAGTCTGGACAAAGTGGATATTTCGCTTGCCTTGGATAGATTATCAAATAAAATGCGCATTGTCGGTAATTTCAGCACATCCGCAATTGCATTTTCTTCACCTAATGAGATAAGAAAGAAAGTAAGAGAAATGGTGAAAAAAGGAATGCTTTCTTCAAAAGGGTATATAGCCTCAACCGGCTGCGAAGTGCCGATCCGGACACCCATTGAAAATGTCAAAGCATTCATTAATGCTACAAAGGAGGTGGCATGGTATTAGGATTAGATGTCGGCTCATGTTATACCAAAGGTGTTCTTTTTGACAAAAGAATACAAGCGCAATACATTGTGAATACCGCATATAGACCAAATGATGCCATCGAGAAAATTAAAACCAGATTGTGTGGTTTTGACAAAATTGCTGCTACAGGCTATGGACGTAACCTTGTCGCAGAAGCTGACCTTGTAATAACTGAGATTTCTGCATTTGCCCATGGTGCATATACAGTGAATGAAAACACCAATACGATCATTGATATCGGAGGTCAGGACAGCAAGATAATAAAAATCCGTGATGCGAGGGTTGACCGTTTTGTCATGAATGATCGATGCGCTGCTGGAACTGGTAATTTTATTGAGAAAATTGCCCAGGCTTTAGATCTCACTCTCGAAGAATTCGGAAGACTTGCGCTCCAATCTAAAAGTCCAGAAACCATTGATTCTCTATGTGTGGTAATGGCAGAATCTGAAATTCTTAGTCTCGTAGGTAGTGGAACAGAAATCAAGGATATCGTTGCTGGAGTCTGTGATTCACTCCTGCGCAGGATCGTTAACCTTGGTGCACAAATCGGCATTGAGGAGCCAATCCTCTTCTGCGGTGGCGGGGCACTCAATCCTGGTCTTGTAAAGGCGCTGAAACGGACGTATAAGGATGTTGTAGTCCCAGAAAATCCGCAGTTCATCGGTGCGATTGGAGCAGCGGTTTCACTCTGATAGTCGTAATATGCTTGACATTCCATGACTTTTTATTTATAATTCAACGTGAAAGAAACAGAAAAACAAAACATCCTACGTAATATACCCGCGGTCGATAAAATACTGCAATGGCCTGAGATAAAAAAATATCTGGAAACATTTGAACATTCATATCTTACATCAATCATTAGATACGCAATCGACGATTTTAGAAACAAACTCATTTCGGACAATAAAATAAAACTGGAACATCTCAAACAAAATATCATCCATGAATTACAGGTTTTAATAACTCCGTATTTTCGCCATGCAGTCAATGCCTTAGGGATCGTGCTACA
>Ga0209986_10001559_pt1 | contig 21767 bp, 21 predicted proteins | sample BlataG_FD_183168 | JGI IMG/M metagenome (GOLD analysis project Ga0209986, IMG submission 183168) | Deep subsurface microbial communities from Black Sea to uncover new lineages of life (NeLLi) - Black_00105 metaG (SPAdes) (version 2) | ecosystem: Environmental > Aquatic > Marine > Oceanic >... | reverse complement strand
CACAGAGCAGAGAATGTTGACAACAAGAAGACTCTCTCCGGATTGGTTGATGGATTGCTACAGCTGGAAACAGACATTGTCTTCCCAGCGCACCCTCGAACAATTACCAGGCTAGAGAAGTTTGGTTTGATGGAAAAACTGCAATCTAGAGGAACCGTGCATATTATCGAACCAACAGGCTACCTTGATTTTCTGGCGTTGTTAGATTCCTGTTCCTACGTCCTCACCGACTCAGGAGGAATTCAGGAAGAAGTTACTTCGCCGTCGATTAACAAGAGAGTCTTCGTCCTCAGAACCTCAACCGAGAGGCCAGAAGCTGTCGAGTCAGGACATGCATCAGTCGTGGGAGTGAACCCAAGTGAGTTCCCCAAGGCGATACAGATTGCAGTAGGAGCCGGACTAAATGGCAAGAGGTCCTGCCCGTACGGCGATGGCACAGCATCACAGAAAATCGTGAACATACTGCTTGATCAGTTAGGATAGAGTCAAGCTCCACAAGTGCATTCTCGTCCATTTCAAGGCTGAATCGCGATTTCCCTTTATAAGGAAGGCATTAAAACAGTGTCAAAAACGGCCTAAACGCGCTTTCTGGCGCTGTTCTTAGAGAAGTCTTATAAGCGACCGAGGCGGGTTCTAGATGACTCCTACGGGAGAGGAGATATTAAAACAATGCCATACGTAGTTAAGAAAGCTGTTCAGGACTATGCACGCCAGAAGAACATGAAGGTTTCATCAGACTTCTATGCGGCAATAGACAAAGAAATCGATGCACTGCTATACGCAGCGGCAAAGAGGTGCGGCGACAACAAACGCAAGACCCTGAAGGCTTACGACCTGTAGACCTTTTGTGTATCTTAGAAGGAGGAGCTGGAAGCGAGCACGGTCTTGGTTCTAGGTCCCTTCCTCTTTTTTCTCACCGTCACTCTTATTTGAACTACCTTTTCTCCATCATGCAGTTGTATGAATGGAGAATAGGCTGTTGAAAAAAATCGTCCTCACCAACGATGATGGACCTTATGGTTCAGGGCTACTGAAGCTAGCTGACACACTAGCCAAAGATATGGAACTCATTGTTGTGGTGCCAGATAGTCAGCGAAGTGCCACAGGAAAAGCGCTAACGTTCAACAGACCAATTCGTGTCTATGAACATGGTGAGAAGAATGGTTATCGACTTGTCACTCATGACGGAACCCCTGCAGACTCAGTCCCGCTTGCACAGGAGTTTGTGAAGGACATAGACATGTTTGTTTCCGGTATTAACTCAGGAGCGAATATCGGGTATCAAAGCATGTTGACCAGTGGCACCGTCGGTGCCGCTTTCGAAGCGGCGATGCAGGGCTACCCCGCTCTGGCAGCATCTCGAGTCGTAAACCCTCAGGAGTGGTTCAACCCGAGAGAGTCCAGACACGAATACGATAAAGAGTGTGAAATAACTCGTGATATTGTCAAACGGGTGTTGAAGAATGGACTGCCTGAAGGTATTGATGCATTGAATCTGAATTTCCCCTGTGAGATTGACGCCTACACCTCAATCATTTACACCAAGCCCACAATCGTCCGTATGAGCAACGATGTCGAGCGTAGAATTGATCCCAATGGAAGTCCGTACTACTGGCTTCGTGGCATTGAGAAAGAAGCCGCAGAGGGCACGGACGCATATGAGGTCATCACTAATGGCAACATCTCACTCTCACCCATTGTGATTGAGAGTGCAAGAAACGAAGATGTCGAGAAGCTTAGAGGATTCATGGCGGATTGACTTTCTTCAGGGCGCCCCACAGAGCATCTGTGGACGGGCGAGCCAACTGCATTGCCGCCCCCTCGGAGTGGATTAGACGTTTCTCTTTATCTTCGAGAATGCGACCCACAATTGTTGCTTGGACATTCTCCGATTCTATTGCTGCTATGACATCATCCGCATGGCTGGAATCGCAAGTCATGAGCATGCATCCACTGCTGATGAGCTCCAGCACGTTTACGTCAATTGCATCGCACAGCAGTTTCGTCGTGTAATGAATGGGTATCCGATCCAGTTCCACTTCAAAACCCACTCCGCTCGCATCACACAGCTCATGCAAACCGCCGGCTAGTCCCCCTTCTGTTGGATCATGCATCGCAGTCAGATGACCAGTTTTGAATGCACTTAGTCCCTCAGATACTACACTGATTTGACTCCTTAGCGCTAATGCCTCATCGAGAACGGCTACATCTAGCTCTTTGGAGAGTACTTTTCGACCCTCGGCCGCCAGTATGGCAGTTCCCTCAATCCCTACAGTCTTCGTCAACACAATTGCATTTCCGGGTTGTGCGCCTGATGATGTTACATAATCCCCCTCATTGGTTTCCCCCAGCATAAAACCTGCTACTATAGGCTTCTCAATACCTTCCGTAATTTCTGTATGTCCTCCAGCCACGGTTATACCAAGCGTCTTTGCGGCGCTATCTATCTGACTCATTATGCGACCTACTTCTGTTGCAGTACTGCCCACAGGAAGCATGATTGATGTCAGAAACCATCTGGGGGCGACACCGAAAGTCGCCACATCGTTTGCGTTGATATGCACTGCAAGCCAACCGATATCCTCAATTGATCCTGTGATTGGGTCTGTGGAAGCAACGATTACTCGGTTCCCAATCCTAATCAAAGAAGCATCTTGCCCTATTCCAGGGCCTAGAACTAGGTCTGGGTCACTTCTACCTAAATGTGTGAAGACCAACCGTTCGAGAACATCTGGTGGGATCTTGCCAGGGAGCATTCTATTCGACTCCTTCACGTCAAGAGGTGCGCACTGGTCCTGTGCCAGGTGCATGAAAAGTGAAATCATCGAGTACCCATACTGGGCTCTCCTCACTCACTATGACACAAGGCAATTTTCGAACCAATGCGCAACTCAAGCAGCAAATAGACGCTAATAACATAATCGAGAGTACTGCTGCGCTCAATGTGACAGGTACGCCTCTGCTTCTAGCAGATCTGAGGCTCTAAGGCGCACCTTTTCGTGGCTTCCCTTGAGAAGCTCACCAAGAACCGAGTCAGTCCGCATTAGCTCCCTTGATAGGTATGCATGTCCACCTCCCGCGCGAGCAATCAAGTACGCACCGAACGTCTTTCGAAACTCCGGTACAGCCAACAATGTTTCCATTGGGTCGTTGTGGCCCTCCTTTCGCATCCTGAGCACTGTGGCCAGCTCTAGCGCGTCATGGTATGGACGCTTAAGTATCCGAATCCACTGAACCTGTTCGGGGTCAACATTGACTGCAGCCAACCGCACATTAGCCTTGCGAAGCATCCGTGACGCCTTAACCAAATCTCGGACTGGAGTATACATAGCTTGACAGGGTCCCACAGATTGAGCAAGGGGAACATTGGGCGCAAAGTCGGATATGACAATCACAAGAGGTTCGATGTTTTCTCTACGCATCCTCTCTCTCTTGATGGTTTCGAGGGATTTCATTAGCCCTTCAGCCAGAGGTGTAAGGCCTGATACTCTCAACTGGGTGAAACCGCGATAGAGCTTGTTCCAGTTCGATGTGGGGGTCTGAACTTCGACAGCCCCGCTATCTTTGAATGCAATAATGCCCGCGCGGTCTCTGGACCCTCGAATTTCATGCTCTATGCGCTTTAGGAGATCTCGTACTTGGCTCATACTCCCCTTCATGGACATACTTACGTCGATGACAAGTATGACCGTCAATGGTATCCTTGCTGTGAAGACCTTCTCCCTGATGTCGCTCTTGGAAATTACTAGCTTCTGACCAAGTGCCATTCTACCTGTTCTCGCCACAGCTGCAACTACGGTGGAGGGCAAGTGAATGCTACTTGCCTTCTTCGGTGGTATTCGAAACCTCAAGGAGCGACCGTGTTGTGAGGTTTCAGACGCTTTCAGAGACCCTGCAGACCTAGAGCTGACCCTCTTGTTAATCCACCCGCCAGAAGAAACCTTTGACCGTCTAATAACCTTGGAACGAAGCTCACTGGCGTCAAAGATAGCCTCACCACTGGCGAGGTCAGGAATCTTCACAAAGAATCCTGTATCGATACCGATTGGAGATTCTCTGATTTCAGACTTGAAACCAATGACCTTCGTGGGAGGCTTGAAGCTATAAGGTCGTGTAGCGAAACCCCATTCATCACCCGGTTCAGGAACCCCATCCCCCGATTCTACAGTATCTATCCCTGCCGCTGGACCACTCTTCCTTCGCATCATGGTTCGTAGCCAAAGGCGGATTGTGTAGTAAATGAGAGGGACGAACATAACGGTGTTCACAATCAGAAGCAGAATCGTTGGGAACGTGCCCCACGGATGGCCTACTAGGAAATGCAATCGGGCTGAAGTATATCCAAGCGAAATATGAAAACACAACCACCATCATAATAGCACAGATAGTGCCCTTGATGGGGTCACCCCGGGGTCGCCTTATTTTCCTCGGCGTTTTTTTTTACCGTTTCCAGATTCTTTGGTCGCGAAGCTGGACTGTCTGCCAAATATACCTCCATTGGAACGACGGCCGGTTTCTTCCTCAGATGGTGGCACCTCGGTGGGGGATTTGCGATCATCAGATTTCCGCGCAATGCTGACCGCTTTTGTGATGGCTTGATCGATATCCGAGGACGAAGGTGGTTCCAACAAACCGCCCCTTCGGGTTCTGTGACTCAAAGTAAGCTGGGCCGCTATCTTCATGTCATCCAGAGTAACTTCCTTGCGCCCTTCAAGGGCAGCACGAGTGATTGCGGTCTTGCTAATTATGATGTCTGGCCTAGCTCCATCAACTTCAAGGGCATCACAAGCCATAGCGATGGCCCTGAGACTATGCTCCGGCAAGACTACTTCTTTCAGTATCCCCTTTGCTTGGACAATCTGTTCGCGAAGATTTGTCTGTTCCTCGGACCATTCATCCATGAATCGTTCCGGATCGGTTTCAAAGGAGAGATTCCTGCGCACCAAGTCCATCCGTTGCCCAATTGTGAAGCTATTACCCACTGCAACGTGTAAAGGAAATCTGTCTAGCAGCTGTGGACGCAGTTCCCCCTCTTCTGGATTCATGGTGCCTATGAGTACAAAGCCTGCTGGGTGTGAGATGGATATACCCTCGCGCTCGATTACGTTGACTTCAGTTGCTGCAGCATCAAGGAGGTCATCAACCAGATGATCGGGCAGTAGGTTAATCTCATCAACATAGAGAACATTCTGATGGGCTTCAGCGAGAATCCCGGGCCTGAGTGCTTGAATGCCCTCCTGCAGAACTTTTTCGATATCAAGGGCACCAATCAATCGGTCTTCCGTCGTTGAGAGCGGCAGGTTTACGACTCGCATCTTCCGTTTGTGGGACTTTAATTCCTTGCCAGACTCTACGCGTGTTAGGCACTCAGCGCATAGGAACTCCTTTCTTGACGGATTGCATCCAAAACGGCAATCATCAACTACGTCCACTTCAGGCAGTAGGTCTGCCAGGGCTCTCACAACAGTGGTCTTCCCAGTACCTTTGGGTCCTGAGATGAGGACGCCTCCTATTCGTGGGTTTACTCCATTCAGAACTAGAGCTAGCTTGAGACGTTCAAGACCGACGATAGATGTGAATGGCAGAACAGATCTTTTTAGCTCGCTCACGAGTCTTCCAGTCCAATTTGATGCTGCTCGTTGGAAAGTTAAAGACACAAATAAGGCTGCGCGTTAACGTAGGTCTGGGTCTATTGAGTGATATCACACATCTCACACCTTGAGTGCCCCCGATGCAGCAGGAAGTACAATGCTGAAAGGAAGGCATCCTATTGCATATGTGGTTCACCTCTCTTTGCAATCTATGATACAGTAGGTGTGAGTGAAGCTGTAGGACGGGGCGAGTTCCCGTCAAGAGTGAACTCCATGTGGAGATACTCTCAACTTCTCCCTGTGAAATCGCCATCCTTTATTGTAAGCCTGGGGGAAGGCTGGACACCACTGAGTCTGTCACGACGACTTGGCCGTCATCTGGGTCTTAAGATATTGAGAATCAAGGATGAAGCCCAGAACCCTACTCTGAGCTTCAAAGATCGAGGTCTCTGCGCGGCGATATCAAAGCATCTCGAACTCGGTAGTAATGCATTCGCTCTACCCTCTGCTGGTAACGCGGGGATATCCACAAGCGCTTACTGTGCGGCTGCAGGAGTACCGGCCCATATCTTCATGCCAACAGACACCCCAGAAGCGTTCTTCCAGGTCTGCAAAACATTTGGAGCGGAAGTTGTCAAGGTCGACGGCACTATCTCAGACAGCGCGGCTGAGATGAAAAAAAGAAACGGTGACTGGATGGACCTGTCCACAACAAAGGAACCCTACCGAGTTGAGGGAAAGAAGACATTGGGCTTCGAAATCGCTGAACAACTGGGATGGAAAATGCCTGACGCAATTATTTGTCCAACAGGAGGAGGAACCGCCCTGATTGGCATTTGGAAGGCGTTCGATGAACTGGAAGCCGTTGGATTGGTGGGAAACGAAAGACCACGCATGTATGCGGCACAAAGCGGCGCATGCGCACCGGTAGTGCGTGCTGTTGAGAAAGACGCAGAAGAGATTGAACCATGGCCCAATGGAAACACAATTGCCTATGGGCTTAGGGTTCCAAGCCCTTTTGCGGGGCATCTACTACTCAATACAATTAGGCGCTCTGGAGGCAGTGCAGTCGCTGTTGCTGAACAGGAGATTGAGCCAAGCCGCAGAATGGCGGCACTGATGGAAGGTCTGGAGATATGCCCAGAGGCGGCCGTTGGACTAGCAGGTCTCCGAAATCTGATTGAATCGGGGGAAATCGACTACTCCGAGGACGTCGTGCTTCTGAATACTGGATCCGGTTCTCGATATCCCTTCACGAAAACCAATCTGAACCACTAAACAATATGCTCAAGTATATGCCTTAGATCATTACCCTCAATTGTAATCATTGCGGCCTTAGCTACTTCCTCGCTCTCAGGCCGGAAGGCTATGGATAATCCAACATGGGAGAAGACTGTCATATCGTTCTTCCCGTCGCCAACGTATGCGGTTTCGCTCAGTGGAACTCCAAAATGGTCGAGGATCTCTCTAATCTCATGAATCTTCTCACCCCATCCCACTCTGACCTCGACACCCCCGGTCAATATCCCTTCTGAACTAAGCAGCCTATTTGTTAGAACATACTCTATACCCACTCGTCGACCGATATCATCAGCAAGAATGTCAAGTCCACCAGAGAGGATTGCTACTTGAATTCCCTGTTCTTTCAGCTGTGTGATGGTTTCTTGAGCACCAGGGACTACTCTTGTTTCTGCGACTACCCTCATCACTTCTTCAAGAGGTTGCCCCTTCCAGAGACCTGCATCAAGCTCAGCCCACTGATTGTAGGTAATCTCGCCTGCAAAGAACTGATCGAAATATGTCTTCCCTAACTTCTCTGTCCGGAAATGCTCATGGAGCCGCCACCAGATGCTGGAGTGACATGTCAGAGTACCGTCAGCGTCAAAAACAACCAATCGAATGGGCAAAACAATAACACCGTCCGAACCCATAGGAGGGGTTCCATTTACTTAGCTCTCTGCCTCACGCTCCCGTTCCTCACGGGCTTCCCGTTCTAGATCAGCCAGAAGATCGTCAATCCGCTTCTCTTCAGACTTGTCTCTCTCGCTGGAAACTGCTTCTCCCTCTGTTCGAAGTGGTGGTAGAACACCCTCTTTCTCCAACAAGATCTCCGCCTCCATGGAATCGAGCTGACGGTCAAGTCGCTCTTCTGCGTCTACTGAAGCCCCTGTTGTGGAAAGGTCCTCCGACAATAGCTCGCCGGCAATGGTTATGTGTTCGAAAGAGTCTGATAGCTTCTCAAGCTGCGTCTGTATCTCGATTGGAGTCAGAAGAGTCCGTGCCTCCATCAATGCGTCGTTTGCAATGCCGAATGCTCGCAGAACCTCTGCCTGGTCTCTTGCCTCTTCAATATTCAAGAGAGCAGTTTCGAGGGTGAGAAACTGCTGCTGATAGCGCCCCTTGCGATTCTCAAGGTCGACAACTATGCTTAGGTGTGATCTTGCAGATGTGCGATCGCCATTGGCCATGGCTTCCTTCGCGGACTTCTGTTCCTCAGTCATTCTTGTTTCGAGACGTCGAACTCTAAGTGTCAGAGCATTCATTGTGCCCTTCATCTCAAGCATTCCGCGCTCCGCATCGACTTTCTTCTTGCCGCTCAGAAAACCCATAGTATACACCGATTTTGGCCGTTCTGTGTAACTTGTCCTATAACGCCATTTAACCATTACGGGCGGATAGTATTATAGATGGTCATTCCTTCGAAGATACGAGAAGATACTATGACGCTCATGCAGGTTCTGAGAGGGGCAGTAGAAGCTGCAAAAAGGAATGTTCTGGATAATCTAGATTTGGCAGAGGAGCAAACTGGAACGCTCAATCCATTCGGTGACAGAACTCTGCTGCTTGACCAGCGAGCAGAAGATATCATTGTAAAAGTGCTGCGGGAGTCCGGGATGCAGTTTGATATCATGACTGAGGAGCGGGGCGTGATTCAAGCTAAGGGGAACCCAGAATTCCTGGCAATAGTGGATCCAATTGATGGCTCAGCCAATCTAGAGAGAGAAATCCCTCTCTGCTCCATCGGGATCTCAGCTATTCCATTCTCAGACACCATGACGACCGATGACGTAGCTCTTAGCATCATCAACTCCATTTTCACAGACGAAACCTACGTGGCTATCAAAAACCAAGGCGTGAAAAAGAACGGGAAGAGCGTTTGTCCCAGAAAGGGCACGCCAATTGAGAATGCAATCATCTCCTATGACACGAAGCGAAAGTGGGAGGGACAGTTTGCCAAGGCGTCTTGCAGAACTTTGACGTCCGTTTATGACATGCGAAGAAGTGCAAGCAACTTGCTGGACCTTTGCTGGACTGCGGCTGGTTCACTTGATGCGATGGTTGACCTTAGGGATATACTCCCGATTGTGCATGTATGCGGAACTCATATGGTTCTGGAGGCAGGAGGTGTCGTACTGGACAAGAATGGCTCACACTTCACAGTGCCTATTGATATGAACGCAAAGATGAGCTTCGTCGCTGCTTCCACTGACGAACTTGCCAAAGAGATACTCAGCGCATTCAAAGGGGTTACAATCTGAAACCCATCTAAGGGTCTAGGTCACATCTAACAGCTTAAAACGGATTATCTTTGCCAAGAAGAATACGTGATGCAGTATGTCGAAACCGATGGCCTCCCCCGAAATTCTCGAAGCTATGAAAGATATCAAGCACAAGATTGTAGTGCTCTCAGGAAAGGGAGGCGTAGGAAAGACAACCGTGGCCGTGAACCTTGCGATTGCCTTTGCAAAGAGGAAACTCCAGGCTGGTGTGCTGGATGTTGACATCTATGGACCCAATGTTCCAAAGCTCCTTGGGCTTGAGGGACAGCGTCCAACAGTGGAAGGAAATTTCATACAGCCAGTAGTTGGTCCGTTGGGTCTCAAGGTGATGAGTATGGGATTCCTTTTGCAGAAGAGCGACGATGCTGTTGCTTGGAGAGGCCCACTAGTAGCCAAAGCAATAAACCAATTTCTTGGCAATGTGCGATGGGGTAAGCTTGACGTCCTTGTTGCCGACCTTCCTCCGGGAACAGGGGACGAAATTCTGAGCATTCTTCAGCTAATACCTGACATCTCAGGAGTTGTGATAGTATCAACTCCCCAAGAAGTAGCTATACTCGACGCTAGACGTGCAATCCAACTTGTCGAGAAAATGGGTGTACCTGTGCTTGGCATCGTCGAGAATATGGCGGAGTTTGTATGTCCCAACTGCGAAGAAGTTCACAAGATCTTCGGAGAAGGGGCAGCAAAACAAGCTGCTAAGGAATACAATATTGAACATCTAGGAACTCTGCCCTTGGACCCAAGAGTCATATCTCTAAGCGACGAAGGCACGCCGTTCGTTATGGAAATGCCAGACTCCAAGGTTGCCAAGGCATTCGAGAAGCTTGTGGATAAGCTTGCAGAGAAGATAGGAATGTAAGCGGCTTAGAATCGTCTTGCACTAGCAAATGTCTTGGGCTTACGAGTAGCTATTCGTCAGACGTTTCATTTTCCGCTTCGTCTGGTGACTCGGGCTCCTCTTTGGTGGCCTCAACTTCCTCCGGCTCGACTTCTTCGTCCTCTGGAGCTTCGCTGGAATCCATTACGTCAGCTTCTTCACCACCAGGTGAGAGTTTCAAGACCATAACATATCCGAGGGCAATAGCAACTATCCCGAGAAAGATTGTAATCCAGAAAGCCCCGCCCGATCCAAACCACGCATTCGGATTGACCAATAGATCTGACAGGGGAGTGCCTAGCAATACGTGCTGAACCCACATCGGCACTGTGAAAGCAAGGGGTAGACAGAGGATTACTAGTATGATTGCCGATAGAATGATCTCGTATGTATACGCGAGTATTCTACGAAAGGTGCTATCAATTGCGTTCTTTGCCTTGGACAATGTGTTCTCTCCTTAGCCAGTCGACCTGTGCCTCCTTTTTAACACTTACTCCAGACGGATGCTAATCACATCAAGCCAACTACTCAAAAAGGGTGTAGGGGCCCAGAAAAAACGAGTTCGCCAGCGCGTGTGTGTTAGGACGGATTCTTGAGAGAGGGAGGGGAGGGAGAGGTGGCAAACCATTCGGGCCCCGTCAAGTATTATTAGTTTATATTAGCATATAAGTATATGGTCTGCGTAACCAGCCAACTCAGTTTCAAGATGTTGTCCGACCGTTGCCCGAAACTTGCACAATCATGGACATCAATGTCCTTGACTGATGTTCGGTTCCTGATTCATTGAGGTCTGCTCTGCAAATCCTGCTAAATCTGCGACAAGTCTTACGTCCTCTCCACAGGCGTTTTCTGTCTCCGTCCAACTGGCGGCGACCAAATTACATGGAGGCCCTAGCTATCAGCATTGAACATCCACACCACTCAATCCTGAGCAGCATATTATAACCACCTACAAAATATCCAAGATTACACAAGTTCTTGGCAGCTGTTGCATACCCTCCAAACTGTTGTCAGGTCCTGGGAAAGAACAGGAGAGAAGTCAAGAAGGTGATGGCGGGGGGCCGGAGAACACTGAAGGAGGAGAGAGAATGGTGAGTTTCAGGAGATGGCCCCCTTGCCTTCATACATATTGTTGTGGAACTTATTATTAAAAGAAATTAGGATATATATGCCATCGATATTATGGCGCCCTTCTCGATTCTGTAGGCGCAATGCACACATTCGGCCCTTTCAAGCAAGCAAAAGAACGAGCCCTGACTATGTTTGTGCCCCTTCACACTCTTCACTCTTTCATTGTTGGTGCGTCAGTAAGCATTGAAGGAGCTGCTGATTGCGGGGTTTGAGAAAAACGCTGCGTTACAATTCGTGCGCCTGTTCCATTCGGGTTTGAATTTGCATATTAATGGGAGTGCAGCCGTGAGAAAACACTTCGACAACAAAGGGGTTCCGTGCCTCCGCCACCTTAGTCCACATTGCGTTATCCCTTCGGTAGTATCGATAATCCAGATTACCGTGACGGACCTCTACAATGGACTTTGCTGGCAGTTCCTCCATCTTGATGACTTCAAGCTTATGGCCAGGGTTTTTAGTGCCGATTGGAATGGATAAGAAGAGCCTGAACACTTCTTCATTAGATGGCATGAGAACAGCAACATGTGGGCGATCGACTGAGTTCCACTTGGATGGAACTGGGGGCTTGCGGCATGTGTACGCACCAATAGCGGAGCGCAACATCAGATATGCACCCTTGTCGATTATCACTTTCTATTTCATTCCTTTTGCTTTTTCCATGGAGGGGAATCTTCAGGTATGAAGGAATATCGCTGGTGAGCAGTATATAACTATCCACGACTTACCGCGTCGCGACAGTGTCGTTAGAAGCATGCGTATGGCACTACCAGAGCCCTGCGCGTTTCAAGTATGATTGAGTGCAGTTCGTTCGAAGAAGGCGTTGCATGACCGAGACCTTGACAGGCCGTTTCAACTTAACAAACGGCCAAGAAGGAGAAGACTACTTGTCCACACCAATCCGAATGCGAACCTCGGCAAGCACATGCGATAGTGATTCCAAAGTCATTGAGGCTCCTGCACACAGCAGTGATTCGCGATCGATTTCTCCAGTTGTGACTCCCCAGAACTCAATGCCTGCTCTCTTCGCGGCAACAGCATCTATGCCAGCATCTCCCACGTAAACTGCCTCGTTCCGTTCGACGTCGAGTCGTGCAACAATTTTCAAGAGACCATCAGGGAACGGTTTTGCTCTTGGAGATTCGTGACGTGTCTGGATGATATCGAACAGACCACCTAACTCTGTCTGCTCAAGAATAGCGTTAACTGAACCACGACCGTTGTTTGTGAGTATCGCCGTCTTGAGCCCAAGGTCTTTTATCCCATTGATAGCCTCGACCGTGTCCTCCATAAGGATGACTTGCTTCGTAGCGCTAGCTTCGTGCTTATCGAGGATTGTATCCATCTCGGACTCATACTTTTTCCACCTGTCAGGAGACATGCCAGTGGAGAAAAAGTACTCCATTGCTTTTGTGGTAGAACTGGAAATCCCATCAACAGGCTCAAAAAGATCTGTCGGCACGCCCTTGCTGATGAAGTATGCTTTGGTATCTTTGCGCATTGCTTCCAGTGGCAGATTCAAGACAGTGAGTGTTCCGTCAAGGTCAAAGACCACAGCTTTCAGCATCGAGTGACACCGCGCAGGGTGCCACAGGGGTTCCACTTAAGCATGACCCTGTGTTTCAAAGGTAATATTTTCTTGATTGCGAACCGCTCAATCAGATTCAAGCGGACTGTAGACAAGTGCCTTAGTGCACGTAGCATCCATAGTTGCTGGTTTGGGAACCTCCATCTTGACTCCGGGCGCAATACCTTCAGCTACGGTGCTTACGTATGGCCAACAGACTGATTCACAATAGAGTTTCCCCTTCTTGAGGAAGCCTTCATGCTGCGGACAATACGGATGATCTGTTTCCACGCGATTGTCAGAAATCCATCTTGGTTTCATCTTCGCGCCCATCACGTGGCCGATGACAATCCATGCATCCAGAGCATCTTTGAGTGTATTCCCAAGCCCAAGGGTCTCCTTCATTGCAATCGCGTCCTCATTCCCCAATCTTCGAAAGACCTCGGCGACCGCATCTAGACCATCCTTGCCAAATCGCTCTTCCATCACAATAGCAGTTTCAGTCATCAAGCGACCCAGGTTGCTTCTAAGTTCCGAAACCTTGTTCCCAGCAGGGATAATTCCTTTGACAGCTGCGGTTTTCATTAACCCCATAATGAGTCCTCTTGATATTGCGGAGCATTCAATCTAAAGAAGATTGCTGACGCACCACGGAGAACTCGATTGCCCCCATGTAGGAATCAACTTTAAGATGGAATACACCCTTCTCGATTGGTGATCTGCGGTGAAGAGAGTAAAAGGGATAGATACGAATGACATGAGAGCGATGGTCGAGGAGTTTCCTTCGCTTCTGTGTTTGACAAAACCGGACCCATCGATAATAACCATGGCATCGCAAGCGTTCGCTTCAGGACTTCAGGGAATCTGCATAGCAGGAATGGGGGGCAGTGCAATTGCGGGTCAGATGACCAAGGCACTCCTGGCTCAAAAGGCACAGGTGCCCCTCATCACGTGGAGAGACTACGAGCTTCCCCGCTGTGTCACAAAGGATTGGGCGGTCATCTGCGTAAGCTACTCGGGCAATACGGAAGAAACACTCTCGGCATTCGAAACGGCCAAGAAGGTGGGTAGTACGTTGTTCATTGTAACAACCGGCGGCGCGATTTCGAAGCAATCTAAGGACCTGCCAGTTGCGTTATTTCCTAAAGGCATCCAGCCAAGGGCTGCGCTTCCAGTCATTTTCTCGATTGTCCTGCCGATTGTCGAGGCTTTAATCGGGGTTGGTAGCACTGATTTTTCCAAGCTGTCAATGATCCTGGATGGTTTGGTGAAACGCTGGGGAGATGAAATCATATCCCCAAGAGACCTTGCTGAACGCACCAGCTCCGTTGTTCCGCTCTTCATAGGTTCAGGACATCTGGTTCCGGTGTCGTATCGAGCCAAGTGTCAGATCAACGAAAACGCAAAGGCGGTAGCTTTCAGCGCGGAGCTGCCTGAAGCAAATCATAACGAGATCGAGGCGTCCCACATGTACCAGGAGTACGGAATCGTGCCTATCTTCCTCAGGAGCACTCATGAGAGTAAGAGAATGTCCGCGCGCTTTGAAGCCACAGACGCAGTGTACAGGCAGAGTGATTGTGCGCCAGTTCATGTTCGACTGAGTGGATTGAGCGAACTGGAAGAGGCTCTCGCGATTACGCATTACTTGGATATGCTGTCAGTTGATGCCGCAGACATCCGAGGAGTTGATTCTGTTAGAGTTGATAAGATTGCGGAACTCAAGCGAAGACTCGCAGAGGGTTCCTAAGTGTGACCCTCATGAGAGAATGGTATGTACCGGGCGGATGACGTATCATCGAATATGCTGTAGGATATGACTAGGAGTATGCTGAAAGTCCAATCATCAGAGTCTTCAGCATCGTAGAGTATCTGCTTGTCATTCAGGTCATAGATCGTTTCGCCCACAGTGAAGTTCTTATCATAACCAGGATACAGCGGCTGATCCGCTACGGGAATACTCTTTCGCCATGCTGTTTGTGTGTAAAGAAACTCCGCCTCATTCAGAGTGACCTGTACTCGAAAGTACGTGAGCGAAGCATCACCGCTAGAACCCGCCGACGCTTTAGCGTTGAACACGAGTGTGATACGAGGATTAATCGATTCGTTTGTAGGATCAAAGCCGGTAATCCTAACCTCCAGTAGGTCGAACTCCAGATTAGCAGCGAGCGCGTAGCTCCCCGCGAAATAGGAGCTGCTTGTCGCCAACCCCATGCCGCTCACAATTCCAAGTATGAGTGTCGCAACGACAATGATATTCTGTGTCTTTGTGTCCGCAATCATATTGACCAACACCATTTTTACCTGAAAGGGTCGAATATCTCCCTTGTGCTCTGCGCATATGAACAGAGCGGGTTATCCAGCGATGAATGCCAACGCCACCAGATGAACAATCCACGGAAACAGGGCAAGAAGCGCAGGCAGCGGAATTGCAGGGAGTATCTCACCTTCCTTCGCGATGACAGTGACGTTAATCACAATGCCAAGCAAACACATCACGATAGACGCCGCCCATACAAAGGAAGGGAAATAGACGAAGGAGTGCGCTGAGATTAGGGCAAACGTAATGAAGTCCCCGGCCCCCACCGCAACACGCTCTGACTGAATACGCGCATAATCAAACGGATCTGAAGCAATCCTTCGTGATATAGTCACTGGCTGAGCTGCAGGTGAGAACTTCGTGAGGAAGAAGTCTTCGAGGATTATCGCCATGATCAGTACGAACATGGTCGACGTAATCATGGTGATTCCCATGAATATCCCGAAGATGCTACTGTAGAATGCAACGTATAGATTCCGAAGCATGGGGGGGATAGCATCGATTATAATCAATACAATCGACATCATTGACACGGCCAATGAGATAAGCAACACAACCCCTTGGAAAACACTTGTAGTCCCCTTGAAAAGCACCAGGAGGAGGGATTGGCCTAGAAACATTGATACGAAGAACAGAATGGGAGACGCGACGAAGGCCACTACCAACTTCCTTGCGCCACGCCCCCTCCTTTGAAGCGCCCAGAACAGTAAGAATATGACAGTACCACCAAGGAGAACCGACACCACGGCCTCAATCACTACTTGCATGGGACTGTAGTTATGAGCTGTGCCGATGAGTCGGCCGATGATTGCGGTGTCTAAGACAACCATTGCCACATAAGAACCCAGCAGCAGAGGGGTAGCTGAGAGCAAGATCAGGATTCCCCGCGATCGGTCCAGTTTCATCCCATTGTCTCCAGAGTGACTTGTAATGGTGGGGGTTAAAGAAGCTGAGTTCACCGCAAACCTTAGTGCGAATCTATGGTCAACTCACCTTTGGGTTGATAAGGGAAAAAAGAAAGGGGATGGGGACGAATGTCCCCATTAGATTACTCTACTTCTGTCTCATCAAGACATATCCACCGACGAGGATAACCACTGCAGCACCGACTGCACCGGCCACAATAGCCATTGTGTAGTCAGGCGGAACTTCGGTTGTCGTGGTTGTAGTTGGCGGTGTCGTTGTTCTGTCAGGTGCGAAGAAGTAATTCGGGTTGTAGGTCAACTCAGCGAACTCGCCCGCAACATACTCGGTGATGTTGAATGGTCCGGAAGTCACAAACTCCTCGACTGGAGGATTGGGGCTCCATTCGGCCCAGTCTTCAATCACAATCTCCTGCATGACATGCTTCGGAAAGATTGGCTTGAATGCGACGCCGTGTAGGTGCCAGTAGGACTCAGTGTTGAACTCCACAACGACCGTGTAGGTTGATGGAGCATACGCAGCACTCATCTGAAGCAGGTCTGGCCGATATCTGTTTCCAGGTGCGTCTCTTAGGAAGTTCAGTGAGAACGCGACATCTTCGGCCGTCAATGGCATACCATCAGTCCAAGTGGCATTCTGGATCAGGTCGAAGGTGAACCGGGTATGCCCGTCAGGGATTGCGTCATTCGTATCATGCGTTTCAGCCAAGTATGACTCAGCCAGCCACATCATGTCCAAGCCAGTGGAATCAAGTCTCATCATGCTGTCATACATCTCGGTCAACACTTGGATGGTGTAAGCTGAGCTAGCACCCAACAAGTTGAATGTGTCGAGGTCGAGCGAGTTGCTCCAACGGAAGGTTCCGCCGAACGGACCACCCTGATCCGCCTTTAGATGGACTTTCGTGTTCGTCCAGCTGCCGGGGACTCCATCAGACCAATCGTTAACTTGACCCTCGAACTTGTCATCTCGCCAAGCGTGGTACTTTATGTTCTGGTAGCAGATGATGTACGGACACTGATAGACCCAGATCTCCTGAAGCGCGACAGCGGCATCATAGACTGTCTGATAGTCCGTCGATTCGAGCAAATCCTCGATATAGCTATCGTAGGTAGAGTTCCTAAAGTTCGGGAAGTTCAGGAATGGCTCGTCTGCGTTCCAGGAGGCCCACTCCTTACCTAGGAAGTCAACGTCAGCACTACCGAACTCCCAAGCAAGGAAGCACATGTCATAATCGAGGTGGTTGTTAAGCCTGCCGAGATACTCGTAGAAGTCAGTGGGTTCAGAGGTAGCATCAATACCCAGATCAATAAGAGCAGCTGCGATGAAGGCTCCAACCTCGATGGCGATTGGTGAGGTTGATGCACACTCAACCAGGATCTGCTCGAAATCACCGTTAGGGCCAGTTCTGAATGTTTCTCCTACGGGAATAGTAAACCCGGCGGCTTCCAGAAGTGCAATACCCGTTTCTATATCTTTTTCATAGTAAGTATAGGGTAGCTGCCCCTCAATGGACCATCCGCTCTGCTTAGGTACAGGGGAATCTTGTGAATCTGAGTACCCTTCGAATATATCGGCAGAGATTGCATTCTTGTCCAATGCGAATGCTATTGCTCTCCGGACCGCTGTATAGTTGAGCGGATACCGTTCACAATTGATTGTGACAAATCCATAGCCGTTCCTGAGTACACTGGTAAGTTCTATGTTCTCAGCTACCTCGAGTGCCGGAATAAATGTTGGATCAAGGAAGCTATCGATAAGATCGATTTGGTTGTTTTGTAGTGCAAGAACTTGCAAGTCGTCGCTCGTGATCACATCGAATCTAAGCTTGTCAATGTACGGACCGGTCTTGGCATGACCAGATACCGTTTGAGCTGTGGCAAAAATCGGTGACATTGCCATCAATGCGAAAGCAGCAACGAGCGTAATAGCAATTGTTCTCTTAGCACGAGTGCTTGCCATTATTCTCTCTATCTCCTTTTCCGAGTCGAATCGGATGACGTTCAGCTGCTGGCGCATGATAAAAGTGTTTTGTTGCCAGCGGACACACATGGAAGCCAATCAGCTTTGAAATAACCGACTGTTAAGTGAGCGAGTTCGAACAGAGTTGCAGTGACTGAGGGTCAAAGGCCTGAAACCCCTTATGACTGTTTTTGGTTTCCTATCTCTCTCGAAATTGAGGGGTGCGGACTTAGTCCAGAGTGTGTTCGATAAAAGGGAATGCCAGTGAGATGATCGTTGTCATCAATGGCTCACGTGGACCCTACATGCTCCTTGTTCTTCCTAGCCATAGCCTGCAATCTCGCAATTCTTGATGTTCCTGTGAAGAACATGAATGGATGTCAGTGAATGAATGTATGCACTCCCAGAGAAACGAAATAAAAGCAGGGGAAGGGCATGACGCCCTTTCCTACTAGGTGGTGCCATACTACCCGTACTTGATTCGCGGATCCAACACGCCATATAACATGTCAGCTACGAAATTCGCGAGAATCGCAGTAATCGCGATGACCATGAATATCGCCTGTACGACAGGGTAGTCCAGAATGATGAGACTTGAGAAGATGTACCTGCCCAACCCATACCAACCAAACACTGTTTCCGTAAGCGTCGCACCATTGATCAGGAACCCGAATGTCATCGCGATAATTGTGACCATCGGGAGCATCGCATTCTTCAGACCGTGTTTGTATAGAACTTGGTTCTCATCCAACCCCTTTGCACGCGCAGTCAAGATGTAATCCTCTGTCATAACATCAATTAAGCTATTGCGCATGAAAAGGAAGTATCCGCCATAGCCGCCGACACCGAGCGTGACCATAGGCAGAACCAGATGATGAAGGATGTTGCCTGCGATTATCAGCCCGCCAAGTGGATCATCTTTTGCAGCGACCCAAACATCGGGGGATATCGTGCCATCAGACGGGAATGCAATCAGGCCACCGGTCAAGTTCGGAAGATAGAATGAGAACGTCATTAATAACATCATACCTACCCAGAAGACAGGTAATGCGTAGATGGCAAGGGCTACTGTCACTGCTCCGATATCTTTCCTTGATCCTGGGTCTGCTGCAACTCTAACTCCAGTGAAGATACCTAGGAGGATGGCAACAATAGAAGAGGTACCCATCAATAGAAGGGTGTTTGGCAATCGAGCCATAATCTCCTGGGTGACTGGTTTCTGACTGACAAATGAATATCCAAAGTCGCCTGTGAACATGTTGACTACGTATCTCCAGAACATGTAGATCCAGTCAAAGACGTCAGGATCAGGTACCAAACCAAAGCGCGCATAAATCTCCTCTAGTAGTTCTGCGGTCATATTGCGACGGAGGTTAACATCAATCATGAGGTCAACCGGGCTGACACCGAAGAAGAGTGTTGGAAGCCTGAAAAGGAAGAAGTTGAAACATACTACTGCCACCACTAGCAGAAACATGTAGATGAGTCTTCTAATGACATACTCGCGCAATCCCATTGGTTTTGCTCCTTTTTCATATATCAGCAGTACATAGTGTCACTGAGTACTGTGATGTGATATAGAATTTTCACCGACCTAATAAGGATACCGTTCAAGGAGACTAGCAGAAATTGAATGATCAGTGAATAGGATAACGGAAGAAAAAGGAAAGGAGGGAGGCCCTGTATGGGCCTCGGGATTCAAGAGAGCGGCTATCTCTCTCTAAGTCTTGGATTGAGAACTTGGTCTAAGGTATGTCCGACAAAGGTGAATGCCAAGGACAAGGTGGTGATCATCAGACCTGGGAAGACAACCACCCACCAGGCACCATGAGTAAAGCCACCAGTACCTTGAGCGTCAGCAAGCATCCTACCCCAACTTGGATACCTTGGATCGGTCAGACCAAGGAATGCAAGACCAGACTCGGATAGAATAGCTCCCACAACACGCAGAGTGATGCTGGCGAACAGAATGGGAGTCACGTTTGGCAATATGTGCCTTATAACGATGTAAGTGTCTGACGCACCAATCGCCCTTGCAGACTCGACATAGGCCTTGTTTTTCTCAGCCATCACCTGAGATCGTATAAGCCGCGATGTCCCTGTCCACCCTAATATCGAGATCACTATGATGATATTGTCTGTGGTGGGTCCGAGAAATGATGCCATTACCATCATTAGCGGCAATGATGGGATGACTAGAAGGAAGTCCACAAGTCGCATGAGCATCTCATCAGTCTTTCCACCAAGGTACCCAGCAGTCAGACCGACTACTACACCGATTGCTGTTGATATTGCGGTGGCAATAATGCCGACGGTGAGAGAGATTATTGACCCGTATATTAGCTGACTATAGGCATCAGCCCCCTTGTCTGTTGTTCCCAGCAGGCCAAAGTATTCACCATAAGCAATCAAGCTTATTCCTCTGATTGATGCAGTTACTGAGCCTGTGTAGTTAAACTCGGGAGTTGAACCGAGAAAGCTGCGGAAGACTGCTGTTGGGACAAGGCCAACGGCTACTGTGAGAATGTCGTCGGGATCTTCCTGCCAACCAGTCGCGTTTTCATCCATGCCTCTCCAGCCTGCAACGATATCAATGTAACTCATATCTATTTGCCGGGCCCGATAAGTTTCCGAATAGAGTGGGTAGGACCTGTAAACGTTGCGCCAATTCCCACTTGAGTCAATAAGCCAGACATACACTTTGAACATAAGACCCCCTTCCAACTCGGCGAAATCGCCTGTCCGAGTGATACCGAAGTCAAGGGTCATGTTTACGTCACTGGGAAGAGCCTCGTAGGGCCATTCAAACTGCTGTGTGAAGTAGATGAAATCATTAGAAGCAGGTAGATTGTCCTCTGGATCTGGAGGTGTCCGCCAAGACATCGATTCATTGGAATGAGTCCATGTGAGATTCACATGGTTGAAATCACTATCTCCAGTTGATTCATGGTACAAATAATCGAATTCATCTTGGTTGGAACCGTTCTTGTAGAATACTGGTGCCTCAGGATCAATCATCCACGAGTCCGGATCCTCCAACGCTGTATCTGGTATCCATTCACCAGTGATAATTCCCTCTGGATCAAATACTGAAACCCATTGTGGGGCAAGGTAATTCGGTGCAACCCTTGCTGTGGGCGAAGGATCATGAGTTACTAACCATGGAGCTCCGAATGCCATTCCTACAAACAGAGCGAGTATAAGCAATCCAAACAAGCCTATTTTATGTTTCTTGTATTCTCGCCAAAAACCAGATAGACTTACATACAAATTGCTGTCTTTCCAGCCAGCTGATCTTTTCGCATCCGTAGACAATGGCTCTTATCTCCTTTCATGTGGTTGATTGTTCTCTGTTTAATGTGTTTCGCAGTTTTGCTGAAACCAACCTGTACTTGACCGGTTCTTCTCTTTCACCCATTAAAAAAGGTCACTATAGGCGCGTCCGAAACCAGTCGCTTATAGATACGGCGATTCAAGACAACCAATAGAGGGAACAGGATATCGCGAGGAATGGCGACTACCTGGATGATCAGCGAAATTCCTCCAAAAATCCACCCTCCAAAGATGGTTCAGAAATGGTCACCGAAATCTAATTGTTCGATTCTAAGTACAGAATAGATGGACCCAAGTTCTGACAGATATGTATTAGCGTGAGTTCTTGATGCTGTTACTCTTTGTAATCCTCATCGCATAGTGTATCAACAAACGGATCCTCATCAATTGGTTCCTCGATTCCTCTGGCCTCTCTTGCTTTGATTATATCCTTGGTCCGTCTTGACGCAGCCCATAAGTCAGCGAAGACCATGCCAACTAGGAACATGGTAAGAACTCCGGTTAG
>Ga0209986_10001558_pt1 | contig 21780 bp, 26 predicted proteins | sample BlataG_FD_183168 | JGI IMG/M metagenome (GOLD analysis project Ga0209986, IMG submission 183168) | Deep subsurface microbial communities from Black Sea to uncover new lineages of life (NeLLi) - Black_00105 metaG (SPAdes) (version 2) | ecosystem: Environmental > Aquatic > Marine > Oceanic >... | reverse complement strand
GTTCGCATTTAAGGGTTTGGGAAAAGGAATGCGTGAAATGGGCGTGATTATAACGTTATGCGGGCTTTGTTCGGTGGTTGGAGGCGCGTTATTCGGCGAGTTCTTCGGGTTCAGTCATTTTGCTAATGAGCTGGTTGAGGGCTCCGTGGGTATGCCCATTCCAGATTTGCTTGTCGTCGAGCCTTTGTGGTTCGAGCCCATTCCACACAATGTTGAACGCTTGTTTATAGTGACGATGCTGATTGGCGCATTGCACATGGGGCTTGGCTTATTTCTCAGTGTGGCAAATAATTTTTCTAATAGACACATCTTTGAAGCACTAAGTGGGTTTGTAAAAATCTGGTGTTTGTTCGGCGCTCTTTATTTCTTGCTCGTTTTATTTGGGCTTTCTTTTATTGGGCTGAAAGCGGGCATTGTCGTCTTCATCATGCTCCCTATAATTTCGTTGTTCGTTCTCAAGATAGTTTCTGAGTTGAGGCATGGCGAGGGGAGTGAACACAGCGGTCATAGTAATAGTAATGGAGAAAAGAGGGCAATCATGGACTACCTCATCATTCTTATAGATGGCGTGATAGATGCACTGCTGGAGAATTTCTTCAGATTTCTTGCGAATATCGTTTCTTATGGCAGGATTCTCGCTTTAGCATTATGTCACGCGGCGTTAATCGAGGTGTTCATTCTTTTGACTTTCATGTGCTTGAAGATAAACATAGGAGTGGCGGCTGTGGTGTTCTTAGCTGGAACTGCGCTTGTTATAGTGCTCGAGGCGATAATGGCTGGTATCCACACCATCAGGCTGCATTTCTACGAGTGGTTCACGAAATTTTATGAGGGCGGCGGGGTTGAATTCTCGCCGTTTAAGTTCCGCAGAACTTATACGTATTAATAGTAAATCCCAAATCCCAATTTCAAAATCCAAAAACTAAACTAAAGAACCTTTTTTTGGTTTTGGATTGGACATTGGAATTTTTGATATACTCAAAAAACCTTCTTTGTCCTACGGAAGAAACGGATAACTGGAATAACAATCTTAAATAGAGGTAGGCTAAGCCCTATTCCTATATCCGCGTCCATCTGCTCCTCCTCAAATGAGGGTTCAATTTCGAGCTGTGTTTCAGGCAGGAATGCCTTCGCTATACCGCTGCCTGCATATAGAAAACCGATCAGCATGCCTGTCTGAGATGGGTCTGATAGCCCCACCTTCACTTTGCCTCCTAATCTCTTTATGGATAGGCATTTGGTGAGTGCTCCAGCCAATTCCTTCCCAGCATCATAGAGTTCGTTTGCGTTCCCTACGATTCTCTTCCAATCAGTGGGCTTCTTCTGCTCCTCCTCCTTCCTCCCCTCAAGGTCTCTCCTGAGAAGGGTGACGCCCATGACTCGTAATTGAAATTCCTGCTTCTCGTGGCTAAAGTCCATGCGTCCCGAAGCAGTGCCCATTAAGAACCCAAAGGACATCCGTACTTGTGCTAGAGGTCCTTCCTTAAAGAGCCTAAGCGAGATATCAACGGGTATTAGAAGCGTAGCTACTATTAAGACTACTATGATCGCTAAAACAATCAATAGAATCAGTATCATGTCCATCGTATTTTACGTTTTTAATACTTCTTAAAATTTAGGTGAATCTACGTTTTTCAAAAAATAAACTAAGGGGAGAGCTTCTCTAAAAGCTATCCATATAGACGTTCTACAAATATTATGTTTTTTCTTCGGCTTTTTTTCCCTCTTTCTCCTCTTTCATCTCTTTGATTTTCTCCATCACCATCGGCAAGGCTTCTCCGACAATCCTCTCTATTGCGCCAGACGGTTTCAGCGAGAGCACCTTCATCCCCTCTGGTCCGGGTATGCCCTTGAACACCACCACGAGCGCTACCGGACTTATTCCACCGCCGCCACCGAAACCATATCCCTGTCCCTCCTTCTCTTTACCCTTGCCGCCGCCTCCACCAGCGCCGAAGCCGACCCCGAAGATGGGGATCAGGGTCTTATCCTCTATCTCTATGGGCTTCCCGATTGCTGTTTCGACCGTAATCGTCTTCCGAAGCTCTTCCCATATACTTTTTATAACCTCTTTTGGCTCTTCACTCATTTTTTCTCACCTTCTAATTTCGATTGCATATACAAAATGTTTTTACTTATTTAAATATTTCGGTGGGGTAAATTAGAAAGCCATAACTAAATTAAATACATAAATGCAAAAGGGTCACTAAACTACTTGTGCTCCAACTTTGTTTAATTCAACCATTGTTCTATTCCACCACTCATTTCTCCTCTCTTTACAATCCATAATCAAGCGTTTCCAACAATTATTCCGCTTTGCTTCTTCACGATTTTTAAAAGCTAAAAACCCCATAATTTATAAAACAGAGGAAAGAAAAAAATGCTTGAAACAAAACAAAAGAGCATAAGACTAAAGGAACTGAAGAACTACGGCTCTTCTCTTCGCCCTCTATATACAATAGTGGTGGAGATAGAGATAACAGTTGAAGAAAGCCCGGATACGCTTCATAAAATTTTTACTGACACAGGGCTCATAACAAGAGATACGATACCTTTTGAGGTAGTATCGAATTTTAGAGGCTCTGCGGACAATAAGCCTTTTTATTCCGCGCTTATCGTGCATGAAGGCATCGTGAAAAAATACGAGGTGATGGCGAGGGACACTGGTGGTTTTCTCAAGACGAGGATAAATTATGAACCCGTGGTGTATCCCGAGGAGCTTCGGTTAACGCATCCTGCGGAGTTCTCTCGATTGGATATAGAAGTGGAGGGGTGGGAACTTCATAACTACGGGCATTATTTTATGCTTCTTATCGCATCTAAACGATATGAGAGTTTTGATATGTTGGTGAAGAGGGAAGGGGGGGCGGAAAAGGGCTTGGAATTTACGTTAATACGGGTAAACATTGCGGAATCGGAGTTAAAGGAGAAGAAAGCACCTTGTTCGTGGTATCTGAAGAGGCTTTCGGTATTTAAAGGCTTTGACCTGGAGGAGGAAGTGAGGAGAAAAGTAGATGAATAAAAAAGCACTGCTCCTTTTGGGATGCCCGGAAGTGCCAGTTCAGACGGGTATTGCACTATACCTTGCAAGCAGGCTAAAAAATGCAGGAATGGACGTACTCGTTGCAGGAACGGATGCTGCTCTCGAGCTTCTAAAAGTCTCGGACACGGAAGGGCATTACGTAGATGCGGAGAAGATGATGAACATAGATAAAAGCATAGAATCTCTCGCCGAAAAGAGGATGGAGTTCGATTTTTGCTTCGTCTTCGTGCACAACGATGCCGGGATATCTTATCTTGCTACTATCCAGAGCATGTCAAAAGCAAAACTATTCGCAATCATTTTCGGTCACGATGCCGAATCCCTCGCCGGGCAAATTGATTGCAACTGCGAGAAACTCGTTGCCAGAACGGTTCATAATCCAATTCCGCTGAAGAAAAAGATAGATGCAAGGATAAGGGAGGTGAAGAGATGGGCTGTATCGAATTGATGGACTACGAGATTTTATTATCGGACATCTCGTTTAAGGAAGGGCGGGAATTTATAAGGAGGAACTTCAAAGACGTTCACGAGGTCGAACCGGGATATAAATTGTTCGACGTTTATTTGATTGGTATTCCGCCGATTGTGATAGGGGTAGAAAACGACCATGTAATATTTCCGTATGTGAAGCCATGTCATGGGACTTTCGTGTTGAAGATAGAAGATAGAAGATAGAGAGGAAGTCGAAAGATTAAGGGCGAAGAGATAATATCTATCCCAACCATCTTACGACTCTAAACGATTAGCGGGCGTTATCGAAACACAAAGCCGCTTTCAATATCTTATCCTCTTCAAAATGCCCGCTAACAAGCTGCAAGCCTATTGGCAATCCGTATGAAAACCCGCACGGAATAGATATAGAAGGAACACCCGCCAGGTTAACGGGCACAGTGTTAACATCCGCGAGATACAAAGAAAGAGGGTCTTTTATCTTTTCTCCGAGCTTAAAAGCGACAAAAGGCATTGTTGGCATCGCTAATATATCACGTTTTTTCAACGCCGCCTCAAATTCGTTTTTTATCAGCGTGCGCACTTTTAACGCTTTCAAATAATATCTACCGTAATAGCCCGCGGAGAGCGCGTAAGTGCCAAGAATGATCCTCCTTTTCACTTCGTCTCCGAATCCCTCACCGCGTATCCTCGAAAACGTAGTATGCCAATCCTCGTCCTTTCCACTCCGAAGCCCGTATCGGAGTCCATCAAACCTCGCAAGATTTGACGATGCTTCGGACATTGCAATGATGTAATACGCGGCAAGTGCATATTTCAGGTCTCGCATGCTTATCAGCTCGTATTCGGCACCGGAATCCTCGAATTTGTGCACTGCGTTCCACACGGATTTTTCAACTTCTGGCGAAACACCTTCGATGAACTCCTTTGGAACACCTATCTTCATGCCCCTAACTTCTTTATCTGCGTCTTCATTCACGTTTAGCAGCGAAGAAGCGCAGTAGTTCGTTGCAGCATTATTCTTTATCTTTACCTGCGTGCTGTCCCTTTCATCCTTCGCCGCTATCACTTCTAAGAGCAGCGCAGTATCTGTTACATTAGACGCCATTGGTCCTATCTGTTCAAGCGAATTAGCATACGCAATGAGTCCATATCGCGATACAAGCCCGTAAGTGGGCTTCAGTCCAACCACGCCGCAGAAAGAAGCAGGGCATCGGATAGAGCCACCGGTATCGGAGCCAAGAGCGAGAACCGTTTCGCCTGCCGATATTGCCGCGGCACTACCGCCTGAAGACCCTCCTGGCACCCTGCTGAGGTCATGCGGGTTTCTCGTAGGTCCATAATAGCTCGTTTCCGTGGAAGTCCCCATGCAGAACTCGTCCATGTTCGTTTTCCCTATAATTATCGCTCCTTCTCGCTTTAACGCCTCTATTACCGTAGCATCGTAAGGTGGAATATAACCCGAAAGAATTTCGGATGCACACGTGGTTTGAAGCCCCTTTGTAGATATGCTATCCTTAATGGCGATGGGCACGCCAAGCAGCTTTTTACGCACGTATTCCTCTTCATTCCTCTTCTTATCCACTTCTATCGCTTGTTCAACTGCGTTCTCTTTGCTCAAAGTAATAAAAGCATTTAATTCGCTTCTTTCTATTCTCTCATAGATTTTTAATATTAATTCCTCACACGATATGGTTCCACTTTTTATACCCTCTGCGACTTCTATTGCAGTTAAGTCATCATTTTTCATCTGGTTTGTTTTTATTTTTAGTTAACTTTATATAGGACAATAATCACCCTCTTTTATAAACTATTACGGAGGATGGATGCAAGTTAAACGGAAATGAAAACGAAGTCATTATGCCCGGAATGTCTTGAAGTTATAGATGCAGAGGTGTACGAAGAAGGTGGCAAGATACTGATAAAAAAGAAGTGTGAGCGGCATGGCGAATTTGATGACGTATACTGGTCGGATGCTGAACTATATCACAAATTCGCAAAATGGCGATGCGAGGGCAGCGCTGGAATCACGCTAACGAAAACAGATAAAGGCTGCCCTTTCGATTGTGGACTCTGCCCGGAGCATAAGAGCTCGACAATGCTCGCACTTATAGACCTCACGAACAGGTGCAACCAGAAATGCCCGACGTGTTTTGCAAATGCCGCCGTCGCGGGTTACCTCTACGAGCCGACGATGGAACAGTTGAGGGAAATGATGGAACTGCTAAGGAGTGAGACGCCCCCGTGCCCTGCGGTGCAGTTTGCGGGCGGCGAACCAACGATAAGAGAAGGTTTTGTGGATATTGTAAGAATGGCACGTAACATGGGCTTCTCGCATATTCAAGTGGCGACGAATGGGGTAGCGTTAGCGAAGAGCGAAGCGTTTTGTCGCCAATTAAAGGAAGCGGGCTTGCATACCGTGTATTTGCAATTTGACGGGGTGACTGACGAACCGTATAAGACGTTGAGGGGCATTCCTGCGTTAAAAACGAAGTTAAAGGCGATAGAGAGCAGCCGAAGGGGAGGATTAAAGAGTGTAGTGCTCATTCCCACGCTTATGAAAGGTGTAAATGACGACCAGGTGGGCGATATAGTAAGATTTGCGGCTGAGAACCTGGATATTGTAAAAGGAGTGAACGCACAACCCATCGCTTTTGAAGGAAGAATAGATGAATCAGCGAGGAAAGAGGGAAGGATAACAATTCCGGATTTCATAAACCTTCTGGAAGAGCAAACAGAGGGCGAAATACCTCGTGAGAGTTTTTATCCCATTCCTTTCGTCGTTCCCTTCTCTTATTTCGTGGAGGCGTGGAAAGGAATGCCACAGTTGGAATTTACGGTTCATCCTCACTGCGGTGCTGCAACGTATGTATTCGTTGAAAACGGGAAGTTCATACCGATAACAGAATTCGTGGACGTTGAAGGGCTGATGGAGTTCATAATGGAGGCGGCGGCGGAGATAAGTAAATCGAGGATTGGCAAACTGAAAGCGATAGCGAAGATGACGATGCTGGGGGGGAAGTTTATAGACAGGGAGAAAGCACCGTCAGTATTCGATAACTTCACTTCCTTTGCGGATATATTGGGGAAGGGAAATCGCGAGTCGCTTGCGGAGTTTCATCGCAAAGCGCTTTTTATCGGTGCAATGCACTTCCAGGACGCCTATAATTATGACCTGGAAAGGGTAAAGAGCTGCGGCATCCACTATGCCACGCCCGACCTTCGTATAATTCCTTTTTGCACTTACAACGCCATCCACCGACCTTCAGTAGAGAAAGCTTTTTCCATGCCGCTTCATAAACCACGCCCGGAATCGAAGTGAAAGTTTAAATATGAGTAGAGCGAATATAAAATTGCCCTTTTCGAAGAGTAGTTTGACCTCGCTAAACGGCGGAGGATGATTACTATGGCAAACGAAGGGCTACAAACAAAGCCGTATTGCACGGTCCCTGCGGTATGCCTCCTTCGAAAGATGGCGATGACCGTTAAGAGGCAACCACAATACGGTACAAAAACTTTTTTAAACAGAAAGTTTTATCAAGAATTCCACGTTTTTAAAAATTGATTTTTAAAAGATACAGAGGAAGAGGTATGAGAGAAGAAAAAGAAGAGATAGAGATAGAGCGGATAAAAGAGAGAAAGATGCGCGAGATGAGCGAGGAGATAAAAGCGACGGGAGAGGAGAATAAAGAGGGTGTAATAGGCCATCCCCTGACAATAGACGACAATAGCTTTATAGAAACGGTACGAAAGTATCCACTGGTGGTCGTGGATTGCTGGGCTCCCTGGTGTGGTCCTTGCAGAATGGTTGCACCGGTAATAGATGAATTATCGAAGGAATATGCAGGTAAAGTCGTGTTTGGAAAACTGAACGTGGACGAGAACCCGAGAGTAGCTGCTGAATTTGCGATTATGGCTATACCCACGTTGTTCATCTTTAAAAATGGTGAGCCGGTGGACGTCATACAGGGAGCGTTGCCAAAGCAGTATTTAGAAGCTAAGGTAAAGGAATGGCTGTGAAGCAGAATGGAATAGAAATAGTGAAGAGGTTCGCCGAGTTGGGATTTCAAGTCCAGCCGGAAGCGATTGAATTGCTGAGTCAATCAGAAGCCGAAAGAGACTTTGATCTCAATGAGATAGTAGAAAACGTAACTGATTCCTTAGACCCTTCGATTTTTGTGATTTCCACCGAGCAGATAGCGGAATTTATCAAAAATAATGTGGCAGGAAAGGTAGAAAAAGAAGGGAGCATCCGCTTTCAAAAACAAACGCATGTACCAGCTCCGGCTATAATTAAATCGTTCTCTGACAATGGCAGAGGTGTGGACCACAAAGATTTCTTACCGCATTTCCTCGACAGATATGAGCGGATAAGCGTGATAATAAAAAGGAGGATGAACTGCCGGCAGATAAGATATATAAGAAATGGTATGCGAGGCGAAGAGGTTTCAGTGGTGGGAATGGTCGCTTCCGTAAATAAAACGGCGAAAGGAAATATCCGGGTGGAATTAGAAGACGCTACGGGGCATCTACAGGTTATATTGCGAAATCAAGAGGGAATAATACCCGATGAGATAATAGGCGTTACTGGTTCTTTATCAGATGGCGGTTATTTATTTGCAAATAGAGTGACATATCCGGACGTGCCTATCCCTTCTTCAACTTCGCAATCATCATTACCGCTTCCAGCCAACTTCAACTCAGGTCATGGCTCTAACGATAACGAGAGAGGAGGGGGAAATGGAAAGCAAAAGCGCATATATGCAGTGTTTATTTCGGATATGCACGTAGGAAGCAACACATTTTTGGAAGAAGCATGGGGTAGTTTTGTGCAGTGGTTAAAAGAGGAATCCAGAAGCATCGGGATTGCGTATTTAGTTGTTGCTGGCGATATTGTGGATGGAATAGGCGTATATCCGGGTCAGGAGGAAGAGTTGTCAATTATGGATATAGAGGAGCAATATAAAATAGCGGCGGGATATTTTCACGATTTCCCTTCGCACATACACGTGGTGGTAGCACCGGGGAACCATGATGCGGTCAGGAATGCCGAGCCACAACCGCCTTTGCCCGAGGCACTCAGGAAGCTCTTCCCGGATAATACCTGCTTTGTGAGCAACCCCGCATACGTAAAAATTGGCGGCAGGCTTGTCTTGATATATCACGGGCAATCTTACGATGATTTCGTTAACTCGGTATCGAGGCTGAGTTATTCAAAGCCGGAGGAAGTGATGGTGGAGATGCTTAAAAGACGGCATGTTGCGCTTATATATGGAAACGCAGTCTCTATCGTTCCCGACGGGCACGATTACGGAGTAATTGACTGTGTTCCGGATATATTCCATTGCGGGCATACGCATACAGTCGGCATTTCTAAATACCGGAACGTGCTACTGATAAATTCCGGGACGTGGCAATCGCAGACGCCATATCAAAAAAAGAGGAATATAAATCCCGTTCCGGGATGTGCAACGCTTGTAGAGCTTTCCGAGATGAAGGTAAAGGTAATGGAGTTTGGAAGCAGGGCAGGGTAGGGGCGTGAAGACGGGAATGAGGACAAAGATAGGGAATAAGAAGTTCTTTGCATTGCGTAAAGCGGTGGGATTATGCAGGTGGTCGCGAGATAGGGTTTACGGTGAATACGAGAAATTGCTGGAGGATGAGATATTGGAGAAACCTTTGCCAGAGCATGTAGCAATAATCATGGATGGGAATAGAAGGTATGCGAAGAAGATAGGGATTTCAACGGAAGAGGGTTATCTCTATGGTGCGGAGATAACAGAGCGTGTGATTGAGTGGTGTTTTGGTATTGGAGTGAAGCAGCTCACGATATATGCTTTTTCTATTGAAAACTTTTGCAGGACGGAAGAAGAGAAAGGGAGGCTATTTACGCTGATGCGTAGCGAGTTCGATAAGATAAGCAGGGATGAAAGGGTTCATAAGCGTGGAGTAAGAGTGAAAGCAATAGGGAACGTCAATTTGCTGCCGGATTCGGTAAAAGAGAAGATAATAAAAGCGGAACGTGCAACAGAGCAGTATAACAAATTTAAGTTATTCATCGCCGTTGCGTATAGTGGAAGGATGGAGATAGTAGATTCGGTGCGTATAATAGGGGATAGGGTAAAAAAAGGCTTGCTATCGGTGGCTGACATAGATGAGGGGACGATATCAAGGCATTTATACATAAGCGAGGTAGAAAATGGGTCTTCGACTTCTGATTCGGGCTCAGCTTCCGGAGCAAAAACTGGTGTGGATTTGATAATAAGAACGGGCGGGGAGATGAGGTTGAGTAATTTCGTGCCCTGGCAGGCGTTGGGGAACGAATGTGCGGCATATTTCTGCGCTCCCTTCTGGCCGGAGTTCAGGAGAATAGACCTTCTCAGGGCGATAAGGACGTATCAGGAGCGAGAGGAGGAGAAAAGGCAAAGCAGTCTTGCCCGGGTTTTAAAGTTAAACCTTTTCTTGGAAAGAAAAGCGTTACCAAAAGAGAATAGGAAACATACTTAGAAAAAAAGTGTTATGAGAGCGTTTATTGCAGTGGACCTGTCTGAGGAACTAAGAGCGAAGATAAAGGAAGTGCAGAAGCAATTTGCAAATTTGGAGATAGACCAGAGCAGGCTAAAATTGAAATTCGTGAATGCATGGCAGGCACATCAAACGGTAAAATTTCTGGGGGACGTTCCGGAGAACAAAGTAGAGGACGTCAAACGAGAATTAGCAGGAATAAGTCAAAAACCGTTTGATATAGGGATGCGGGGTGTGGGCTTCTTCCCGGAGGCGTCGCCGGAAAAGGCAAGAAACATAAGGGTTGTATGGATAGGAATCGAGAAGGGAGTGGAAGAGTTGAAGGCGTTGCAAGAAGAAGTGGAATCGCGGTTGAGGGCATTGGGTTTTCCCAGCGAAAAAAGGTTCAGTGCACACGTTACGATCTGCCGTGTGAAGATGACGTCGAGAGCAGGGACAGGGACAAGGGATGAAATAGGGCGGATATTGAAGAAGATAGCGGAACTGGAGGATGTAGAGGTGGGGGAGATGCCCGTGGAAGAGCTGAAATTGAAGAAGAGCACGCTTACGCCTAAAGGTCCTATTTATGAGGACGTGTACGTGAAGAAGTTGAATGCCCTGTAAAAATCCGAACAAGCTCAAGAAGAAGTGAAAAATCCTAATTTCTAATTTCTAAACCCTAAACAATTTCAAAATTCAAAATCCAAATGCTAAAACCGTCACACGACTCCGCAAGCCCCTGTGGAGGACTAAGTTTTGAATTTGTAATTTTTGTCATTTAGATTTGTTTAGGATTTCGGATTTAGTGTTTAGGATTTCCGTCCACAAGATATTGAGCAATTACATTGTATGTTCCCTCTAACTACTTATATTGCTATCACCATTCATAATAGAAGAAATGGACGAGGAGAAGATAGTGGGGGGATTTAGAAATGTAGTTCAGGATTTTTTGGTGCCTGAATTGAGAGAAGTTGTTGGAGAGCTTAAACAACTGAACAAAAGGTTGGGGAATGTAGAAAATAGTATTTCTGAGTTGAGAGCAGATATAAGAGAAGATAAACGAGAACTACTTCAAAAAATTGACGATTCGCATGAAAAAACGAGAGAGGTGCTTATCGAAGAAATTAGAAAATGGATGTTAAACAAAGAAAAGGAGTAACATTAACGGATTTCTTGCATTTGAAAAAAGGAGAAGAAGAAGAGAAGTTTGGCGTTGAAAGTGGAACAGAGATAGAAGGGATAGAGGAAGAGAAGGGAATAGAAGAGAAAACGCGCATATACTCCGTCAATGAGGTCACGAGATACATAAGACAGAGACTGGACGAAGACGAGGTGCTGAGCGACGTTTATGTCAAAGGGGAGATTTCCAATCTCAGCCAGCCTACTTCCGGTCATTTATACTTCACGCTAAAGGATGAATTTTCAGAGTTACGATGTGTGATGTTCAGGGAGAAAAACCGCAAATTGAAGTTCGTTCCCGAGGATGGAATGAGTGTGATAGTCCGGGGTCATATAAGCGTGTATGAGAAGCAGGGGAAGTATCAGTTATACGTGGAGGAGATACAGGAGGAAGGGATAGGTGCGCTATACCGTGCGTTTGAGCAGTTAAAGAAGAAGTTAAAGGAGGAGGGGTTGTTCGACATCGGGTATAAGAAGCCGATACCGAGTTTTCCATGCCGAATAGGCATTATCACTTCACCCACCGGTGCTGCTATCCGCGACATGTTAAACATCACAAAGAGAAGATTCCCGCACGTGCATATTTTGCTGGCTCCGGTTGCAGTGCAGGGCGAAGAAGCGGCTTCGCAAATCGTAAATGCTATCAGGTTGATGAACCGGGTTAATAAAGAGTTAATGAAAATAGACGTGCTGGTAGTGGGACGAGGAGGTGGTTCGATAGAAGAGCTGTGGGCTTTTAACGAAGAAGCAGTCGCAAGGGAAATTTTCTCATCTGTGATTCCTGTAATATCCGCGGTGGGGCACGAAACAGACTTTACTATTGCGGATTTCGTTGCTGACCGGCGAGCGGCGACACCTTCAGAAGCGGCGGAGTTTGTCGTGCCGGATAAGCGAGAGATAGAGAAGAACCTGAGTTCTCTGGAGTTGAGGATGCGGCAGAATGTGTTTAAAGCGATTGAATACCATAGGAAGCGGTTAGAAAGCATAGAAAAGAGTATTTTGTTTAGAAAGCCCACGGAGCGGATAAACCAATACCGGCAGACGGTGGACGAAATAAAGAGGAATATGCTCGCAGAGATTACGCATCTCGTGGCGTTACATAGGAAAAGCCTGCAAGCCCTTTCTGGCAAACTGGACGCTTTAAGTCCGCTGGCAATCCTCGAGCGCGGGTATAGTATATGCTTGAAGGAAGAGCGAGTGGTGAGGAGTGTGGAGGAAATCTCGGTTGGTGACGCGGTAAAGATATTATTTAAGGATGGAGAGGCGACTTCAGAAGTGAAGGAGAAGGGTAAGAGGGCATGATAGGACGGACATTAATTTTTTGATATTAAATTTTAGGAAGAGGTTTGAATCAAAGAAAAAGTGTTTTCAAACCCACCCATATATCCTCCATATTTATACCTAACTCATGCAACACAACAGACCCCCCTATCCAGAATCCGAGAGCGCTTCCTACATTTGCCAGCGCCGCTACAAGAACGATTTTAAACAGCTTGTTTCTCATCAATTCCCCTACGGAGTTTACATCTAACATACTCTTTGCATCTTCCACCGTTGGCTTTCGGAAATGAGCTTCTGCCAAGCCCGCAAACCAACCTGCCGCTAAAAAAGGACTCAGAGAGGTAAAAGGCGATGCACAAAAAGCAGTAAGCACAGAAAGGGGATGTCCTCTTGCTATCACAACACCTGCCGCAGATAAAACACCATTTATTACGATCCAATAAGGCGACACCCTAAGTATGTCTTGGAGAGAGATGCCTGAATAAATAAGTGACAAAAGAATGATCAAGATTGCTACGATGAAGCCAATCGCAAATACTCCTTTTATATTTATACCAACCCGCCTCTTAGGAAGCGAGCATAACGACTCCTTCGGCGGTATCAATTCCGGATGACTGAGAAGGTTCTTTATCCCTGCGACATGCCCGGCACCAACTACCGCAACTATTTTTCTTTTTTCCTGCGAAGCTTGCGAACCGTTTTTGGTCAAACTTTTTTTAAAAGTTTGTTGATCAAGCTCCAGCAAACTCCCCGCAATATACGCATCTCGCTCATCCAGAAGTGCCGTTGCGGCACCCGGTGAAAACTCCCTCAGTTCTTCCATCAACTGCGTTACTACGTCATCATCCGTTATTCTATCGAGCTCTATTTCCTTATTCGCACCTATACCGCCCATCGTTAGCTTCTTATTCTCTTTCCCCGTGTCGCCTTTTCCCATGCTCCCTATACTGGTAATCGCGAAAACGATTGAAAAAATCATCTTTAGCTTCTCAAAAAACCGCATATTCTTCCAGAACCGCTGCATCGTTACTTGAATGGGACGGTCAACTAACGCAATCTCGCAACCCCTTTCCTCTGCTTTCTTTATCGCCGCCATCATATCTGCACCGGGTTCAATGCCCAACTCCGCACCCATTTTACGCTGCACGTATGCAAGCAGCCAATGAGTAAGTATTAAAAATGGATTGCCACCACCTATCACTTCTTTAATTGAAAAATCAGCCACGTTTCCTTTTAAAGCATTATATCTGTCTTCGCATAACTCAACGGCAACCACGTCCGGCTCTTCTCTGTCTATTACCGCCTCTACCTCTCTCACGCTTCTCTCTAATATGTGCCCCGTCCCTACCAGGATTATACTATTTTGTTCCATACCTCAATATAGCAGCAACGCCACCAAACGCACGTTTTAACTGCGCTCCTTCCTCGAACTCCGACGATATGATTTCCACGTCGGCGCCTATCTCCTCCGCCTTCTCCAGTAAATCGTGCATTAGTTCCGTACCGAGCTCCTCGGAAAACAGAAGCGTGCCAACGGCACCAGTTTCCAATTTCCTTCTCACTTCTTCCTCTCCGTATGCAATCATACTCTCGTTATTTGCCAATATCGTCATGAACCGCGCCATGAGCTTCTTCTCTCGCATCAAATCCAGCCCTTCAAGCACGTCTCCCGCCTTGTCCACGAGCTCAAAAAGACCGGATTCATCCGTATAGGCTACGTCAAAAGCGCCGAGAATCTTTTTTTGCAGCTCGTAATGCAAGTAAGACCCTTTTATAAATTCATCCTTCGTTGGGCTTGGTCCACCTATCAATATGCCCTGGGAGTCTTCTATTTGAAGCAAAATTCGTGTTGCATGCTCGCCTATCCGCTTATAAAAATCTTCGGTCGCAATCTCTCGCAACCTTTGAAATCGCAGTGCCGACTGCCCTCCTTTTCTTATCTTCCCCGGAACTGAAGAGGTGAGATGTTTCATTGCCGTCACCACCTTCCCGGTCAAGATGCCGATCGTCGCTTCTCTTTTGTCAAGCACGAGCAAGCCGTATTTTTCACGCTCCTCCACCATCTCCGCCAGCGGCTCGAGGAAGAAGCTCGAATCACAATGGTAGATATAAGAAAGAATTTTTTCCGGTGGCTCCACGATGAACGTTTCTATATCCGTCTTGTCTCCGCCCTTCGCTACCGCACCACAGAATATAACCACGCCATTTTCTCCTGCACGCACATACTTCAGCTTGGATAGAAGTGAATCTAAAGAGCTTTGAACGTTAGTACGAGTGGATTTGCTTTTTATGTTCATCGCTTGCCCGTATTCCTCGCGGAGATGAGAAGTAACGTCAGATATTTGTTTATCAGGCGGAATGTAAACTGACACGAGCTCAGTTCCTCTGCCACTCTTTTCCCTCAGTTCTTCCAATACCTTCTTGAATTCATATTTATTTATCTGGTCCATAAGCATCCTTTCCTCTTTGATAACACTTTCTTTTTTAAAGTCTTGAAGTTTTATGCGGCAGCCGGGGCTCGAACCCGGGTTACAGGCTTGGGAAGCCAGTGTCCTACCGCTAGACTACTGCCGCTTTGTATTTTCGCTCAAACTCCTCAAAGTCCGATGCAAGAGAAGCAGCAGCCGACTTCACCGCCTCTATCGGGTCTCCCTCCTTCATCTTCACGTACAAAACAGGATTGCTCATCAGCGTATGTTTGATATTATAGGTCGCGAGATACACCTTTTCATTCTCCAATAGCTTTGACGTTAGCGGCGCTAAAAGTGTATGGTCTTCTCCTTCTATCTCTATCCGCACCTCCTTTTCTTTCTTCTCCAGTATCTTTACCTTCTTATTTTCCTTTTCCATCCTCTACACCACGCCCTTACCATAATCCTCCGATATTTTTCTTGCTTCCACCCTCTTACACCTTCCACATGCCAGTGCATTCCCTTTCATCTCCAGGTCGCATTTGCATTTCATGCACATCGCTTTTATCACGCCTAAATCGCGCTCTTCCGTGCTAAGTCGCAATGTTTTTGCATCTATCACTTTCGCCTTTACCACGTCAAGATAACCAAACTCCTGCTGCAATTCACTTACATACCCTTTTTTTACGTTTGATATGTGAATAACGCCCTGAGTGGGTGCAGCAATTTCTCGCTTCTCCTTCCCTTTCACGCACGCTATACTCACGACGGCAACGGTGTCTCTTATATCCTCTATTCTGCCTATAACTACGTCACCTTCTTTAAGCATTGGCGGAGTTTCCACCGCGGGCAGAACGTTTATAACCCTTTTATCACTTATGCTAATTTCCCCTATCTGTGTGGCATATAAATTCCCTCCTTCGTCGTACACACCCTTCCCCAGCGTAAATTCCTCGGAAGTGCCTAAGAAATCCCCGGGAACTGCAAATCTTTTATCTTTTTCCATTTACTTTTCTCCTCTCTCTCTTTCTCTCCCTTCCTCTATTCTTTTTCTCCCCTTCTATTATTTTATTCCTTCTCTATTTATTATTTATGCGTGTAATCGGAATAGACCCTGGAACTGCGATAACAGGGTGGGGAGTTGTGGAGTTCAACCACGAAACGTTAAAATCAATTGATTTCGGGTATATAACGACGACCCCTGAGCAACCGGGGGCAGAGAGATTAAAAAAGATATACGAAGATTTGCTTGCAGTGATAAAAAACACGACGCCTGATGTCATGGCAATCGAGATGATCTTTTTCAATATCAACGTGAAAACGGCGTTAAGCGTTGGTCAAGCACGTGGGGTTTGCCTCTTAGCCGCGGCTATCGCTAACATACCTGCACACGAATATAATACATCAGAGGTGAAAAGTATTATAACGGGCTACGGCAGAGCGACAAAGAGCGAAGTGGCGAGCAAAATAAAGGAGCTGCTTTATCTGAAGGAAACGCCAAAGCCTGATGATGTCACCGATGCCCTCGCTATTGCTGCCACGCATATAATCCAGAAAGGTACTTGTAAAAACCACGAGATTCCACGAGATTAACACTAAAACTTTTTAGAAAAAAGTTTTATCAAAAACCAGTTTCTTTGGCCTAAAGAAAGGTTGTGTGAAAATCTGTGTAATCTGTGGTTATAAAAGGAGCTTTTTAGAAGAGAATCATCAATAACAATGTGAAGGAGATAAACCAGCTGAAAACGGTCATAAACGAGATATAAATCCAATCTTTTGCTCCTTTTATGCTCGTATGCAAGAAGGGATACACGAATTTCTGCACCATGACCATGAGGATTGCGATAAGCAAACCATCTTCTGATGTGGGATTTTTTACCACGAAAAAGGATATAAGACCCGCGAGAATGCCAAATAGAAGTGGCGTTATCGTCTTTTTCAACCCTTCGACGTATTCTGCCCTCTCCTTCTCCTTTTTATCCCGCTCTTTTTTATCGCTCTCCATGCCGCATTTTCCCCCTTTTTTCCTTAAACCTTTGTCTCTTTAAATTTTAATTTTGAACAAAAGCGATTACCTCGCATACACCACCTTTATTATATCGTTATTCCGCAGTGCATATTTTTCTCCAAGCCTTCGCTTCGTTCCTGCGTCTATTGCATAAAGAAACCCTTCACCAATATCAGAATGAATGGAAACAGCTAAATCTCTGGCGGTGCTCCCGTTTTTCAAAAGAAACGCATCGGGTAGGACTCTTCCCGCGGCATCGCTGAACTTGTGCTCGTCTTCTACCGGATACGCAACCACGTAGTCCAGCAAATCGAACACAACACGATTTATAATTGCTTGAACTCCCGTGCCGCAATACGCGTGAATTAATTTTCTTAACCTCTCCAGCCCTTTTGTTTGTTTTTCCGTGACTTCCGCTTCGTGCGCAATCCCAAAATCCGTATCCCCGGGCAGGTATTTTATGAACTCGTTCTTTGCTGCGGTTCTCAAAGCGAGCTCTGCTTCTGCGGAACATGGAATTACCACAGCTTCTTCTTTGCCCTCTCCTTTGCCCTTACCCTCGAGCTCCTTCAACTTTATTACATTCTCTTCCGGCGCTATGTCAGCTTTGTTTGCTGCAATAATCATTCTTTTACTCTTTTTTATTAGCCGTAACGCTAAATCTTCCAGGTCCTCCTCGTCCCACGACTTCATGTTAGGTTTATCCGAAACGAGAGATGCTGACATAGCGGCTTTTACCTGTTCTTCGGTTACTCCAACGCCGGCTAATTGCTCGGAAAGCAATCTCGCTATCTGCGCACCTTCTAATTCCGCTTTCCTCTCCAGCTTCCTTCTGTTTCTGCTTATTATTCCCTTTACCCACATTTTCAGCTCTTCCTGGAAAAAGAGAACGTCTTCGAGCGGGTCATGCGTCCCAATCTCTACCACGTTCCCGTCTGCATCCGTCCCGCCAGAGGCATCTACAACGTGTATTATCGCCTCTGCCCGCCTGAGCTCGTCTAAGAATTCGTTTCCCAATCCCTTTCCTTCGTGTGCACCTCTAACCAGACCTGCAACGTCTATGAGTTCCACGGGCACGAAGCGAAAACCATCACTGCAATTCCCACACGCTCTACCTATCGCCTGCTGAATCTCTTTCTCTTTACAAGGGCATTTTACCCTCGCGTATGCAATCCCGACGTTTGGCGATATAGTTGTGAACGGATACGAGGCGATTTCAACATCTGCGAGTGTGGACGCCTTGAAAAAGGTGGATTTTCCCGAATTTGGCTTCCCTGCTATCGCGATTGTTATCATAGCTTATCTTTGCTTTTTATTTTTATTTCACTCTTCAACGGAAATCGTCTCTAACTGACTCACTATACTCCACACTAACGTCCTCGTATGTGATGGGATGTTTGGGTTGTTAGTCAGTTCCTCCAAATCGGAAATCACCGCGGCTGCTCTCACTGCCTGTGATTCATCGCCGTTCAGCAGCTTATTCTTTATTTCACTCGCCGATTTCCTTATGTTTCTCGGAACCGAGATATCTTTCATCATTTTTTCAAGCATCCCTGTGCATTTTTTTACGATTTCTTCTTTCTCCGTCTCCACCATTCGGTATTATCACCCCCTATACTTTTATTATAAAACAAAAAGACAGGTGTAAAAGTTATAGGCATCCGGCACTAAAAAACATTTTGGTGAAACAAAAATAAAAACAACAACCGAAAAAATGAATAAAATGGTCATCTGGCCTGCGTATTTGACGGTGGGCAAGACAAGGGGAGGAGGTCGAATCGTATCGAGAAGAAATGCGGTGAAATCACCAAAGGTAGAGGAAATAGAAAAGGTTGCAAGGATACTCAACTTAGAGCCGGAGGTGGAGAAAGAGAAAGCATATCCGAAGACGCACTGGGATAAAAGCGGAAGAGTGTTGGTGAATAAAACAGGGCGAAAAGGGGAGATTGTGAATGCGATTGCAAAGGGGATAAAAGAGATGCGAGAGAAATCTAAGAGCGCAAGGAGGTGAAAGTAAAAAAAGAGATGGGAGAGAATTCAAGGGCGTTGATGAGAAAAATAGGGAGGCAATGACATGTAAAGCGTGAAGCAAATACTACCGAATCCAAATAGAAAGGAAGTTTTATATACACATAAGTGAGAAAGATAAAATAGGGGGTATTAATTTGGCAGCATCAGAAAGACTTCTGACACATGTAGCAGAGGATTTAGGAGTGAGCAAGGACGAACTACTTGCAGAGAGTTTATTAGAGTATTTAAAATCAAAGAAGAGAGAGTGCATGGCTGAGAAGTTCGAGTTTTTGTCGAGGTACCGAGACATATCTTCTTCAAAAGAATTAGAAGAAGCCATAAAGAATGGTAGTGTAGCGGAACATCCCAGCTGGGAGGATTTGATAGTTATCGAAAATCTCGATGAGAAAATAAAAAGGTTAGACAAAGAGATTGAGAATATTGAAAATTTACCTGGAGCTTGAATCCATAGCAAACGGATTTAGCGAAATCGTAATGGACACAAAGATAATAAAACTCCAATCTGGAGAACCTTTAAAATTAAGGATTTCCATTCTTGACGGAAGCTTTTTAGATGTTTGGATTTCTATTTCTGGCAAGTATTCCTATCACTGGGAAAGAAGACATATTGATGGAAAAATCTATCGCCATGACAATGCATCACATAAAGCTTGGGTGCAGGTAAAAACGTTTTCTCCAAATAGATAAATGACATTGGAATAAAATGGAAGACATACATGTGATTGTAGTAAGGAATTTAAAGGGCAAAGATAAGGAAGGCGGTGATATAGATGTTTTCGTCCCCGGAAGAGGTTTTTGAGAAGGAAAAGAAATACATGATGCCGGTTTACAAGAGACCACGAATAGTGATAACAGAGGGAAAGGGCGCAACGGTAAGTGATTGCTTTGGAAATGAGTACATAGATTGTGTCGGTGGAATTGCAGTAAACGCGGTTGGTTATTGCCATCCGAAAGTAGTGAAAGCGATAAAAGAGCAGGCGGAGAAGCTCATGCACGTCTCGAATTTGTATTACACGGAGCCGCAGGTGGAGCTTGCAGAGAAGCTATCCGGGAAATGCGGTATGGACAAGGTTTTTTTCTGTAATTCAGGTGCGGAAAGTGTGGAAGCGGCATTGAAGCTGGCAAGTAAAGTGACGGGAAAGCATAAATTTATAGCTGCGGAAGGCAGTTTTCACGGAAGAACGCTCGGCTCGTTGAGCGTAACGTTTGAAACAAAATTCAGAAGCGTATTTGAACCTTTACTGCTGAACGGAGTTAAGTTCGTGCGATACAACGATGCAGAGGCAATTAGAAAGGCAATAGATGGTGATACTGCCGCGGTTATATTAGAGCCTATTCAAGGCGAAACCGGTGTAATAGTCCCTTCAGAGGGCTATTTGAAAGAGGTCCGAGAAATATGCACGGAGAAAGGGGTTTTGTTGATTTTAGATGAGATACAGACGGGGTTTGGTCGCACGGGGAGATGGTTTTGTAAGGAGCACGAAGGCGTAGAGCCGGATATAATGACGGTAGCGAAGGCGATGGGTGCTGGTTTTCCAATAGGTGCAATGCTCGCAAAAGAAGGGATAGAATTTGAAACCAGTGAGCACGGGTCAACCTTTGGCGGCAATCCGCTGGCGTGCACTGCTGCATTGGCGTCTATGAAAGTGATAGAGGAGGAAAGGTTAGTGGAAAGGTCAAGAGAGCTTGGCGAGTATTTAATGGAAAAGGTTCATGAGGGCAGGATAGATTCAAACCCGGTAGTGAAGGAAATAAGAGGAAAAGGGCTGATGATAGGGATAGAATTAACGAAGCGATGTGGTGAAATGGTAGATAAAGCGCGTGAAAGAAGAATTTTGATAAATTGCACTTTCGATAGAGTGATAAGGTTGGTTCCTCCGTTGGTTATAAGTAAAGAGCAGATAGACAGGGTGATTTCGGTTTTGCGTGCGATTATTAAATAGACTTGGAATAGAGTAGAATGCTATAACAACCACAATGAGTTGGAATCTAAGCTCAATCTCACTTAATTATCCCCGAATCAATTTTACACCCATATCGAAAGCTTTAAATATAGTGTGCAATTTGAACACTACATGGCATTTATTCGCGCCCAGAAGCGCAAGACAAAAAAAGGTGTCAGAAATATCCAGTAATGAAAGGTAAGAACAACTGAAACAGCGATTAAACAGACAGGGAGAGGTATATCCCCTCTCTCTCTTTTATTTTTTTTATACAAAAGTAGAAGTATTAGATGACATTTTAAAGGGTTTATTAGAAGACCTTTTAGACAGTACTCATTTAGAATCTATGCAAAAAGAAGAGATAGAAAAAGCTACGAAGGAAGCTATTGAGGAGACAAAAGAATTGCCGATGTATGTGTAAGGAGTAGGATGATAAGGAACTAAGCTTCGTGGGTGAGAAGATGAATAAGAAGCAATGGATTGCACTGGGATTTATGTTTATGATGTTCTCAACTACGTTTATGATTTTCTCAATTCCGTGGGGCGATAAAGCTATTCAATGGCGATTGGAGACTGAAAGGGGTGAAAACCCCACAATTGCTTTAGAGGGGACTATTGTGTCTTCTATACATGATGCAGTGTACACAATACTTGCATGGATATTTTTCATCGCTTCAGTAGCATGTTGGGTATGCGGCTGGTTAGAGAAGGAGGAGGAGAAATGAAAAAAGAGCGCGGATGCACCCGAATTTAACCGGAGGTAGTAAGGATGAGGCATGAAGATTGTTAAACATGAGAAAAATAGAAAGATGTTTTTTGTTGCTGGTGGTAGTCATTTTAGTGAGCGGATGTATTACGGATAGTAGTGAAGAAGTGGTAGAAGAAGGCGACTATGTACGGGTAGATTACACCGGAAAACAGGAAGACGGA
>Ga0209986_10001557_pt1 | contig 21783 bp, 19 predicted proteins | sample BlataG_FD_183168 | JGI IMG/M metagenome (GOLD analysis project Ga0209986, IMG submission 183168) | Deep subsurface microbial communities from Black Sea to uncover new lineages of life (NeLLi) - Black_00105 metaG (SPAdes) (version 2) | ecosystem: Environmental > Aquatic > Marine > Oceanic >... | reverse complement strand
AAAACAAAGCACAGCAGGCAAAGGTTTAGACATTAAAACGAAATTAAAAGGTTTACATATAAATTGCTTGTTCCCCAGTACATGCAGATTTTAGCGTAGCATGTTTCAATGATCACCGAACAAGAGGCGATTCCATAAGGAGGAGAAATCATGTTCAACGAAATAGGGGATATTCATGTCTTTCTTGTAACCAGGGAAATATTCAAGAGCTATAGACTTGGGACATCTTTAGGATGGTAGGGTTGGTGAGACGGCGCTACACCGAGGTAGGCACTCCTGAGAGCAGGATTAATGTGGTTTTAAACCAAGTCCTGATGCCCCGGACAAAGACCTCTGAACCGGTAGTTGGACCCGTAGTCACCGCTCACCAGTTTCGACTCTTAGCATATCTTCGCGTTTTCAACAAGTCTTTTTTTTTGGGGTAATAGTTCAGCCCCGTTGTCATTTCGAACCCCGCCCAAGGCGGGGTGAAACATCTTGATCGCAAACCACACAATTCCAAGCCAAGAGATTTCTCCCTGGCCCAGACCCTGGCCCAGACCGGGTTTTTCTCTCTGTGGCATGGTCCAGCTTTTGTCGCGCCCCTGGCCCAGACCGGGTTTGCTTTGCATCAGCATTTTCGATTCGCTGTCGCACCAGGGCGGGCAGGGCGGGCCGGGTTCATATGCCGACTTCGCCATAGCAGCTATGGCTGCGACGGCTGAAATAGCATCGGTTATTATTCTCATGTCGCGCCAGGGCGGGCCTTTTGGTCGAAATGACAGAAAAAGCAATGGGTCTTAACTATTATTTTTTATGTCAGGATGAAATCTCTAAGGCTTGGCACGTTTAGGGCTCGCTCTCCCGTATTCAAGGACCCGAACTTGCGGTGTTAAAGTCTGGATCGGTTTCAGCAAGCGTAGCGCAGTTATTTCTCAAGAATTTCGATGATTTTTTCGGACAGCTCTTCCATGCCAAAGGGTTCACGGCTACCGACAAGTTCTCCAACCTATTTAACGGGGTGAACCTTCAGGGTTACGTTTCTTTCGTTGACCCGCCTACGGCGGGCTAGCCCGTCAGACATACGGCGGGATGAAACCACGAATCAACGGTTTAGATTTTTTGTAAAGCCTGAACCCTTGAACCTTTGAACCCGTGAACGGTTACCATTCGGTTAACCCGTTATACCGTAGAGCAAGCAAATGAAACGGATTACACTCATATCGGTTCTTGCCACACTCCTTTGGGCCTTGTGGTTGCCCAGGACTGGTGTTTTGTGGGCCGGGCAGGAAGCATGGCCTTTGGATCAGATCTCATCAGAGGATGCCCTGTTGGTGGCCTGCCCTGATGGGCAGATTCTTTACAAAAAGAATGAAACAAAAAAACTCGTCCCTGCTTCCACCCTCAAGATCCTTACCGCCCTTGCAGCGATTCATCATCTGGGAGAATCTTACAGGTTCCGGACTGAATTCTATCTGGACCAAGAGAACAACCTTAAAATAAAGGGCCATGGGGACCCACTTCTAGTCTCAGAGGTGTGGCAGGAAATGGCCACGGCTCTGGCCCGCAGGTTTCAAGGCTTTAAGGATCTGATACTGGATGACTCCTATTTTGTCCGTGACATACAGATTCCTGGAATAAGCAACTCGACAAATCCGTATGATGCCCCCCTTGGAGCGCTTTGCGCCAATTTCAACACGATCTTTTTCGAGCGGGACAGGGCTGGGAGAATTGTCTCGGCAGAGCCTCAAACGCCTCTGACCCCGCTGGCCCTTGAGCATGTGCGGCGCTTAGGCTTAAAGAGCGGTCGTTACACCTTCTCCCACGAGAGCCGGGAGGCAGTCCTCTACGCCGGAGAAATTCTGGTGCATTTTCTGAGAGAAACGGGCATCGATTTTCAGGGCAAAACACGTATGGGCATCGTGGGCCCGGAAGATCGGCTTGTCTACACCTATGAGTCGGTTTATGCGTTGGAAGAGTGTTTGCGCAAAATGCTTGAGTTTTCCAGCAACTTCATGGCTAACCAGATTTTCCTTGCCGTTGGGGCCCACGTGGATGGGCCTCCGGCCACCGTTGAAAAAGGCGTACGAGCTGTTTGCCGATACGCAAAGGACGTACTCGGTTTGAATGACATCAGGATAGTCGAAGGATCTGGGATCTCAAGAGAAAACCGGCTGTCGGCATTGGATATGCTCGCTGTTTTGAAGGCGTTTGAGCCCCACCGCGGTCTCCTAACCGGCAAAGGGAGGGTGCCGTACAAGAGCGGGACATTGAAGGGCATAAGAACGAGGACCGGGTACATTGAAGGTCAGCATGGCAGGCCTTACTGTTTCGTCATATTTCTAAACAGCCCGAATCTGGACATGGAGTCTGTGATGAACAGCGTTACGATGTTGATAAAATTGCAGAAAAGGGATACAGATTGACACTCAGGCAGTTGCGAATCACAAATGAATAAGATCCTTGAAATAGATAATGTACGAAAATGTTTTGGCGGTTTAACTGCCCTGGCGAATGTCTCCTTTTCTGTGAGCGAAGGGCAGATCAAGGCGTTGATTGGTCCCAACGGTGCAGGAAAAACAACGCTCTACAATATTGTTACCGGCATTCACCGCGTTACCGAGGGAGCGGTTTGGTTTCTTGGTGACAGGATTGACGGTCTGAAGCCCCACGTTATTGCCAGGAAGGGTATTGCCCGCACCTTTCAGAACGTAGAACTCTTTGAAAATATGTCTGTGATCGAAAATGTCATGATGGGCTGCCATGTGCGCACTAAGGCGGGGCTATTCGGCGGGGCTTTCCGGCTCCGTGCAGCACGCGAGGAAGGACGGGCCATCATGGATCAGTCCATGGAACTCCTTGACTTTGTCAGTCTCAAGAAGCGGGCCCACGAGAATTCCTCCGCACTTCCTTTCGGGCTTCAGCGCTATTTGGAGATTGCAAGGGCCCTGGCCACCGAGCCCAAACTCCTGTTGCTGGATGAACCAGCTTCGGGTCTTGACCCGAGTGAAAGCCAAGCCTTGTGTGATCTGATCCTGAAGATAAGGGAAAGTGGAATAACTGTTTTGCTGGTAGAACACAATATGGAAGTCGCAATGGAAATATCAGACGAGATTGTGGTTCTCAACTACGGAACAAATATCGCGGAAGGCACCCCTCGCCAAATTCAGAACAATTCTGAAGTGGTCTCAGCGTATCTGGGGGGTTAGTTCTGTGCTAAGGATTAAAAATCTTCACACCTATTATGGTCGAATCAAGGCCCTTGACAATGTGTCACTCCATGTCCGGGCCAGGGAGATTGTCTCCCTGATCGGCGCCAATGGTGCGGGCAAAACAACCATCTTGAACACGGTTTCCGGGGTCATCTCCTGTGCGCAGGGTGAGATCTATTTCGAGGACGGCAAGATCAACGGCCTTCCTCCTGAGAAAGTGGTAGCTGCGGGCATAAGCCAGGTGCCTGAAGGACGGCAAATCTTTGCCCCTTTGACGGTCCTTGAGAACTTACAACTCGGCGCCTATCTCCGCTATCGGAAAAGAGAAAAGAAGGCCGTTGAAGAGGATCTGGAGTGGATTTTTGATCTCTTCCCAAGGCTGAAGGAACGCATCAAGCAGATTTCCGGCACTCTCTCGGGAGGTGAACAGCAGATGCTTGCCATCGGCCGGGCCCTTATGGCTCGACCAAAACTCCTGCTTATGGATGAGCCTTCCATGGGTCTTGCCCCCCTGGTAGTGAAGGATATCATGAGTACGATCTCCGGACTCCGGAACAGTGGGGTGACCATTCTAATTGTGGAACAAAACGCTCGGGCATCTCTGAGAATCTCAGACAGGGGTTATGTTTTGGAAACCGGCAGGGTCATCCTGCAGGGAAGCTCGGATGATCTCTTAAATGATAGCGATGTTAAAAGGGCCTATCTTGGAAAGGATTACAAGACATTTTGGGAGGGGAGGGATAAGGCTTGAGCTTCTGGAATGGTGAAAATGAGCATATGAAGAGGGAAGACCTCGAACAGGTTCAACTGGAACGGCTGCAGAGCACGCTGAATCGGGCATACAAGAATGTCCCGTTCTACAGAACGCAGTTTGACTTACTGGGAATCCATCCGAATGCCGTTGCTTCCGTACAAGAAATTGCAAGACTGCCGTTTACAACCCGAAAGGATCTGGGTGACAATTACCCTTACGGTCTATTTGCCGTTCCTCTTCGAGATATTGTCCGGATCAGTCCTTCAGCAGGAACCACGGTCAAACCGATGGTTGTTGGCCACACAAGGAGTGACCTCAAAGTGAGGGACACCATTACAGCTCGCTTTCTGGCAGCAGGAGGGGTTGTTGACACGGATGTCGTGCAAATTTGCCTAAATCCCGGGTTGTCAAGTTGGGGGAGGGCCTTGAAAGAGGGCGCTGAAAATATCGGCGCTTCGGTCATGCCCGTGTCCCACATGAGCACATCCAAACAACTTATGGCCATGGAGGACTATAAGACCTCGGTACTGCTTACTACGCCTTCTTATGCCATGCACATTCTGGGGGCTATGGAGAGTACCGGCATTGATGCAAGCAGACTGGCCTTGAAGGCTATTCTGGTCATTGGGGAGACGTTGACCCAGGATATTCGGGACACGCTGCAATCATCTTTTGACGTTGACGTGACGGCAGGATACGGGCCAAGCGATGTGATGGGGCCCGGGATTGCCTTTGAGTGTCATGAAAAGAATGGCCTTCACATCAACGAGGACCATTTTGTGTTCGAAATAGTCGATCCTGACAGTGGAGACTTACGCCCGCCTGGTGAGGAAGGAGAGATGGTGTTGACCACGCTTACAGCCAAGGCCTTTCCCCTTATCCGCTTCCGCACCGGGGACCTTTCTTATACCATTGAGGAGCCTTGCCCCTGTGGCCGGACCTTTGTCCGCATATCCGGAGTCACAGGACACGCGGGAGAAGTGCTCACGATCCGTGGAGTGAAGGCGCATCCCGCACAGGTCGAATGAACACTAAGAACCATTTCAAGAACCGCTCCTCCACGTTTCTTAATCCACCTATACCGGGAAAATCATCTGGATATGGTTGAAATATTGCTGGAAATGAGTGACACTATCTTTTCAGATGAAGTAAAGGTCGTTGAAAACGCACTAAAACAGTTGCGCCGGCAGATGCTTGAGATACTCGGGCTTGAGGTGACAATAAGACTGATGGAGGCTGCAACCCTGGACCAGTATGGGTTGCCGTCTGGCGGGGTTATTGACGATAGATAGAATAGAAGTGAGCTGAAGAGCCTAACCCGGATAGACCGGAACTTCACTTTCAAGCGGCGAAGCCGCGTTTCATAAAATCGAGGAGCGATTTTATCCCTTGTTACGTCTCAAAAGCGTCCAAACATACTACGGCAATATTCGTGTCCTTAAGGGAATATCGCTTCACGTGCGTCCAGGGGAGCTTGTAGCCCTCATCGGCGCTAATGGCGCCGGAAAGACCACCACTCTGAAAACCATCTCCGGACTTGTCAAGCCCGGCAAGGGGACGGTGGGATTTCTAGGGGCTGATATTGCCGGCCTTGCACCGAACAAGATCGTCAGGAAAGGACTTTCTCATGTCCCGGAAGGACGTCAGGTATTTGCCAAGATGACGGTCTGGGCAAATCTGGAGTTGGGGGGATATCTCTTGAAGGATCGTGATGCTCTGAAAACCAGGATCAGAAGTTTCGAGGCTCTGTTCCCCATATTACGTGAACGTAAGGATCAACTGGCAGGCACGCTTTCAGGTGGGGAACAACAGATGCTTGCCATTGGGCGGGCACTTATGGGGCAACCGAAATTCCTGCTTTTGTATGAGCCTTCCCTGGGCCTTGCCCCCATTATGGCACATACTGTTTTTAAGTTCATTGCCCGGCTGAGGGATGAGGGGACGACAATCCTGTTGGTGGAACAAAATGCCCGTGCAGCGCTTAATATCTCTGATCGGGCTTATGTGATGGAGACCGGCAAATGATCTTAAGCGTTGGGGTGATCTGGTCGCCCGATTGCTCACGGCTGCCGGCGTGACACGAGAGGACGTGGTTCAAATTGCCTTTAACTATGGGCTTTTCACAGGGGCCTTTGGACTACACTGCGGGGCGGAGAGGATCGGCGCTTCAGTGGTTCCATCTTCGGTGGGCAACACCCGACGTCAGGTAAGAATCTTGAAAGATTATAGAACCACGACCCTTGTGTGCACACCGGGCTATGCATTGAGGATTGCCGAGGTAATGGAGGAGGCCGATGTTGATCCCAATGGGCATTCGCATCCAAGTCTCTGAAGCGATATTTTTTGACAAAATGGAAAAACAACGTTCAATGGTGGATCGACTTCACAAAAAGGTCAGACACACCTTGGGGATTACGCCACATATTTGGCTTGTGGAGGCAGGATCGATCCTGCGCCACGAGGAGACTGCGCCCATGGTGGCAGATAGGAGAAAGCGATCAAACTCATGATTCATTTCGCCATTTTGCATACCTACGCAAGGACACTACTTGCATGCACCCTTGTCATCATCGTTCTAGTCTTCGGGTGCACGAGCAAAGCAGAAAAGAACGAACTTGCCTCTGGTCGCGCCCCTGACTTTGCCCTCAAAAACCTCAAAGGGAATACCATACGTCTGGAGAACCTAAGAGGCAAAGTGGTCCTTTTAAACTTCTTTGCCACGTGGTGCGGACCATGCCGCCAGGAAATCCCTGATTTTGTCCGGCTATATAAGAAGTACAAAGATCAGGGCTTAGAAATTGTCGGCATCTCACTTGACATGGAAGGAGCCTCCCTGCTGATTCCCTTTGTGAGACAATTCGGCATCAATTATCCAATTGTGCTGGGTACCAGGAATGTGGTTGAGGATTATGGAGGCGTCACGGGAATTCCCACCAGCTTTTTCATTGACCGCAATGGCAACGTTGCCGGACATTTCATAGGGGTGCGCCCGGCCCGCATGTTGGAAAAGACGGTGCTGGAACTTTTGAGCAAGAAGGGCTAGCGACAAGCGATGAGATCTAAAGATCAGAATCAAAACGCTCCTGCCGCTTTTGATATGGGCCACGCCTATCGGCTCGGGCAAGATCCGGCTGCAGATGCCTGGTACACATCATTTTTCATAGAAAATCACCTCGACCATTATGCTTTCCCAGATCACGTAGCCACCCCGGAGCAGGTTCGTTTCATGGTCTTCACCGAGGCGAATGAGCGGTACTATCCCTGTTCGGATCAGATGTTCTGGACGATTATGAAAAGGGAAAGCACGCCGTTCTTGCAGGAAAAATACGATGAGGCTCTCCGCAAGGTCCTTAGCCTGGTGGAACGTCAGATCGAGGATGACTGGGAGAAGGCTTATTTAATGGCGCTTATCAAGACCAAGTACGAACACGAGACGCGGGACGGTATAATGATCCCATCCCGCCTGGAAAAGCGGCTGCTCAATATCTACCGCAATCGCACTCAAATAGAGGACCCGTGCCTGTGTGAAAAGGCTGAGCGCAATAAGCGGGCCTCACGAGCGCTTAACTCCGAGGCATTTCAGCGGGCCTTGGACAGCGTTGACGATTCGGTTCTCCTTTCCTCACCCGTTGGCCTCGAACAGATCAAGGAACGGGCGGACTACCTAAAGCTGCGCCGCCTTTTTGCTCTTTCCGTCGAAAGCGCTCTTTGGGAGTCTGATGAGATGTCCCAATACACGGTGGATGATTACCTGAGGCTCTTTAGCCGGCCCATGAGAGGAAACGGTGTGGAGCAACTGTGGCGGTTTCTGGAAATTCGCAAGGATGTGAACGCGTCAACTAAAATCCGGCCAAAGAAGATCCTATGGCTCGCCAATGAAGCAGGAGAGGTGATGGTGGACCTGGCCATTATACGATATATGGCAAGGCTGGGGCACAAGATAATCATCGCCTTTAAGGACGGCCCGTTATTTACCAGGGTTGACTTTTCCGATGCGCGGGGAGACGAGAGACTTTTGGAACCATTGGAAGACGTTCTTTTGATCGAGGAAAACAGACTGGGGAAAAACGAATTGGTCAATATCTTGAAAAGCGACAAATCCGTCATGGCCGTCTCAGATGGCACGCGTGAAAACCTGAACTTCCTCCTGGCGTCGACCACTTTTGCTCGGGTCTTCAAAGAAGTAGACGGTGTCATTTCAAAAGGCACTGAGCAGAGACGCAGGCTTTTCGACACGCACTTCCAGTTTACCCAGGACATTTACAGCATTGCAAAGGATGAAACCGGGCACCCTTCAATCTCCTTTAAGGCCAGACACCCTGCGGTCATCAAGTTCACACACAAGGACCTTGAAGAAAAGGCGCAAGCGATAATCTCCCGCATACAAGGGGCCAAAGAGCAGGGCATGACCGTGGTTTTTTACAGTGGCATAATCGGTTCTATCCCCGGCAAGGAGGCCATAGCAAAAAATATCATGTCTACCTTCGTCAAATACATTAAAGACCAGTCTGCAAAAACCTTCATCATCAATCCCTCAGAGCATTCCGAACCGGGAATGGATGCCGATGATCTGATGTTTATGTGGGAAATCGTTCAGCGAAGCGGGCTTGTCGACATATGGAGGTTTCAAACATACGATGATATCGTAAGAGCTTTTCGACTGGCAAAAACCAAGGTTCCTCCTGAGTGGGTTGGCAAGGATGCCACATTCAGCACGGGTTGCACCAAGGAGATGAAGATTGCCCTTGATGTTCAAAAGGAACACCCTGAAATGCAGATTATAGGACCGGCGCAGGAGAAGTTTTTGAGGCGGGACGAGTACGGAATCGGAAAGATGTATGATCGGCGATTGAAGGAGATCTGTGCACCCTAAGGGCTCGGTGAGGATTGATCGAAAAGCATGTACGGGTTTTACGGCAGGATCCTGATAGTAGACCTAACACACCTGGCCTTTTCTGTTGAGAGCGCCGATGGGGAGGTTTTGCAGGAATTTCTGGGGGGAAAGGGGCTTTCATCCTGTCTTCTGGCCAAGCTGAACCCTCCCAGGGTAGATCCTTTCAGTCCGGATAATCACTTGATCTTTGCCACAGGACCTGTGTGCGGGAGTCTGGTCTGGGGTTCATCCAGGTACGGGGTTTTTACCAAGTCTCCCCAGACCGGCTTTTATTCCGAATCGTATGCCGGGGGGCGCGTGCCGGAGGCCATTGATGGGGCAGGATATGATGCTGTCATCATCAAGGGGACAAGCGCTAAGCCCGTTGTCGTGGTTGTGCGTCCGGATGGGGCAGTATTCGAAGAGGCCGGTGACATGTGGGGAATGGATACCCACCAGGCTGAAAGAGAGGCGCTCAAACGATTCGGCGCAAACGGCAGTCAGCGGAAAACTCGTGCCGGCGCTGTGGTGATAGGGCCCGCCGGAGAAAACCAGGTCTGTTTTTCTGTCATAGAGAACGACTACTGGCGTTCGGCCGGCCGGACCGGCGCGGGCGCCGTCATGGGAAGCAAAAGACTCAAAGCCATTGTATTTCAAGGAAATTGCAGGAGGAAGCTGGCTGATAGCAGCGCCGTGAAGGCATTTGCCAAGTATTTGGCCGAAGAGGCCAAAGGGCATCCGCAAGTTGCGGCATACAAAAGCATGGGCACGCCCATGATGGTTAAGACCATGAACGAGGCAGGTGGGTTTCCCACCCGCTACTGGTCAGAAGGAACCTTTGAAAAGTGGCCGTCCATCAGCGCCGATTCCCTCCACGCCCGGTGCGAGGTCAGACCCAGGGCCTGCCTCAAGTGTTTTATCGCCTGCGGCCGCATGACAACCGTAAGAGAAGGACGTCACGCGGGCCTCAAGCTTGAAGGGCCGGAATATGAGACCATTTATGCCTTTGGTGGGCTTTGCGCCATTGACAGCATTGAGGAGATCATCTACCTCAATGACATCTGCGACCGCCTTGGGATGGACACCATCAGCGCCGGCAATCTTTGCGGACTTGCTATTGAAGCAGCCCGCAGGGAGAAAATCGATTACCCGGTTGATTACGGGAAAGCAGATGCCATTGCCGGGCTATTGAAAAAGATCGCGTATCGAGAGGGGATAGGCGACCTCCTTGCCATGGGAATCAGGACCGCTGCCAGGGAATGGGGCCTTGAAGAGATTGCGATTCACGTGAAGGGTCTGGAACCTGCAGGCTATGATCCCAGGGTCCTCAAAGGCATGGGGCTCGCGTACGCCACTTCAGATCGGGGCGCCTGCCATCTGAGGGCCACCATTTTTAAGGCCGAACTTACCGGTATGATTGCCCCTGATGCCATTGAAGGCAAGGCAGCCATGTTTGTGGACTTTGAGGATCGTCACAATCTTTTTGACTCCTTGATCCTGTGTCGTTTCTATCGGGACCTTTACCCCTGGGAATTCCTGTGTGAAATCGTGGAAGGGGCCACTGGCTTGAAGGCCGATCAGGCAATGCTCAAGGCCATAAGCGCCGATATCTCGAATGTGGTGCGTCGATTCAACCTGCGAGAGGGGCTAAGACGAGAAGACGATCGGCTTCCAGGGCGCCTTCACAAAGAGGCGTTAAAGAGCGGGCATCATATAGGCGAGGCTGAACTCGAAAAGATGGTTGACGACTACTATCGCCTCAGGGGCTGGGATGAGGAGGGCTGTCCAGAACGCCCCGCATTTTCTCGGAAAGTTGTTTCATAGAAAAGGGCTTCTGGATAAAATCATTACAACCCCGTGAAAGTGTCTGTCTTACCTCTTCGTCCATGCAGTATCCGCTGGAAATGAGAACCTTGATGTTGGGGTTGATTTTCCTCAATCTGTCATAGGTCTTGCCGCCTGTCATGTCCGCCATGTTCATATCGAGGATTACCATATCAATGTCATCCTTGTTTTTTCTATAGATCTCAATGGCTTCCTCGCAGGTCCTGGCGACCAACACCTTGTATCCCATGGCCTGCACCATCTGTTGACCAACATCAATGAGCATGTCCTCATTATCGACAAGAAGCACGGTCTCTGTCCCTCTGAATAGCTCCCTGGACACGCCCTTTTCTCTTGAGACCCCGTTCTGATTCAGCCCGTTCTGATTCAAACTGGACGCCCTTGTCGGGTCTTTGCTGTTTCTCGGTACATCCAAGAGTCGTTTGGTGAGGTTGGCCCATTCTTGAATCTTACCCTCTATCCCCATAAGATGCTCAAAATAAGGATGGCTGGAGTCAATATCTGTAAGCATCAAAGAGAGCCGTTCGTTGATGCCGGCAAAAAGATTGTCGAATTCGTGAAAAATATTGCCTGGCCTGGGGTCGGTGGACTTTCCTTGTGCATCATCGCCGGCAGCAGCGTGCATCTCGGGAGGCTTTCTTAAGGGCTCTTCATGAAGCCTTTCAGCCCCTTGATCCTGCACGCTGATGTGGTTCTTGTTTTTTACCACCTGGCCCTCCGGCGGCCGAAAAAAGCCTCTTTTCAGTGCGGACCTCGGGTGAGGAGCCTTGCGGGGCTTTTTGTCCCACCACGTCTCGTATTCGCAGTACGGTCCGCCATGAAAATAGCACACCCTCTCCCACAACCTGGCAGGGGGAAGATGGAACATGGTGGGCATTGCCTGGTATATGCCCTTGGCGAACAGGCAGAAATCCTGACTGAGAGGAAGGTCCTTGGACCAGTGAAGGCGGACTAACGAGTGAGTGTTTGAGACCGAGACGATTTCGATTCTATTTCCGGGCAAAAGCTTGTCGTGAATTTCCTGGACTTTTTGAATCGCACGTTTTGGGCCAAAAAAGGGGCGGAGCAATCTCCGCCAAATACTATTTGCCTCTATCTGCTTTCCGTGTCCCAACGCTGCCTTGTACACGGCCATGTCGTCCGAGGTGGCCTTCCTAGTCTGCTGCATCACATCCCGGCACACATCAATACTGACGTTGTTTTGGGGATTGCTCAGAAAATGCTCGGGGTCTTCCCCTTGCGGGACTTCCCCCTTGAGCGACGCCCAGAGCAGGTGCAAGTTCTCAGGTCTGTTAATTCTTACGTAGTCTACAAGTGCCTTGGTGGCGAGGCAGCTTATTTTACTCATGGGATGGCACTTTAGCACAGGTTGGCTTGCCGCAAATAGCGGAAAAGGGCCTTTTATGAACTTTGATACTTTGACTCCTTGCTGTCAACGTTTTTGTGTGAGATGGTTTGACATGAGGCTCAAGGCGGGTTGTTTCGAAGCAGAACGTCACGAACCTCCTTGACGATTTTGTTACCGGCCTATATTGGATAAACTCAACCTCAACGGAGAGGCGTGGATGGAAACAATCATAGTCGAAGGAGGCCGCCGTTTACGGGGGACCGTAGCCATAAGCGGGGCAAAGAACGCAGCCCTTCCAATATTGGTCTCGAGCCTGCTCACCGGGGGATGGAATGTTTATGACAACGTTCCTGACCTGAGAGACATCAGGACCATAAAAAAACTACTGACTGAGCTTGGCGCACGGGTGGAGACCGAAGAAGATGTCGTCAAGATCAACACAAGTGCGCTAGAAAGCCATGAGGCTTCTTATGACCTTGTAAAGACAATGCGTGCTTCGGTCCTCGTTCTTGGACCTTTGCTCGCACGCCTGGGGCGGGCACGAGTCTCTTTACCTGGGGGGTGCGCCATCGGCGCTCGCCCCATCAACCTGCACATCAAAGGCCTGAAGCAAATGGGAGCTGATATTTCCCTTGAGCACGGCTATATCGATGCCCGGGCTCGATCACTTAAGGGGGCTGACATATATTTTGACATTGTTACCGTAACGGGCACAGAGAACCTGATGATGGCGGCTGCTTTGGCCCATGGTGTAACCATCCTGAGGAATGCGGCCCGTGAACCAGAGGTGGTGGCCCTGGCCGAGTCCTTGAATCAGATGGGCGCTCAGATAACAGGGGCAGGCACCCCCGTTGTGACCATTACGGGTGTTGATGGGCTTAAACCAGCCTCCCTGACCATAATACCGGACCGGATCGAAACAGGCACTTTCATGATTGCTGCCGGTGTGACGGGAGGAGATATCAAGATCGTAGGGTGCGAACCGGCGCACCTTGCAGCCGTTATCCATAAAGTGCGACAGTCTGGCATCACGGTTGAGGAGGAGCCTCATGGTCTTCGTGTCGTCTGCGAGGGGACCATTTCCAGCGTTGACGTAAAGACGATTCCTTATCCCGGGTTTCCGACCGACATGCAGGCCCAGTTTATGGTGCTCATGTGTTTGGCCTCGGGCCTCAGCGTAATCTCTGAGACTATCTTTGAAAACCGGTTCATTCACGTGAGTGAACTCCGTCGGATGGGCGCAGACATCAAGGTGTCGGGTAGCACTGCCGTTATCCAGGGCGGAAAACCCTTGACTGGCGCGCCGGTTATGGCAACGGACCTGAGAGCGAGCGCATCTCTGATCCTTGCGGCCCTGGCAGCAGAAGGGACTACGGAGATCTCCCGGGTATACCATATAGACCGGGGGTATGAAGCCATTGAAAAGAAATTGGCTCAACTAGGCGCCCGGATCCGGCGGACGCGAGGATAGTGGAAAAAAAAGGCTTGAAATATGCCAGGCCTCTGATCCCAGTCTTGCTGGCCCTTATGGGCGGAATTGCCACGGGTCTCTATTTGCCAGGCCTCCCCTGCACGTTTTTGGCTATTTGTGTAATATTTCTTGTTTTCATTTTTTTTGCCAGGAAGGGGCATAAGGTTCGCATCCTTCCCCTCGCCTTGTTCTTTCTTCTTGGTTATTGGTGCCTTCAGGGTTGGATAGCCCCAGAGCTTCCTGCCAACCACGTTTCCCGTTTTATTGATGGCAATACCTGGCACATTATTGGTTCGTTGGATGGCCATCCTCAACTTCTTGCTGATCGAACGCGCTTCACTCTCAAAGTGGAATCGCTGACAAGGAAACAGATGTGTTATCCCGTCACTGGGTCCATAAGTGTCACAGTGCGGGGAAATGTGGGAGATCTTGGGTCAGGCGACAGGGTTGGCTGTCTGGCGAAACTCAAAGAAATCCGGAATTTCAATAACCCGGGCGGCTTTGATTACCGGCGGTATATGATCTTCCGGGGTGTCTGGGCCTCAGCTTTTGTCTCCAAAGAAGACTATCTGATCAGATTGCATGGCCCGGAGACCAACTGGTTTCGTCAGGCCATCGCCCGCTCGAGGCAGGCCGTATACAGCCTGATTGAAAGGGCGCCTCCGCAAGACGCCAGGGGCGTGTTGAAAGCCCTCATCCTCGGGGATCGAAGTGAGATATCTGCCGAGAATCGAGAGGTATTCAATCGGATCGGGATAGCACACGTTCTGGCCATCTCAGGGCTTCACATCGGCATGGTGGCCACACTCGCCTTTTTCGTCTTCCGGTATCTGCTGGCACGATCTCAAAGACTTCTTTTGGCTGCCTGGGCCATCCGGGGCGCCGCCTTGATGAGCGCTCTGCCGGTGCTCTTTTACGGTTTGCTGGCCGGCATGTCACCTGCCACCCAGCGCGCTGTGATTATGGTGATGGTCTTTCTCATCGCCCTGCTTTTGGAACGGGAACATGATCCCATCAATACCCTGGCTGTGGCAGCTCTTGTGATCCTGATCGCAAGTCCGACGGCGCTTTTTGACATTTCATTTCAGCTTTCTTTTGTCGCCGTTTTTTCCATCCTGTATACGCTAAGGAATCTTCCCTTTGTCTTACGGCTGAGGAGCGGCCCGCTTACCGTATTAAAAAGGTTGGTCCTCTTTTTGCTGGTTTCTGCAGCAGCCATCCTGGGAACCCTGCCCATAACACTTTATTATTTCAACCAGATATCTCTCATCGGGCTTTTTTCCAATTGCCTCATGGTCCCCTTGATTGGATTTCTCGTTGTGCCACTCGGCCTGCTTGCAGTTCTGTTCTTGCCGTTTACTCCAATGGGAGCCCTCTGGATCATGAAGGCGGCAATCGTCATCATGCAAGGGGGAATGGGCTTGGCCGTCCTGTTTTCAAGAATCCCTTTTGCTTCCGTTAAGACCGTAACCCCCACCTTGATTGAGATTGGGCTCTACTACGCCCTGGCCTGGACACTTTTCAACTGCAGGGCAACCCGCCTGGCAAGGGGCGCCCTCATTGGCGTGGCGCTAATCGCTTTGGCAGATATGGCTTATTGGGCCTGGCAGCGGTCTGGCAACCAGGAATTAAGGATTACGTTCATCGATGTCGGGCAGGGAAGCGCGGCCCTTTTGGAACTGCCCCGGGGGCCGTGCATGCTCGTAGACGGCGGAGGATTTTATGACAATCGTTTTGACGTAGGGGCGAGGATCGTCGCGCCGTTCTTGTGGCGCAAAAAGATTGCCACTGTAGAGACCATTGTGCTTTCACATCCAAACGCGGACCACTTGAACGGACTCCTGTTTATCGCCAGACACTTCAATGTGCGGGAAGTGTGGATGAACCAAGAGTTTGTGCCTGTCGAGCAGTACCAAGACTTTCTGGACATTATCTCAGAACAAGATATCCGGATTATCGGATTAGAAGAATTGTCCGCAACTAAGTCAATCAACGGGATTCGATTCCGGGTCCTTTATCCTCCTACAGACTTTCTGGAACGCAGAACCAAAGACTCCTGGCGGACTTTAAACAACAACTCTCTTGTCTTAAAGGTCTCGTTTGACAGAGTCTCGTTTCTTCTGCCCGGAGACATTGAAACTGAGGCGGAAAGGGAAATCACAGGCCTTGCAGGCAACGCGCTTAAGAGCAGCGTGTTGTTGGTTCCTCACCACGGAAGCAAAACCTCGAGCTCACCAGGCTTTCTGGAATACGTGGATCCCGCCATAGCTGTCATATCAGCAGGCTGGAAAAACAGGTTCGGATTTCCCCTCCAGAGTGTTCTCAAGCGTTATGAAAGTAGGGGTTGTCAGGTGTTTCGCACGGACCTGGGCGGCGCAATCACCATCACCACAGACGGAACCCACGTGAAGGTAAAACCTTTCTTGTGCGACTGAAAAAAATGGTAGCTTCTCAAAAAGTCGGGGCTGTTTGCTTGCCACGGTATCCTCAAACCCACCCTTTACAATCCCCATAAATATTTGATAAGTTTACCCCAACGCGGCTCAGCTCGACGATCTTGGATCGCAAATTTCATCAAAACTCAAGTTATCCCAGCCCACGGTAAGCGAATCGGCTGTGCGAGGTCAAAAAATAGTCGCAGAGGAAGGCTTAAGTCTATTGGAGAAAATAAAGCTATAATCCAATGGATGTCCCCCACAACCTGCGCCTGCACGAGGAGCGCTCGTAACTTCACGACCTGTGAGGCGCGCCGTTCGATGCATATGCTTTCCGATTGACCGTCAATATATATGTTGACAACATGGAGCTAATTGTCAATATATATATTGACGACGCCGGTGCCATCGTCAATAAATAAGTTGACATAACGGAGTTGAAGAAATGAAGAGGAAGCTTGTCAGGCAGCAACTGGATACGACACTGGGCAAATTCCGGCCATTGTTGGATATCTCGACCCCGCCCAAGGGATGGATTCGAGCCATTCGAGATGCGCTCGGGATGAGCGGGAGGCAACTCGCTAACCGTGTAGGAGTTACAAAACAACGGACAGCCCTCATAGAGAAGCAGGAGCTGGCTGGGACTGCTACGCTCAAGACCTTACGGAGAATTGCCGAATCGCTGGATTGTGTCCTTGTCTATGGCTTTGTACCGCGCAACAGCCTTGAAGAGACTATTCGCAATCGCGCACTGCGCGTCGCTCGGACTCGACTTGCTCGGGTCTCACAAACAATGAGTCTCGAGGACCAAGCCCTGAGCAAGCAAGAGAACAGAAAGATCCTCTCCGACATGGTAGACAAACTCGTTGACGAGCTTCCTTCGAACCTCTGGGATGAATCATGACGACTTTCAAGTATCCGGAAGGTGCCACTCCGATCGATCCGAATGAAACCAAGGGGCTGTTGCTAACACACATAACGACACGCGAGGAACTTGACCGATGGGAGCAAGACAACATCCTTGAGGCCTTTGCCTGGTTGGACAAGACAAAGCCGACTGATATACTCAACGAACAATTTGTAAGGGAACTGCACAAGCGGATGTTCCGCAACGTGTGGAAATGGGCGGGAAAGTTCAGAAAGATGGACAAGAATATCGGTGGACCATGGCATCAAATCTCGATGGGTCTTAAAAATCTGTGTGATGATGCCCTTTTGTGGATCCAACTCCGTGATGAATCGCCTGAGGAGATAGCAGTCCGCTTTCACCACCGACTCGTATCAATTCATCCGTTCCCCAACGGCAACGGACGCCACGCACGTATTATGGCGGATATTCTGCTTGAGAACGTCCTGCACAGCCTACGTTTCTCGTGGGGTGGTCGAGATTTATCAAATGCCAGTGAGGTAAGGAGTAGATACATAGACGCTCTTCATGAGGCCGACAAGGGGAACTACCAATCTCTTCTTGAGTTTGCTAGATCGTAGACAGACATCGAATCGGGTAGCCGGGGGTTTCTTTCCTAAAGCCCCCACGCCGCACACTGTGTTGCCTTCCCTACCGTCCAACGAGGTCGGCACCCCGGAAGGGTGATTTCGGAGCTCAATGGCTGGCCTGCGCTTCCCCCTGTCAACGCTTCACGTGCGGCCTCACGGCTGCCCGCGCATGACTCGGGGCCATGATGGTTCAGCTATTCCTTTCATGTAGAGCTCTTGACTTCGGCTGAGCTCAGTCGAAGCCTCATCCCCTACTCTATGCCGGTTTATCCCGGCGCTTTCTGGACGTCCCCTAACCAAGTGCTTGTGCGACTGAAAAAAATGGTAGCTTCTCAAAAAGTCGGCGCTGTTTGCTTGCCACGGTATCCTCAAACCCACCCTTTACAATCCCCATAAATATTTGATAAGTTTACCCCCGGCTCAGTTCAACAACGTTCTGCTCCTAAAAAAAATGAATGATGACAGACTAAAAATAAACCCGCCTTTATACATGATAGGTCAGAAGATTTCATGCTGGCGTTGTGAATCCAGAATGCCGGTAATTGCGCTCTTGGCCCCTAATGTTGACGATACTGAAGGTCAAGTTTGTATATTATCAGATATTGATGATATCCCTCAGGAAGTCCTATCTTTTATTCAAAGTAAAGTTCCGACATTCAAATTAAAGAATTCAAAAATGGCTGAAAAAAAATATTTTGCAAATACTTGCCCCAAATGCCGAGTTTTGTATGGAGATTTTTTTCTGCATGCTGAACCTGGTGCTCCGTTTTTTCCATCAGATGAGGAATCGGCAAGATTCCTTTATATAAAAGAGATACCATTATCAAAATCTATTGAAATTAGAGCAGGTTTGAACTTAGGGCTTGGTGAAATAATTCTATCAAACGCAAAAAAAAGTATAGCAGAAATCACTTGAGCTAACGGAAGACGCTGGTTCGTTCTCGTAAAGTAATTAATCAGGGCTACACCCCGTCGCCCCGCAGCTCAGTTCAGGACGTTCGTGTTCATCCATGAATGGACTTCACGGATGATAGCCTTTAGCAGTCAGCAATTAGCTGTTAGCCACAAAACCAATAAAAGCCAGCAGTTACGCTGAAAGCTAACCGCTGAGGGCTAATCGCTCCATCCGGAAATCTTTGGTTTCTGGATGGAAACTAGTTCGGCAGACAAACTTAAAGAATTAAATGCGATTTTAAGAAGATGAAAACAACGCAATACTTTAATTATACAAGGAGAAGACCTGATCGTGCGCGGATTAAAAATCATTGGATAGAATTCGTAATCAATAAGCCTACAAAAACTGAAGTCCAATCGGATGGAAGGATTAAGAAGTGGGCAAAAATACCAGAGGAGGATAAGTATCTGAGGGTCATTTTATTAGAGGATGGAGAAACAGTACATAATGCCTTCTTCGATAGGTCTTTCAAGGAGGATTAGAAAATGAAGGTCAAATATTTTCCAGACACTGATACTGCTCTTGTGGAATTCACTGACAAAGAAGTCTATGAGACAAAAGAGATCAGTGAAAATGTTTATGTAGATGTAGATCGAAATGGGAATCTAGTAAACATGACAATTGAGCACGCAAAAGCTAATGCGGGATTGTGGGAATTTTCGTATCAAGAGATGGTTGCCCAGACGGCATAGGCTCTGCCGAACCAGGCGCTGCACACGGACGGGGATTTCGCTGGCGCTCCATCCCCGCCGGTGAGCTCAGCGAACCCCACGGTGAAAAAAATAACAAAATTTCATGAGATGCAAGATGTCAAGTAGCCTTATTTAAGTATGGTTGAGTTGAGAGGCGGCGGGCATCTTTAGCTGGTACAGTCAAAATTCTTTGAAAATGTGTTCACTCGGCAAAAAAAACGAATGGCAGGCGCTTGGACTCTGATATGCTGTTTTTCAAGGCCCAATTTCGTGTGCGTTGAGTAACAAATTCCTGGATGTAAGTTACGTGAAGTGCCCCGCACTGATCGAGAAGAACGATTTGAAAGGTAGTCTTTGGCTTGGAGACAGGAGCGTTAGAGTATGAGTCAAGTTCCTCCTCAGTCCCAGCCACAGGAACCTCCGGCGATGGGAGAACGCCGCGCTCGTTGGGGTTATGGCTATCAGGACAAAATCGCCACAGAACGCATTCTCAATCTTCTGAGAGAAGACCTTCGGGAAAGGGATACGCTTTTTGAGGGTGTACGCCTCGCAGACCTTGATGCCGGGCGAGTAGACGATTTCGTCCTGGTGTGGGAAAAGGAGGTCGAGGGGAATTCAATCAAATGGAGCGGTGAAGCCACCCCACTCAACTGGGGAGAGCTCATGGGCGCGAATGGTCTGCTTAAAGAATTGGCGGACGGATACCAGCGTCTCAAGGACCGATGGCCAGGCAAAGCTGTTTCTGTCCGACTCCAGTCAAATCGGCCGCCCTCACCTGAGAAGCATCACGCGCAACTCATTTCTACATTCAGTGTCGCTGAATTTGTGAGAGACCACTGGCCCTCTGGGCCCACAGCCCATGACTCTGCTCAGGTTACTGCCGCATGGTCAAAGATCTCCGAACACGTAGGCCTAACTGGCTCCGATTTCTCAGAGTTCGTCAATTCCTGTAATCTCTTCCTCGGATACCCTGAGCCGCGCGGAAGTGGACCGGACTCACAGGACTGGCGGCACTACAAGAAGCAGTTCGAGGACCTGCATAGAGCCATCGCAACATGGCTTGCGAACAACCCCCATAATGACTTCATTGACCGTCTTTACTTGCTATCCGCGATAGGGTTCCGGGGCAATCGTTCAGGGTTGATTCAAAGATTCCCTCTTCCCAAAATTCCCTACTCGAGAAACGGAACGTCGGCTGATCAACTTAAACAATTGATAGACAACACGGGGGGCGGCTATGTTGCTGTTGTCGGGCCTGCTGGTATCGGCAAATCCACTCTCGTCCAGGATGTACTTTCTGACGATCAGTATCCATTCTTTATTCCCTATTACGCTTTCCTCCCTGACACCGACGGAAATCGGGACCGCGGTGAGGCGCTAACATTCTTTCAGGATGTCATAGAAAGACTCGATAAATTTTTTACGCATCGATACAGCTTGGGGATCTCTGATATTGCTCAAGGACGTGAAGCTCTTCGTGAGCACATGTCTAAGGCGAATGAGCAATACATCATTCAAGGACATAAGACAATCCTACTAATCGACGGACTTGACCACGTATCACAAGAGATCAACCTTCAGAATACCTTGCTCCAAGAATTGCCCAGTCCCCACGAAGTACCAGATAGATTCCTGATTATCCTAAGCTCACAACCACAGGCTTTGATCTCTGGCACCATTGCGGCATCAGTCGGCAATGTTGTAGCCCCGCAATCTGATCGCAGAATCGAGGTGTCGGGTTTGACGCGGCCAGAGGTTCATGCGATACTTTCAGAAATAGACAAAACGACGACAGGCGAGGAGCGTGACGCTTTAAACAGTGCCAGCCTGGGAAATCCTCTTATCCTCACGTACCTGTTGAACCTATTCCGGCGCACATTGGAGACCACAGTCGACGAGGCTGTTTCATTGGCAGGGGAATACGCCGGTGATATCGATGAATACTATCAATCACGGCTAGCTATGCCTCTCCACGATGCCCAGACAAGACAACTTCTTGGTCTTCTGTGCCGCGCCGCACCTACCATTCCCGTTACATGGCTGCAAGGGTGGCCGGAACGCATCCAGCTCGAAGACGTTTATCAACGCATCCTTGCGCCGTTTGTTCAAGTCGAGGACGGAAATCTTCAATTTCTTCATCCCAGTCTGGTCGCTTTCCTAAAATCAGGTACAAGATCCAGGCTTCCGGGGGCTGACCTAACCGCTGACGAGCGAGACTTTCACTCGACACTAGCGGATCGCTGCCTTAACCGTCCTTGCGTAGACCCGCTTGGCCGAGCAAAAGTTTTGCATCTTCTACGTGCAAACAGGAGTAGCGATCTTCTATCTGTCCTCTCTTCAGATTGGCTAAGGCAAGCAATAGAAGCGTTCTTACCCTACGCTCTCATCCGACCGCTTCTGCTATCCGGTTTAGAGGCTGCATGGGATTTGGGAGAACTCGGACAAGTTCTCCGCCTGATTCTTTTGGGCCACGAATTGGCCCTGAGAACCTCTCGGACGGAGGCAGGCGATCTAGCCGAGATGCTCTGGATATTCGATAAAGCAAACATCTCGGGCCAACCAAGTTAGGTCGGCGGCGGCTAGTCCGCCTGTGAACCCAAAATATTTTTCAAAAAAATGAAAAAAATTTGCTCCAACACCCGTTTTTCGTTCTTCGTTAGTCTCTCCTAAAGGCCTTCATATATGGCCCTCAGGGGGCCCGTTGTGGGCATGATTGGACTTC
>Ga0209986_10001556_pt1 | contig 21796 bp, 23 predicted proteins | sample BlataG_FD_183168 | JGI IMG/M metagenome (GOLD analysis project Ga0209986, IMG submission 183168) | Deep subsurface microbial communities from Black Sea to uncover new lineages of life (NeLLi) - Black_00105 metaG (SPAdes) (version 2) | ecosystem: Environmental > Aquatic > Marine > Oceanic >... | reverse complement strand
CGATTAAAGTTTCGTTTTTTAGTTATTGATTAAGATTGCATTTGAATATCATTATCTTCTTAATTTTGGAATTAACATTGGGACATTTTTCTTATAATCCTCATAATCCTTGCCAAATTCTTTAATCAACTCTTTTTCTTCTTTCCATGAGATGAGATAATTAAATATGATTATTAAAGGAGTGGAAAGTAATGAATATAACGAAGATAACAAAATGGAAATACCCACGTGTGCTAATATTGCACCGAAATATTGCGGATGTCTAATAATAGAATAAATCCCAGTAGAAATAATTTTTTTGGGTTGATGTGTTTCTGCTACTTTAAGAGTTATCTCTTTTACGCCTGCAATTCCAAGCCAAGCACCAAATATTAAGAAGGGCATAGAAACTATTAGATGGAATAAGTGAATTGAGAAATTGATAATTGGAATTAAGATTGAAATATTTTGAAAAATTGGGATAACAAATCTGGGTTGAGGTGAAATCCAGGTTCCAATTAAAAATATGAAGAAGCCCCATCCTGAAATTAGTCCGAAAATTTTGGCAATTTTAGTTCCTTTTTGTTTTCCATATTTTTCTTGAAGCTTTAGATGCTCAACAGATAAAAAATGAATGGGTGCCATAGAAATTAGACTTAATATACAAATAAAAAACAAAATGTACATCTTCCACTTATTCTCCTATTTAAAACATAAGAAATTATCGATTAATTTCAGACTTTCTTTTATTTATAAAGCGAATTGTTTGAATAATGAATCTATTCTTAATATTATATTTTTTTTGTTAATTTTAATAAATAGACTTCCTTAATAAGCTCAAAGAATGGATCTATTTTAAATAGTTCATTTATACCCTACTGAATGAATTAAATTTAATTATGATATATCCCCTTTTTGTTCAATAATATCGTATTTCGTATTTTTAAACAATTTTAGTTTTACTTTTTACCACTGATAAACATCCAAGTGAGAAACGGTTTAATTTTAGTATTCTGGAAAGAAACTTGAGAGAAAAATTGATGTAATTCATCAACAGTATAGCTCGCCTGAATTGAATTTAAAGGTTCATTAATATTCTTTAATGCTTTAGGAACAACCACTTTAGTAATAAAAGTAAAAAAGCCATAAAAAAATTTTCGTGAATCTCGGCGAAAATCAAAGATTAAAAAGGTTCCACTTTCTTTCAAAATGCGATAAATTTCTTTAAACGCTTTAATGGGATTCAACCAATGATGAAGCGAGAAAGTACTTATAATAAAATCGACTGAATTATTTGGAAAAGGCAAATTTTCTACAGTTCCGTTTTTAAATTCAACCTTATTATCCACCTTTTTCTCAATTGATCGTTTATTTGCAAGTTCGAGTATTTCAGAGGAAATATCAACTCCAACTAAATTAAGCTTTGGAAGTTTTTCTGCAATTTGGATAATTAAATTTCCAGAACCGCAACCTATATCCACCAACTTTCCGCTTGGGTTAAATTTTTTCAATCGAGATATTACTTTTCGGCGTAAGAGTTTAAAGGGAAGAAAATTTGTCATTTTTTCGAATGCTTTAGCAACTTCTGGATTATCAAGACCTTCTATATTTGGTTGTCTAGTACTCTTTTTTCGAGGTAAGCCAAATATCAGAATTAAAATAGAAATAATTCCAATGATAACGAAAAAAGCATACCAGTAACTCATAATTCTTAATTAAATAATAATAAATTAAAAAGATAATGACATAATCTAAGAAGAAAATTACGAGTAACAATATTGTAAATAAAAATTACTAAGAAATAAAATTACATTTATTCTAAAAATTCACATACCTTCAGTCTTATTTTATTAAAAATTTAAATATTGAATTAAGGTAATTTAAAATTAAATTAATTTATTAGATTAATTTAAATTCATTTATCGAGGAATGAATAAGATAGGAAAAGATTTTCAATGAAAAGCTCAAAGATCAATATATTTTTATTTATTTAAGGAAATATTGAATCATAAATACAAATAAATATTTAAGAAGTTTTGAGGTGGAAATTGTGATAATTGATGGTCATTGTCATGTGTGGGATAAGGAGTCCATGTCTAAAGAACTCCGAGAAGTTATTGTTTCAATTGCGAATCAGTTAAATTTTGACCCAAATTTAGTATTAAATGGAACTCCTGAGAGATTGGTTGAAGAAATGGATGAAGCTGGGATAGATAAGACGGTGATTGTTGCTTTAGATTTTCAACCTCTTTTTAGAGGAAAAATCAGCTATAAGGAGTATAATGATATGGTTGCAGAGATGTTCAATGAATATCCTGATAGATTAATTGGATTTGCTGGTATTGATCCTAGGAGGGGAAAAGAAGCTATTCAAGAATTAGAGAGGTGTATTGAAGAATTAGGATTTAAGGGAGTCAAATTATGGCCTTTAACTGGGTTTTATCCGGATGATATGAAATATTACCCTTTTTATGAACGGGTGGAGGAACTTGAGGCTGTTATATTCTGTCATACGGGAGAAGGTCCTCCTAAAACATATTTAAAATATTGTAGACCGGTCTATATAGATAAAATTGCAATTGATTTTCCTAAAATTAAATTCATTATGGCACATATGGGAAAGCCATGGACAGATGAGGCAATATCAGTGGCTACAAAAAATCCAAATGTATATCTTGATATTTCTGCATGGGAACCAACTTTTAAAATGGTTCCATTTGCTTTTTTTCAGACTCTCGTACAAGCTAAGCTTTCATGCGGAATAGAAAAAATTCTATTTGTTACAGATTGGCCTTTATTTACCCCTATTCTTTCACTTAAAAAATGGGTAAGGGGAATTAAGAAAATGAAATTACCTCCTCCGCTCCAATTAATGGGGTTGCCTGAATTTACTGATGAGGAGAAGAATAAGATTCTTGGAGAGAATGCTGTAAAAGTGTTAGGCTTGTAATTCAAGGCGAAATTGGTAATCATCGATGATATTGATAAAATGATGGAAGATTATAAAGGATGGGAAGAAGAAAAGGTTGGGAAAAAATGAAAAGATATTGATTATTTTCTTAAGTGTTAATTATCGCAAGATGTAATATATTAAAAAAAAAAGAGAGTTTTTAATCTAAGAGTTTGCTTTCAAGGGCTTTTAAATCTTTTTCAATTCGGGAGACTCTCATTTTGTAAATATCTTGGGAAACTTTTCCTTCAGCCAATAAATCATCGAATTGTTTTAGTCTTTCCCTTAACTCGGAAATTTCTTTTTTAATCTTTTGTTGTCGTTCTCGTTTTAAATCCTCTCGACTCCTATCTACTCCAGTTTGAGCTTCAACAATTTTGGCTATTTTATCACCAGTAACTTCAATTTTTGCTACATCTCCTGCTACTTTAGCTTTTTGTTGTTTTTCCAGTAATTCAACACTTACAGTTCCTTCAATTTCTTTTGCTCCAGCATCATATTTAGCTTTTTCATAACCAATTTTAGAGTCTATAACGGCTTGTTCACGTTCAAAACCTTTTCTATCTGCCTTTATTTCTCTTTTTTGGCCTTCTAATTCTGATTGAATCTTTAAAGTTTCAATTTCCTCTTTCATGCGTCCCCTATCTGAGATTGCTTTCTGTTTCTCAAGTGAGGTTTCCATGGATATTTGACCAATTTCTTCAAATTCTTCAGGAAGCTTAAAACCTTCTATTTCCATATTTATTAATTCAATACCCCAATGAGTTAGAAGATCATATAATTTTGCATTTACTTTCTGTTTAATCATATCTCGACTTCTAATAACATCATTGATCGAAAAATCACCAAGTATATCCTTATAAGTTTGACCTACGTGCTCAAAAATGAATTTATCGACTTGTCCTCTGTCAACAATCTGCTTATTCGAGACCACATTTAACACAAAATTTTTTGGGTCTGATATTTTTACTATAAGTGAACCATGAGCCCCTACTTTAATATTATCCTTTAAATAAATATCTGATAAACCCCATCTAGTTTTAAACTCTGTTTTATCAACCCAGATAATTTCAGTCCCTGTGTATTGAAATTCTTTTTCAATTTCCCAAACACCTTCTGGAATAATTCCAATAAACTTTCCTAATTGAAGTAAAATCGCACTTTCATATGCTTTAACTATAAAAGCAGAAACTTTTTCTTCCCTTTTTTTTGCCTCTTTTTTCCCAGTTAGAGCTAAACGATAAACCACTCTTTTTTCACTTAGATCTGCTGAAGTCTCATGCATCATCTCTGCAATTTTTAACTTCTTACCTAAGACTTTATCTTTTAAACTTCGACTAATTCCTCTAGGAATCTCTCCTACCATTCTTTACACCCATTTATTAAATATTTTATTTTTAATTTATTTGTTAAATTTTATTCTATATTAATGTTTTTAAATAATTTCTATACTAATCCTGGAAAGTAAAATCTTTCACTTATTAAAGAATTATTTTCTGATTTGCATATTCCCTTGTCAATTAAAAACCTTAAAACCTCATCCACTCTTGATTCTGGCCAATTAAGTTTTTTCATTAAATTTTCTTTAGTCTCCACACCTTCAAATCCCACGGATTCTAATAATAATTTTGGATCCGGTGAAAGCTCAAGTGGAATAAATTTTACTAACTTTAAATTTTCAATCTCTTCAATCTCTGAAATATATCCTTTCTTTCTCATGTATTTTAAAACTTTGTTTAAATCGTCTAATTTAAAATCTAAATCCTTATTCTCATCTTTTATAAAGTTATATAATGTTGTTATTTTTACGATTCCCCCTAATTCGTTTGTTATTTTAGAATCCCCAATCGATACGATACTATCAATTAATTGGCTCTTATTTGGAACCTTTAAGGAGAACCTTTCGAAAATATTACGTAGAACTTCATTATTTTCTTCTGCGGTTTCTAAAGGTTGAATGATTTTTTTTTCTTTTACTTTTTTCTTTTCTTCCCTTTCAATTTTCAGAATTGTTGGTAACTTCTTTCTCTCAATTTTTAATAAATTAGCTTTTTTACTTAGCTTCAAAATTTTCTCGATATCTTTAGATTTAGGATATAGTTTTTCAATTTCGGGTTCAATTAAATCGAAAATATTTTTAAATTGAGTTAGATCTCCAAATTTATCTAATTGTAATAATAAATTATTTATCTTTTTATCACATTCTGAGAAAATATTTAGAAGCTCTTCAATATTATCCTTATCCTTAAAATTAAGGGTGCTTTCTTCAAATTCATAAATAGTTTTTTCCGTTTCAATCAGTATCAATTCTAAATAGAAAATTACCATTTTTATTTTATTAATAACGTTCTTCTTTATTTTATCAATCTTTGTTAATGATGGAGGTATTCTATATGCGTTTAAATTATCTTTTAACTTCAATAAGTTCCTTCTAAGATTTTCTAATTCATTATTAATCTCCATATTATCCAATTTTATATAGTATTGAATAATTTTCATTAATTTTGCTTCAATGCTTTTAATATTTGATAATATTCTATTTTTTATTCCGTAAGTAAATGATTTTAACTCTTCAGGTTTTTTTACTTTACTCTTAATTTTATTTCGCCTTTATTTATTATTTTAATAATCTCTTTACAAATTGAAAAACTTTTAAAATATTTTAATAATTATTTATTTTCATTTTTTTCATCCCAATTCTGCATAATAAAGTTTTGTTGAGCCATCCACCAGATCCAAATCTCCCTTATGAAAAAATGTACAATTCCTAATGTTTCTTTCCATGCAGTAGTTTCACTCATGTGGTCATGACATATCATGACATATTTACGTCCATTTTGTTTCCATATATTACCAAAATAGAGTTTCCCGCAGTAATCCATTATTTTTTCATCTGCAAAACAGCGTGGGCAATTTTTTGGATATTCTGAGGTTAATAAAATGACAATATCAAATTTAATTTCAGGTCGTTTTGGAACAAGAATATGTCCGTTCCATATAAGGTAATTATGTCTTGGATTTTTAGAAGGAACTAATCTGAACCATGGTTCATTAGAGAGTTTTTTTAAATATTGGATATATTTCAAAATATACCCAATTTCCATTTTTATTCTTGATTGCCATCGTGGATGTTTTGGGCCAACTTCAACCCATTCACTTTTAAATTCTGGAATTAATTCGTCCACAAGACTTTTGGTGTATTTTCCTTTCGATATTTCAACGCCTACTATATTTCTATCAATAATATCAAAGGTTTTACCAAATCGATCTATTAAATTTTTTACAGGTAGATTATATTCTTCTATTGTTAAAACTTGAGAGTCCTGAACTGCAATTGATATGTTTTGCATATTAATATTAAATTTTTTGGATAACTCTGGCAGAAGGTCTCCCATTGTCATAGTAGCGGAGATTGGAAATGGAATATGTTTCTTTTCTGGTGCAAATTTATTAACAAAATATATTGTAATAATGCCGGTGTTAGACATTTATCGTAACCCTATTTATTATTTTTCAATGTGTATCGATTAATATAATAAATATTTTTCTCTTTTAATCTATTTATTTATTGCTTTTTTTATAAAAGATTTTTGTAAAGTTTATTAATATTCACTATTTTTTTTTCATACCAACCATGATTTTTTGAAAATTTAATTAAATCTTCAATAAGCTTTATAAGATTTCTTTTTGAAATTTTATCAATTTTTAGTGATGAGTATAATTTTACAGTTTTTAGCATTCTATCTAAAAAATCTTCATTCCTTTTTGAAAGTTTCTCAAAATTCTTATTAATAAAAAAAATTCTCTCTAATCTTTGAATTATCTCTTGATTATGATAAATAACCTTAATAAAAAAACCAAAAAAGTTAAGTAAAATTTCCTGCGGAATTAATAATTCAGATTTTTTTTTATTAATTAAACAGCGAAAGATTTTTGGCATTAGGCTATTATTAATTACTTCGATTTTAATCGATTCTTTGAGTTGGTCGATTTTATTTTTATCTTGAATATAAAAAAGGTCTAAAGATTTAAGATCTAGTCGTAGAGAGACAAATTCAATTTGTTCTTCAGCTTTAATATCAAAACCTTCATTGAATACATTTATGGCAACTATTTTATTCTCTTTCTCGTTATTGTGAATTTTCAATTCTAAATAATTTCCATTCAGGGATGAGCATAGATAAGGTTTTATTTGCTCATCATAAGAGATTTTTTTATCATTTCTATATAATTTGAAATCCTCCCAATTCTTTTCCAAATAATCCTTAAATACATTAAATATTTTTACATTTAGATTCTCATTAGTAAGTAGATTTTTTTCTAAATTTAAGATAAATGAGTTATTAAAGAATATAGGCAAAAATTTGGGTATTTCAGCTTTCCATATTTTAGTATCTATTTCCATTAACTTAAATGTTTCATTCATTTGATAATAATTAATTTCCTGACCATTTGTTACAATAGATATGCAATTTGGAAGTTGTTTACTTAAGCTCAGTAATGTTTCATCATCAATATGAGAATGAAAAACTTTACCACTAAAAGGATGTGAATGATAAATACCAATAATGCCAATTCCATGAGGCATTAGACCCCCAATTTTTTGAATCTCTAAAGGGTCTGGGATTGCATTGATTACCGACTGTTGTAAATAATTTTGACAATCGAGTGCTGTAATTATATATGGGATATTATTTATTTGGTAGCCAATTAACCATCCATATATCTCATCCTCACTTAAAATTGCTTGCTTTTTAATAAAATTTAAAACATCATCTGTAATTTTTATGTAATCCACATTTATTCCTCTAATTTTTTAATTAAATTATTGAGGTCATTCTTACTTGCATTTAATTTATCTTCTTTCTCTTTAAATATAATTGTCTCCCCGCAAATCGGGCAATTTTTATCTATTATCGTCTTATAATGAGAAAATTCTCCAGAAAGCATATTATACATAACATAATCAATCATTGCTCCAAATTTTAATAAATGTTTTAAGAGTTCTTGAATTTGAATACTAGCCAATATCGCCATCGTTGAGGGTAGAGACGCAGTGCATGACTCCCCACGATCATTAGATAGTTTTATACTAATTCTCTTTAAACATGCAGAGCAAGATGTTTTATGGGGTATTATTGGATGGACATATCCCGATAATCCACTTCTTGATGCGCCAGCATTTATATAAGGTATATCATATCTCACACATTTAATATTCAAATATTCTCGAGCAGGTAAATTATCAACACCATTAAGAATTATGTCCATTTCTTGAATTTTTTCCTCAAATACTGGTTCGAAATCTATGTCCATAATATCTTTTCCGTAAGTAAAAATCTCTACATCAGGATTTATTTCTTTTAGAATTGTTTCTGCTGCTTCGACTTTTAATATACCCACATGCTCAGGTTTGTAGAATAACCTATTGAGATTAACTGATTCTACAATATCAAAATCAAATAGTGATATTTTCCCAATTCCACATCTTGCAGCCATTTCAGCAGAAACAGCGCCTAAACCTCCGACTCCAATTATTCCAACATGATATTTTTTGAGATCATCCCAGTTAATATCATATCCAAATTCTTTTATTGCCTTTAGGCGTGTATATCTATCGTGTTCCATTTAAAAACCATAATTGTTTGAGAAAAAAATCTAATATCTATATGATTTTGGAAGAATCGAGGTATTGTGACAATATCCACATTCAACAATTCCATCTGACTCCACTTTATCAAGAGGTAAATTGGCTCCGCAACTGGGACATATTTCGATCTTTAATTCTGCTTTTTGTTCTAAACCAATTTTAATTTTACGTATTAACATATCATATTTATTTAATAAATCATATACAACATCATCATCTTTTGCTGTAACCATTAATATTAATGCTCCATTTTGGTTATTTGCTAATACTTGAATATCAATAATTGCGAGAGATTCAGTAGATACCTCAGCCATAAAAACAATTGAACCTAAATAATTCTGATCTTCACTATCAAATGTTCTTTCATTCGGTTCTTCAACAACTCGAAATCCTCTAAAAACTTCAATAATTGATGCAAACAGCAGTTTTGGATTAAGATTTTTAAAATTATATTTGGTTGCTTTAGTAGGATAATTTTGTTGTTTAATGGCTTGAATTAGGTGTAATATATTTTGTTTAATTTCATTTTCTAAGATATTTACTCTATATTCTTGCTTTTCTAAACTTACTTGCTTAATTAATAATAGTTTTTGCTCGGAAAATTTATTTAAATAAATTTTTGTTTGTAGGCCTATTTTTATTGGTGGTGGGGGTATAGTAGAATAAGCAAATCCTGAAACTGGAATTGGAGGAAGTTGATTTCCATTTTCATCTTCCCAAGGTATTAAAAATGAAATTTCTTGTCCAAAATCAAAGACTTTATTTTCCAATGATTTTTTAGCCACGGATGTCCAATCTCCACTGAAAACCCTGGTAAAACCTTCTGATATTGCTAAATACACTGCTATTGCTTCGGCAGGATTATGTTTTAAAATCGTCACTGTATCATTTTCCGCCAGCTTACCAAGTATTCTTTGATCAATATAGATTATATTCTCTTCGGAATATATAATTTCTTCAATCTTTGTTAAGATGGAAAAGGTTTTGGTTGGTATATTTGATAGTAAAAAAATAGTATCTTCTTCTTTAAGATCACTAATCAATTCTTTTTTTCCCTGAATTACGCAATTATTGCGAAATTGTGGAATTAATCTAAATTCTAACATTTTGAAATTTATACTTGAATTTATTGATTAATAAATCTAATTTGACCTGCTTTTTATTAATTTACTTCCAATAACTGCCACCAGAGATCCCACTGCTACACCTACCGTACCTCCTATTACAGCAAATCCTACTAAAGTCCCAATCCTTTTTCCCAACCATGCTATTGCATTTGCAACAACTTTCCATTTATTTGCATTATAAATTTCTTTCATTTTTGGAATTAGAGACTCCGAAAATAATTTTAATTGTTTTTGCTGTTCTTCATTTAATTGATCAAAAACTTCTTCTCTCGTTAGTAAATTATATACCTCAACAATTTTTTCATAAGGTATCTCTTTTAATTTTTTAAAAATTTCTGGATAATTAGCTTCGCTATAGGAAATCTCTTCTAAAGAATTCTGACAATATTTACATGCTGAAGCTTTATTATTTAAGTCATCAGCAGTTAAGGGCCCCCCGCATATTATACAACTTAAATCTTCCTTAAGTGTTGAGGATTCTTCATCTATAACAATTAAATTTTTACAATATCTACATTCTATTTTTTTCTGAATTTTTAATAATATAAGATCCTCTTCAGAAATTTCTCCACCACATACATTACATTTTAAATTTTCACTCATTGGAACTCATTTATAAATGTCTTTGGAAATTACATTAAATTCAATATAAATTTAATAAAACAAATCTAATAAATACATGCACAATTTTTTTTCTAAATATATTTCTCTACTTTTAAATTTAAATATAATTCTTATCAAAATTTTAAATCTCCAAAAATAATTTTTAAAGAAATAGTTTGAGTGTATTAAATTTGCTCTAAATTTTATGAATTTCTCAAATTTCTTGCCTTTTTGTATTGGGTAATTACCAATTCGAAAATAATTCATTCAATCCACCCATAAAGGCGTTCATATTTTTAAAATTTATTTAAATATAAATATATTTATACCAAAAGGAGGAAACTATAATTAATATTTATTCATTTTAAAAATTTAAATTCTTCATTTGAATTATGTCAAAAGACTTCAAAGTAAAATATAAAGATTATACTCCAAAGGAAAAAGCTGCAAGAGTGATTTCTGAGTCTATAGGGGGAATTCTCTGCACAACATTTATCATTTGTATGATTTTGAGTATTATTCAGCAAATGTTTACCTATATAATAGTTTACGTAATTCTTATGATAATAATTATGATACCATTTGAACTAATTGAACACAAGCTCAAAAAAAATGTTCGAGTTAGAAAGGAGAAATATTACACATCAATTAGAGAATCAGAGGGAAAGGTAGATTTAAAAAACATCTTAAGAGGAATGGTAAAAACAACTGGGGAAATCGATTTAAAATATCTTTCTAAACAAATGAATAAAGATATTGAAAAATTACGATTGTTTGTTTATGATTTGGTTGGAAGTAGTTCATTAGACGGAAAGATGGAGGGAAATAAATTCATATTATCCGATTCTATTGATGTCGAAAACGCAATAGATACACTTTTAGACAGTTATGCTGATTGGGAGAGACAAGATAAAGGGAAAGTTTAAAAATAAAATTGATAATTATTCACATATAAATTAGAAAATCACTGGCAAGACTATGTCAAAAGACTTCAAAGTAAAATTTAAAGATTTTACTCCAAAGGAAAAAGCTGCAAGACTGATTACTGAGTCTATAGGAATGATTTTCTGCATAATATTTATCATTTGTATAATTTTGAGTATTATTCAGCAAATGTATATCTACATAATAGTTTATGTAATCTTTTTGATAATAATTGCGATTCCAACTGAACTAATTGAACGTAAGGTCAAAAAAAATGTTCGAGTTAGAAAGGAGAAATATTACACATCGATTAGAAAATCAGAGGGAAAGGTAGATTTAAAAAATATCTTAAGAGGGATGGTAAAAACAACTGGAGAAATCGATTTGAAATATCTCTCTAAACAAATGAATAAAGATATTGAAAAATTACGATTGTTTGTTTATGATTTGGTTGGAAGCAGTTCATTAGATGGAAAGATGGAGGGAAATAAATTCATAATATCCGATTCTATTGATATCGAAAACGCAATAGATACACTATTAGACAGTTATGCTGATTGGGAGAGACAAGATAAAGGAAAAATTTGAATAGATTTCTTCCCCTTTTAATTGTTTGCCTTTAGATAATTAGTTTTTTATACTTAGATGTAAAGATATAATTTTTATGGTAATAAGCTTAAATATATTAAAAATTTTATTTTATATATTAAAAGTAGTTAGTAAAAGGGTAGAGATTTGCTAAAGAAAAAGATTACGAATTTAATAATAAGCATATTTCTTTCATTATTTTTGATTTTTATTACATTTTCCAGCGTTTGCTTTGGTGTTTTTCTACAAACAAATAACAGAAACATAGTATCTATTTCATCTACAGGTAATTCAATGTGTTTAGAATGGGAAGAAACCTGGAGCGGAGGTAACGATGACTTTGGATACGGAGTAGCAATTGATTCTTTTGATAATATTTACATTGTAGGAAAAACAGGGACGCTGGGAGATTGGGATATGGTTCTTGCGAAATATAACAGTTCAGGAGTACAACAATGGAATAGAACATGGGGCGGAGACCAAGACGATTTGGGATGTGGATTGGTAATTGATTCTTCTGATAATATTTATATAGTAGGAAGAACAAGTAGTTTCGGTGCTGGAAACAAGGATATAGTTCTTGTGAAATATAATAGCTTGGGTGAACTACAGTGGTATAAAACATGGGGTGGAAGTGGAAATGATTATGGAGGTGGAATTGCAGTTGACTCTTCCGATAATATTTATATCGTGGGAATTACAAGTAGTATCGGTATGGGAAGTTATGATATTGTTCTTGTGAAATACAGCAGTTCAGGAGTACAAGAGTGGAATAAAATATACGGTGGAGTTAATACTTATATAGGGGAGGGAATAGCAATTGACTCTTCTGATAACATTTATATTATTGGATATACCCAGAGTACAGGTGAGGAACAGCGTGATGTAGTTTTTGTGAAATATAGCAGTCTAGGAGTAAAAGAGTGGAATAAAACATGGGGCGGAAGTAATGATGAATATGGATACGGAGTAGCAGTTGATTCTTCTGATAATATTTATATCGTAGAATCAACTGGAGTATCTAGTACGGGCGATTATTGTATAATTCTTGTAAAATATAACAATGCAGGTAATCATGAATGGAATAAGACGTGGGGCGGAATTCATTACGATGAAGGATATGGAGTAAAAGTTGATTCTTCTGACAATGTTTATGTCGTGGGATCAACATGTAGTTTCGGTGCACCAGGCAGTAACATGGTTTTAATTAAATTTAATGGTTCAGGAGTTCAAGAGTGGTTTAAAACTTGGGGTGAAAGTGATTGGGAAACTGGATATGGTGTAGCAATTGATTCTTCTGACAACATTTATGTCGTAGGAACAACACAAGATCAGGATGATTATTGGAATTATTTATTTCTTTTGAAATTTAGTATTGATACCGATGAGGATGGATTGACTGATGATGGCGAGGTAAATATTTATTCCACAGATCCTAATGATTCAGATTCCGATGATGATGGATTATCTGATTACGAGGAGGTAATTACATATTCTACTGATCCTAATGATTCAGATTCCGATGATGATGGATTATCTGATTACGAGGAGGTAATTACATATTCTACAGATCCTAATGATTCAGACTCCGATGATGATGGATATACTGATGGAGAAGAAATAACTGGGGGTTTTGATCCAAATAATTCAGAAATTAATCCTGGGATAGTCAATATGATTATAACAGTTATAGTAATCTTTTCAATAGTTGCTGGGATTGGTTATGCAGTAGTGAAGGTTTCTAAGAAGAAAAGAGTTAAAGATGAGAAATATTATACATCAATTAGGGAAGAAGAGGGACAGGTAGATTTAAAAAACATTCTAAGAGGAATGGCAAAAACAAAGGGAGAAATCGATTTAAAATATCTTTCTAAACAAATGAATAAAGATATTGAAAAATTACGATTGTTTGTTTATGATTTAGTTGGAAGCAGCTCTTTAGACGGAAAAATGGAGGGAAATAAATTCATATTTTCGGAAACTAGTGATATCGATAGCACAATAGATACATTATTAAGTACTTATGCTGATTGGGAAAAACAAGATAAAGGAAAACTTTGAAAAGATGGATTCATCACGTTTCAAATAGAAGAAATTGCAGATAATTGTAAAGACAAGGATGATTGGTAAAATTTTCTTGCAGTTAGTTTTTTTCAGCTGTCCTCGTTTTGGTTCCGGACGTGAGTATTATTTTTTTAATTTATCGCTTCATAGAGTATTCTTTTTCTTTTTGTTTTAAAAATAAATTAATCCAAAATATCAAAATGTAATTGATTTTAATCCATTTATCAAAAATTAAACTTTTCACTATAAATTAGAAATAATTTTAAACACAAAAAAGTAATTCTATTTAATAAAGAGTTTAAATAAGTAAGGAAAGAGATGTCAAAAGTTAAGGAAGTGTATGCTGAGATTGAAAAGGTTATCGGCACTGATTATATTACTGATAAAGATTTCATGAAGGCAGCATATTCAAGAAATGTTGACCCCGCTTTTCCCGATAGATGGGCGGATATGATTGTAAGACCGCAATCAACGGAGGAAGTATCCGAAATTATAAAGATTGCTAATAAATACAAGATACATATGGTTCCAAGGGGCGGAGGTGCTGATTTGGTCGGCGGCTCAGTTACTGAGGGAGGAATTCTGATGGATCTTACGAGAATGAATCAGATTTTGGAGATTAATGAAATGGATTATTATTGTGAGGTTGAGTGTGGAATAACTTGGGGTGTTTTGGTTTCAGAATTACAAAAGAGAGGTTTGACTACAGGAGTTTTGGGACCTGGGAGCGGCTATTCAGCAACCATTGGTGGTGGCCTTTCAAACAGCACGGCAGGTTTTGGTTCAACAAAATATGGTTTAGTTCCTGATATATGTTTAGGAGTTGAAGTCGTATTACCTAATCCACAGGGAACCATTTTAAGAACAGGGGCAGCCGCAAATAAATATGCGAAACCATTTTGCCGGTATGGAGTTGCACCGGATTTTACTGGTCTTTTTATGGGGGATGTGGGAACTATGGGGATTAAAACTAAAGCATTTTTAAAAATATTTCCGGATGCTCCATTCAAATCTCAGCGGCATTATATCCTTAACAAGAATGATTATAATAAAGTATTTGAAGTAATGTATAAATTGCGAAAAGAAGTTAATGATGGGTTGCATGATTTAATTCTGGTTCCATTTACTGTGGTTAAATTTATGGAGGGTATGGTACAAGAAAAACCTCCCACAAGACCTAAAATAAGAGGTTCTGTATTTATGGTTGGGTTGGAGGCATTTGATGAACGAATTTTGGATGTTTATCAAGAAAAAGTTGATGAGATTATGAAAGATGATGCTAGGCCATTTGAATGGCAGGAAATTGATTTAAGCCAGCCATTATCAAAGGATTGGGAGTTTAATTTAAAGTTTGCCTATAATTATTTTAATCAATACATTTCTATTCAACCACCAAAGATATCCTGCACAACTTGCCATAAAGTTCCAATTTCATCTATACCGGAAATAGTTAAATTAAGTACTCAATTTGATGCAAAGTATCGGGCTGAATTTCCTCCTGGAAGTATCTCTTTGTTTGCCACATGTATATTTCTATTACCTAACGGAAATTGCGTGTTTGTGGGTGGCTTTAATGCAGATAATGTTGAAGAACAACGTCAAATTGCGATGAATATGTGGCATAAGAAATTAAGGCATCAAGTAAAGTACGGTGGAGTTCATTATTGGCTTGGAGAGGCAATTTCGCAATCGATAGTTGAGGCTGGTGCTTACACACCGGAATTTATCCAATTTTTTAAGGATATGAAAAGAACTGTGGATCCAAATTTTTTATTGAGTCCAAAAAAGTTCCATTTTCACAGTTATGAAGATGATATAAAAAAATATATTGTTAAAGATGAGGAAAAATAAAAAAGAAATTATGTTTATAATTTTAAGGGTAATTTATTATGAGTTTTAAAAGATCATTAGAAGAGATTGAGAAAAAAAAAAAAAATTTGAGAACAACCATTTTCAAAGATGCTGAAATGATAACGGTTTTATGGGAGACGAAACCAGAAATTATCGAAAAAATTCTTCCGCCTCCACTTAAACCCATTTCGAGACCCATTGCCTTTGTCTTTATTGCAAATTATTCTTCTACTAATCAGGGTTTGCCTTACTTTGAAGGCGCTCTTATTTTAAGATGCGAATTCAACGGTGAAATGGGAAATTATTACTTAGCTATGCCTGTTACCGACGATAGAGCGATGATAGGTGGTCGAGAAATTTTTGGTTTTCCCAAAAAAATAGCTAAAGTTTATCTTGAACGCATTGATAAGGATGTTTACGCTTATTCTGAGCGTCTTGGAGTTAAAAATATTGAAATTCGCGTAAAGTTAACTGGAAAATTCAACGACCCTGAAACCCCAAAGATTATAAAAGAACTTGGTTTATTACCAGGAAGGAAAAAGAATACCGTAAATTACAACTTTAAATATTTTCCGGCTCCTAATAAAGTTGGATTCGATTATAATCCATGGTTGGTTAAGCAAGAGACTGCGGTAGGTCCTAAATCAATGGAAATGGGTGAAGCAGAAATTATTCTTAACTCAACCGATCACGACCCATGGGGCGAAATAGAGGTAGTTAAGGTGTTGGGTGCTTTGTATCTCAAGACGGACAATACTATGTTGCCTGGTGAGAAAGTAGCAGAAGTAGATCCAGATGATTTTTTGCCATATTCGTATATAAAGTGGGATTGGTATTAATAATAAATAGGATTATATCAGTAAGAATTAATGAAAATTAAAATTATCTTCAGTATTTGATTTTACTTATTATCCATTTCAAGAATCTTATTTTCCTTTTGCTATTATTTTTGGTTCTTTCCACTCTTCTCTTAAAATACTGAAAATGGCGGTATCTCTCAATTTACCTCTACTAAAATAGCATTTACGTAAGATTCCTTCCTTTTTGAATCCAACATTTTCTAAAACTTTTTGGGATGCTATATTATTCGGATGAATATCTGCCTGAATACGTATGATATTTTTTGAAAGGAATAAGTAATCAACCATAATCGTTGCAGCTTCAGTGCCATAACCTTTACCTCTCTCTTCAGGAAGTAGGGCGTATCCTATTGCTTTTTGCTTTCCCATTGAGACAAAATGTCCTACATAACCAATTTTTTTCCCGTCCTTTTTTTCTATAAAAAACCACTGTCCTTCCTTAAGATCATCATATTGTTTCTCTAAATCTTTAATTGTCTCTTGTTTAATAGGTTCATATTCACCTTCAATATTAAGATTATTCCCCCATTCCTTCAATAAAGGCATGTCCTCTCTTTCCATTAACTTCAAGTTCACATTGTTGCCAATAAGCAATTTTAATTCACGATTTAAAATATAATTAAGATAATATTTACAATTTTTTACGATTATAACGTCGAATCTTTTAATATTTTTTAATTAATTAATTTTGTTTTGTATTTATGTAATCTATAAATTATTAATTATCTTCTTTTAAAAAACGACTCAAGAAAAGTTTCAGATAATTTCCTTCCTTGTATGATTTCTAGTTCTTTTTTTCTTTGGGTATCGGATTGATACCAAACCACTTGAATTGCTCGAATGAACTCTACACCATCTTGAGTTATTTTATACTTACCATAATCTGGCTTTTCTATTAAATTCTTTTTGGATAATAATGATAGATGATTTGATAGGGCTGTTTTTTGCAAATTAGTTTCACTCATAAGAGTTTGAAATGATTTTTCACCGGAAAGTAAAGTTATGAGGATTCTTAACCTATTTTGGTTTCCCATAGCCTTTATAATAGCTAAAATATCATCGAATGATTGTTCAAGCGATTCTTTTAATTCATTTGGTGTTATTTTTTCAATCATATTAAATTTAAGGGTTATATTTTTCTTTATTTTTCTTTTATTGGAATATACCAATCAATTTCGGACTCTTCATCATCGAGTGCCTTGAATCGTCTTCTATCGTAAGATTGAATTATATATGGATATGCTTGCTCGCAATTTGAATTTGGTAGCCACTTTTTAAACACATATTCGCCTTCGCTGAAATCTCTGCCTTTAGTAATGAACATCACATAACGTGTTTTTGGAAGAATTTTAACAAACATCTCCACTGGTACTTCTTCATAATTTTTTACTTCAATACCCACAAAAATATCATATTTTTTAGTTTTCTTGTATTTTTCAGGTTCTATATGTATTTCATAGGCCACATAAGGATTTACGTTAATTTTTTTAAGTAAAATTTATCATGCGGGAGATACGGAATGCATTTCCGAAATGCGGTAGTTTGGACATGTGGATGTGGCTCTTCTTCCTATCGGACAAAAATTCACAATGGGTATTGATGAAGCAATTGAAGCTGCGAAAGTTATTAATCCAAAGATCGTAATTCCTATGCATAATCACGAGACAGACCCAAAAGAATTCAAAAAAAAACTGGAAGTTTGTTCAGACATCAAAGTCATAGCATTAAAAATAGGAGAAATTTATCAAGTAGCATGAGTTATTTATCCCGGCACTTAAAAGATTAGATATAAATTTTAATAAAAAATCATAGGAATTAATAACCTTTTTTACTTCAAAATAAAAATAACATCTTCTTCTGATAAAATAAGCCAAGAACATTGTCGAATCAACTTAATACCAATAATTGGAATTTCAAAATCTTGAATAGGAACAACTTCTTTTTCATTTTTTTCATTGGTTTTATCAATGTTAACGATTTTTACCAGTGATTTTTGATTATTATCAACAATTTCAATAATACCCTCATAATTATCATATTCTATTAATCCCTTGACAGTAATTCCTTTTCCTTGTCCGATTTTAGGTAGATTTAATCTTGAATTTGTTTCATTATCAAGACCTAAATATCCCGAAAAACCTGTATCAAAAAGACAATGTTTTACAAGAGAAAGTTTAGTCTCTGGATTTGTAATGCGAATAGGTATTCTATATACTCCTAAATCTTTATCAATTTGCCATCCACTTAAAATATTCATTAAATTCTACTCATTTAGATCTTTAATTTTTGTTTGAAATTTAAGTAGTTGGGAATAAGGAATCTCAAGCGATTCTTTCGGGTCTTTTTTTAAAAGATCCATTTCTGAAGGAGTAAAAGGACCAATTATATAAGGGATTGTCCCAGTATAATTAAATTCTGATACATATTTAGATAATACTTCTCGTAATAGTTGGCTTCGGCTTTTGAAGAACCCTTTTTTTATGAATTTATCCACTTTTTTTAATAAATCTTCTGGTAATCTAATTTGTAATGTTTTCATTTTCTTTTCACGCTAATAATTACAAATGTAATTAAATATATTAATTTTACTATACTGAACAAATCTTCTTTAAATTATTGTCAATTATTATTATATTGGTTTTGTCTGCTCCATATCAAGTTAAATTTTCTATTCTTCATATTAAATTAATCTATAATATAGGTGATTTTGAGATATCACCTAAATTTTCAGCAATATTTGTTAATGTAGAGACAGTTTCATAAAGTAATAAAAGAATTTTAATCCTTATTGGATTGGTAAGTATTGAAATTAAATTAGAATATTCCTAAAAGACAATAATAAATTTCACTAATTTTTAATCAAATAAATGTAGGGAAATTAGATTCAATTTTATTCGAGAATTAAATATTTGTTGGGTAAATAAACTTATTTAAATCACAAGATCTAATCTTATATTATTAAATTTGAAAATCATAGTTAAAAAATGTCTAATATTTTAAATGCATACAAGGAAATTGAGAACTACATTGGATCGGAATTTATTACTGACAAGGATTTTATGAAAGCGGCATATTCAAGAAATGTAGATCCTGCTTTTCCTGATAGATGGGCTGATATGATAGTTCGACCGGAAACACCGGAAGAAGTTTCTGAAATTGTAAAAATCGCCAATAAATATAAAATTCATATGGTTCCGAGGGGTGGGGGTGCTGATTTGGTTGGAGGGTCTGTTTCGGAGGGAGGTATTCTTATCGACCTTACAAGAATGAATCAAATTTTAGAAATTAATGAATCAGATTTTTATTGTGAAGTTGAATGTGGAGTGACGTGGGGTGCTTTGGTTTCAGAATTATATAAAAGAGGTTTAACGACAGGGGTTCTTGGTCCAGGAAGTGGATATGCTGCAACTATAGGGGGTGCTCTTTCAAATAGCACTGCAGGATTTGGTTCTACTAAATATGGTTTAGTTCCAGATATTTGTTTAGGAGTTGAAGTTGTATTGCCCAATCCTAAAGGGACTATTATAAGAACGGGAGCTGCAGCTAATAAATATGCAAAACCATTTTGCAGATACGGAGTTGCACCGGACTTTACAGGGCTTTTTATGGGAGATGTAGGAACTATGGGTATAAAAACTAAAGCATTTCTAAGATTATTTCCAAATTCTCCAATAAAAATATTAAGAACTTACATGCTTTCTAAAAATGATTATAATAAACTATTTGAATTAATGCATAAGTTACGTAAAGAAGTTAGTGATGGATTGCATGATTTATATATCTCACCACTAGTTATAGTTCGACTTCTCGCATCTCAAGCGAAAAAAAAACCGCCAAAAAAAGCAAAACTAAGGGGACCTGTTTTTTCAGTATATTTGGAAGCATTTGATGAACGAATTTTAGAAGTTTATTGTGAGAAAGTTGATGAGATTATGAAGAATGATTCTAGACCATTTGAATGGCAAGAAATTGATTTAAGTGCTGAATTAGCTAAAGATTGGAAGTTTAATTTAAAGTATTCTTATAATTATTTTAATAAATTTGTTTCTCTTGCTCCACCCAGAATTTCATGCGTAACATGCCATAAAGTTCCAATTTCATCAGCTCCAGAAAAAATAAAATTGAGTGCTGAGTTTGATAAAAAATATAGAAGCGAATTTCCAGCATCAAGTTTTTCTTTATTTGCTTCTTCCATCCATCTTTTGCCTAATGGAAATTGTGTGTTTGCGGGAGGGTTTAGTGTTGATAATACGGATGAACAACATCCAATTGCGATGAATATGTGGCACAAAAAATTAAGAGCTCAAGTGAAATATGGAGCAGTGCATTACTGGCTTGGAGAGTCAATTTCACAATCAATAGTCGAAGCAGGTGCCTATTCACCAGAATTTATGCAATTTTTTAAGGATATGAAAAAAACTGTAGATCCGAATTTTTTATTAAGTCCCAATAAGTTCCACATGTATAATTATGATGATGATATTACCAAATATATTGTTAGAGATGAGGAAGAGGTAATCTGATTTGTAATACTTCATTTTGGTCTAATTATTAGCCCAATGGTTTAACTTTTTTAGAATTCTTTTGGAACCAGTCTTTTAAATTTTCAAATGATCTTAAACCTTGAGCAATTTCTATAGTAATACTATAAATTTCACCTTGAGGTGGTGAAAAATCGTATCCTTTTTTTAATAGAAAAATATATGCTAGTAAAGAGCCAATTCTCTTGTTTCCATCTGAAAAATAATGATTTTCAACAATTTCCTTATAAAGTATTGTAACTTGATCCCAAATAGTTAGAACGTTTTGAAACGGAATACCCCACCTTACTTTATCAAGTGTAGACATCAATCCTTGTCGATTTATAAGTTGCGCAGTCTTGATTTCTTCCTCGAATAAAACAATAATATATTCAACTGAAGGAATCCAAACCATTAGTCTTCACCAAGTTTTTTCCATTCTTCACCGTATTTTTCCATGAATTTATTGATTATTTTTCGATCCCTTTCTAATTCTTCCCTAGCCGATATCTTCTGCTCTTCTAAATATTCTCTAAAATAATTTTGAATTAAGAATCGAATGACTTCTGCATCATTTTGAATACCTAAAGTGGATTTAATTAAGTCAAAGCGCGAAGCGAGAATCCCTTTTAACTCCGTATGAACAATTTTTGGTTTTTCTTTTTCCATCTTAAAAATCT
>Ga0209986_10001554_pt1 | contig 21799 bp, 17 predicted proteins | sample BlataG_FD_183168 | JGI IMG/M metagenome (GOLD analysis project Ga0209986, IMG submission 183168) | Deep subsurface microbial communities from Black Sea to uncover new lineages of life (NeLLi) - Black_00105 metaG (SPAdes) (version 2) | ecosystem: Environmental > Aquatic > Marine > Oceanic >... | reverse complement strand
GCTAGCTGTACCGGTGCGGGGCCTTCCATGGCCCCCGCACCAAAGGAGCGACGGCGGCGACCGCGATCGTTCCGGGAAACTTTGTTGAAGCCTGCTGGCCAATTCAGCCGAACAGAGGATCTGGCGAGGGAAAGCCCTCGCCGATCAGCAAGACAACTGAATCTGCCGACGGCCTTTTTGGCGGAGGTGCCACACTCAACCGCGTTGGTCCGGATCCTTTAGCTTCGGTGGTCGCACGTCGGCCGGGTCCGCATCAGTTTCGCAACCCACACTGTTCGCAAGACGGCGGCAGCTTCACACAGGCGGCCCGGAGTGTCTCCCAAGACACTCCGGGCCGTTTTGTTTAGGCCTTGTCATCGAGCACGGCCACGGTCTCAAAGGCCTTGCCTTCGAGCATTTCCAGGGACGCCCCACCACCAGTCGAGACATGGCTGACCTTCTCGGCATAGCCCAGCTGCTCGACCGCCGCGGCTGAGTCGCCACCGCCGATGATCGTGACCCCCCCAGCAGCCGTGGCGTCGGCCACAGCATCGGCTACGGCCTTGGTACCGGCATCGAAGGGGGGCATCTCAAACACCCCCATCGGGCCGTTCCAGACGACCGTACCGGCTGCACGGATGATCTCGGCATACTGCCGGGCCGTCTTCGGACCGATGTCGAGGCCCTCGAAGCCCTCCGGAATTTCACCCGCCTTCACGATCTGTTTGTTGGCAGCGGTCGAAAAGTCGTCGGCGCAGTGGGTGTCGATCGGCAGGACCAGCTTGTCGCCCCCCTGAATCAGCAGCTCCTTGGCAAGCTCAACCTTGTCGGGCTCAACCAGCGACTTGCCCGTCTGCCCCCCCTGAGCCAGCGAAAACGTGTAGGCCATCGCCCCGCCAATCAGCACATGGTCGCAAATCGAGAGCAGGTTGGTGATCACGGCAATTTTGTCACTCACCTTCTTGCCGCCCAGGATGGCCACAAACGGTCGCTTGGGCTGGCCGACGGCTTCAGCGAGATACTTGATTTCCTTGTCGACCAGAAAGCCGACCACCGCTGGCTTGCCGGCGGCCTTCATCGCCTTGGGCACGGCGTACATGCTGGCCTCGGTCCGGTGGCAGGTGCCGAAGGCGTCGTTGACGTAGGCGTCAGCCAGGCCGGCGAGGCCGGCGACATAGGCGGCGTCATCTCCCTTTTTCTCACCCGGGTTGAAGCGGACGTTCTCCAGCACCAGCACCCCGCCGGCCGGCAGCGCCGCCGCCTTGGCCGCCGAGTCGGGCCCGCCGGTATCGGCAGCCAGGGCGACCGGCTTACCCAACAGTTCACCCAGCCGGACGGCCACCGGGGCCAACGACAGAGCCGGGTCGGCGGCCCCCTTCGGCCGGCCCAGGTGGCTCATCAGCACCGCCTTGCCACCCCGGTCGATGATCGACTTGATCGTTGGCAAGGCCATCCGAATCCGCCGGTCGTCAGTGATCGCCCCGCTGTCATCCTGCGGAACATTGAAATCGACACGGACGAGAACGGTCCTGCCGGCGGGGTCGAGGTCAGCGATCGACTTTTTGGCCATTGGGGGCAGCTCCTGGTGGGAAACGGGCAGATGGGTGAAACGTGCCTCGGTATTTCACCCCAGCAGCCACCAGGCCGCAAGCCGCCCGGTTCTCGTCGGCGGCCTCTGTCTGAAAACACCGCGGTGCGGGATTCGACGGGAAGCCGGGAGCGAAAGCGGCCGGACCGGCAGCACGATTGCCCCCGGGTTTCAGTCAGCAGTCACGCGTTTCCCGTAGACCTTCACATTCGTGAAGTCGTTCATGTCATCGAACGAGCCGATGCCAACCCGGCCAGCGGTGAATGTCCGATCGTTCGCCTCCATCAGTGGGTCTGCCATGTTGTCAAAATAGACGGCAATCCGCCCGCTGTCAGTGTCTCGCTCGAGCGTCACCACATGCCAGCCATCGTCCCAGGGCACGGGCCTCGTGTTTTCGGTGAGCGGCCGCCGCGGGGCTCCGTCAACGATCATGATCTGCCCGCTGTTGGGGTCGGGCCTGGCCCCGAGGTGAACGTAGTAAAAATGCTCGGGGTCGCGGTAGTTGAAGAACACGCAGCAGTCGCGGTGGTTCCCCGTGTCGCGGGTGCTTTTGACGTTGAAGCTAATGACCGTATCGGTCAACTCAAGGTCTTTCACCAAGGCGATGTTGTGCGGACTACGAACCGCGGGCTGATAGTCGCTCTTGCGACGGTTGAGCCCCCAGACCGCCCGGTCACCGTCGCGGGAGAGCGTCCAGGCCGTCGGATCGGTCGGCTGCCAACGGTCGGTGCCAGCGGCAAAGGTCTCTTGAAAAACCAGCGGCAGTGCTGGTTCAGCCCCGCTGATCAGCCCCGCAGAGAACAATGCCCCGCCACCGATCGCCCCAACCAGCACCACACGAGACCAGACAGTCTGCATCGAAGCATCTCCAGAGGAACCAAGGCTGACGAAATCGGTGTCGAGTCACTGTGCCGATTCTGCTTAGAGAATACTGTATAAATCTCTTTCCAGAGTGCTACAGCGATGCGTCTGTATGGAGTGCGAGAGGTAGTTTTGAGCCCCTCAAAATTCTGAGAGGCTTGCAGACGTTCTGGGATTGAATGATGGGATACGAGGACAAATTTTTGCGGGTTTGGGCCTGGCAGTGAGCATGAATGGAAAAGTTGATTCGAACGCTCCTAATCCTCAGGTCCAGCTGCTGCTCGACTCTTTCGCCCGGCTGCTGGGCCGGGAACTGATCGCTCGCGCAGGGACCGCAGATGAGCAGGCCGAGCGGCTCTTTCAGGCCCCCTTCGTGGTCGCCTCCCACGGCACCGAGGCCGACCCCATTCTCAACTACGGCAATGCCCGGGCCCTTGCCCTTTGGGAAATGAGTTGGGAGGAGTTCACCCGGACACCGTCTAGGCTGACTGCCGAGCCGGTCCACCGGGATGAGCGGTCCCGGCTACTCGCTCAAACCCGTCAGCATGGCTACGTTGATGACTATTCCGGTATTCGCATATCGAAGACCGGGCGTCGATTTCGAATCGAACGGGCGATTGTCTGGAACCTCACTGCCGCTGACGGCAGCCACGGTGGCCAAGCAGCCACGTTCGACAGTTGGATGCCGCTGGAACGATGACCACGCATAAACCCGGACCATTCCGGGCTTCAATTCTCTTTTTTCTCTGAAAGACCTCCCCATGCCAAGAAATTTCTGCCTGCTTATTGTCTGGCTTGTCAGCGGCCTCTCTACAGCCGTCACCGCCTCAGCCCAGGTCGTGGATTCATCAGTCTCCCCAAACGTCATCTACATCCTGGCTGATGACCTCGGCTATGGTGACCTCTCCTGCTATGGCCAGGACAGGCTTACGACACCCAACATCGACCGGCTGGCCAGCGAAGGCATGAAGTTCACCGGCCACTACTCGGGCAACACTGTCTGCAGTCCCTCGCGGGCCGTACTGATGACCGGCCTGCATCCGGGCCACTGTGCCATCCGGGGAAATGGGGCGGAGGAGACCACCATTCGGCTTGAGCATGACGACTTTGTCCTGCCCGAACTCTTCCAGGCGGCCGGCTACGCCACCGGGGCCTTTGGCAAGTGGGGCCTGGGCGTTACCAACTCCGAGGGCCGGGGCAACCCGCTTGCCCACGGCTTTGACGAGTTCTATGGCTGGAAGAGCCAGATGATCGCCCATACCTATTACCCCAGCAGCGTCGTCCACAACGGCAAGGAACTGCCACTGGCAGAAGGCACCTATGTGCACGACCTGATCATGGAGCAGGCCCGCGACTTCATCCGGCGGCAGGCTGAGGCGAAGACGCCGTTCTTCTGCTACATCCCGACGGCCGTCCCCCATGCCGCCATGCACGCCCCCAATGCCCTGCACGAAAAGTGGCGAAAGAAGTTCCCGCAGTTCGATAAGAAGATTGGGAAATACGGTGCCGGCCCTGGGGAGGACTGCCCCGACGTCGTCAATCCCATTGCCGGCTTTGCCGCGATGATGGAGCACCTCGACAACGAGGTCGGGGACATCCTCAGCCTGCTCGCCGAACTCGGCATCGATGAGAACACCCTGGTGATGTTCGCCAGCGACAACGGCGCCCATCTGGAAGGGGGCCACGATCCGACGTTCTGGAACTCGACCGGCGGCCTCCGCGGCCACAAGCGTGACATGCACGAAGGGGGCATCCGTTCGCCGCTGCTCGCCCGCTGGCCCGGCATGATCAAGCCCGGCTCAACCAGCGATCATCTCAGTGCCTTCTGGGACGTGCTGCCGACAATGGCTGAACTGACCGGCCAGCCGATGCCAGCGGACATCGACGGCATTTCCTTCCTGCCGACGCTGCTGGGTAATCCTAACCAGCCGCAGCACGACTATCTCTACTGGGAGTTTCACAAAGGCCCGAAGCCCTTCTCCCAGGCTGTTCGCAGGGGCCAGTGGAAGGCCTATCAGGAACGAGGCAAGCCACTTGAGCTCTATGATCTGGCAGCCGATCCCTTCGAAGAGCACGACCTGGCCGGCGACAAGCCCGAACCGGTCGCCCGGATGAAGGAGATTTTTGCTGAGGCCCACCGCCCGCTTGCCCCAACCGATTAATCGTTATGTGGCCCTCGAAACTCCGCCCTCAGCTATCCTTGAAACCGATCTGACGCTGGTTCTTCACCGCCGTCGCCCACAGGGAACCAGCATGACGGTCCACTGTTCTGCTCAACCTTGCTGCGGTTCATCCGGAGGCGGAAAGACCACCCGGTCGTAGCTGTCGGCGAGGGTCACCTCCACCCCGACCGACTCGAGCAGCAGCGAGCCCGCTGCATCGGTTACGGCCGTCAGCACCCAGCGGTTGGCCGCCGGTGGGGAATCACCGGTGGTCGGCTCCCGCACGTACCGTTCCACGCAGGGCCGGTCCTGCGCGATCAGCAGATATTCCTGCACGCTGGCGAGCTGACGGTAATGGCCAAATTTCGCCCCCCGGTCGTACCGTTCGGTCGATTCCGAAAGCACCTCGATCAGCACCCGGGGGTTCATCAACGTGTTGCGAATCTCCTCATCAAAGACAGGTTCTCCGCAGCAGATGAGGATGTCGGGGTAGGTGTACAGCCCTGTGGCCGAGACCTTCACCCGTTGGTCGCTGGTGAGGACGTAGTAGTCGTTGGCGTCCTTGGCAGCGAGTTTGTTCCGGAGCACCTGGGAGAGATTGTCCTTGATCAGCGTGTGCCAGAAGGTGGCACCGCTCATCGCGAAGATTTCGCCGTCGAGAAACTCGTGGCGAATTTCCGACGCCTCATCAATCGCGAGGTATTCCTGCGGCGTCAGCCGGCGTTTTACAGCAGTGGACATTGGCCGTCCCTCTGGTGGTTAGACGTCAAGGTTTCGCACGTCGAGAGCATGCCGTTCGATGAACTCGCGGCGCGGTTCCACCTTTTCCCCCATCAGCACCCGAAAGAGGTCGTCGGCGGCCGCTGCGTCGTCCATCGTCACCCGCAGCAGCGTGCGGTTGGCCGGGTCGAGGGTCGTCTCCCGCAGTTCTTCGGCGTTCATTTCACCCAGCCCCTTGAAGCGGGTGATCGACAGGCCCTTTTCACCAGCCCGTCGCACCGCCGACAGCAGGCCACGAAGATCCTCCAGGCCAATTTCATTTTCACCCCGCCTGAGGATGTACCGTGGGTCTTCGGTGCCGGTGCGGTCCTCCGGCAGCAGGGCCTCGATTCCAAAGCCCATGCCCGCAAGTTCCTTCAGTCCTGCGTTGATGCTCCGCACCTCGTGCAGTTCGATGACAATCAGCTGGTCTCCACTCACCTCCGGCTCGGCCGCTCCGCCACCCCCCGGCTTGTTCTCATCGGCCTTGCCCGCCGCCAGTTCGCCACCGGTCTCCTGTTCCTTGCCCGCGACAAACCGCTCCAAATCTTCCCGGTTGGCGAACCATTGTTCCTCGGCTCCGAAAAAGACGTGGTAGAGCGGCAGTTTGCCGCTCGCCTCATCACGGCGGGTGGCATGATCTCGCAGGCTGATCCCCCGGCGTTCCAGCGCCAGGAGGGCGTCTTCAAGACCGGCCAGCGTCCGGCAGAGCTTCTGCATGGCATCACCGAGGATCTCACGGCCATCACCCGGTAAAAAGACACCCTCACCCAGCCCCTGATCAAGCAACTGGTTCTTCATCTCCTCTTCGGTCTGGACGTAATAGACCTGCTTCTTGCTTCGCACCCGGAATAGGGGCGGCTGGGCAACGTAGACATGTCCGGTGGCGACCAGCTGGTACATCTGGCGATAGAAGAACGTCAGCAGCAACGTACGGATGTGCGAGCCGTCGACATCGGCGTCGGTCATAATCACGATCTTGTCGTACCGCCGCTTGCTCAGATCGGCCTCCGGCCCAAAGCCGGCTCCGATCGCTGAGATCACACTGCGGACCTCCTCGTTGGCCAGCACCTTGTCTTCCCGGCTCTTGTACGCATTGATGATCTTGCCGCGGAGGGGCAGGATCGCCTGATACTGCCGCAGCCGGCCCCCTTCAGCCGACCCGCCGGCCGAGTCACCTTCCACCAGATAGAGCTCGCACTTGGTCATATCCTTGCTGGTGCAGTCGCGAAGTTTGCCGGGCAGCCCACCGCCGGAGAGGGCCCCTTTACGTTCCCGCAGGAGCGCCTTGGCCTTCTGAGCAGCGGTGCGGGCCTCAGCTGCGAGTACGCCCTTTTGAACAATCGCCTTGGCGGTCTTGGGATGTTCCTCAAGGTACTTCGCCAAAAACTCACCGACCGCCGAGTTGACGATGCTCTCGACCTCGCTGTTGCCCAGCTTGGTCTTGGTCTGACCTTCAAACTGTGGTTCGGGCACCCGCACACTCACCACGGCGGTGAGCCCTTCCCGGATGTCCTCACCGGTTGGCACGAGGTCTTTGTAAATGCCCGTCTTCTTGCCGTAGGCATTGATGCTGCGAGTCAGGGCCGATCGAAACCCCGAGACATGGGTGCCACCCTCATTAGTCGTAATGTTGTTGACGTAGCTGTGCAGGTTCTCGGTGAATTCACCGGTGTACTGCAGAGCGATGTCCCAGGTGACCCCCTCATTTTCTCCGTTCAGGGAAATGACATCGGGATGCAACGCATCGCTTGAGCGATTAAGCCATTCGATGAATTCCTCGACACCCCGCTCGTAATAAAACTCTTCGGTCCGGCCGCTGCCGGCATCGGTGAAAATGATCTTCACGCCAGAGTTCAGGAAGGCAAGTTCCTGGAGCCGGCGGGCGAGGATATCGCCCGAGAATTTGGTCTGGGGAAAAATCTGTGGGTCGGGCTTAAAGGTGGTCTTGGTGCCGGTGCCGGTCGCCGTCCCCATCTTCCGAACCACCCCGGTCGGCTCGCCCCGCTGATACTCCTGCTGCCAGAGATGCCCGTCCCGGGCCACCTCGACCTCACACCACTCTGAGAGGAAATTCACCACCGTCACACCGACACCGTGCAGACCGCCGGAAGTCTGGTAGGCACCCTTGTCGAACTTGCCACCAAACTTGAGGACCGTCATCACGCCCTCAAGTGTCGAGATCTCGCGGTCCATCTCCTCGGAGAGTTGCACATGGATGTCGGTGGGAATTCCCCGGCCATCGTCCTCGACCGTGACGCTGCCGTCGACATTGATCGTCACCGCCACCCGCTTGGCATACCCGGCCATGCACTCGTCGATCGAGTTGTCGACCACTTCATAGACCAGGTGATGGAGGCCTCGGGAAGTGTTGTCGCCGATATACATCCCGAACCGCTCACGGACATGGTCACGGTCCGAGAGATGCTTCAGATCGGTGCTGGTGTAGCCAGGCTGGGTGGGATCATCGGCGGGCGACGGGCTAGATTCGGCCATGGACAGCTTTCAGCAGGAGAAACAGGGTGACGGGATGACGGGAAACATGGTGCATGGTCAACGACCGGCATCAATCAGCAGCCGGCAGCGGATGTCGGTGATGCCCTCGGCCGGCACAAGCCGCTGCAACCCAGCCAGCACCTCCCGCTTGTGGAAGCCAAATTCCTGCACCAACGCCGAATGGCTGACGAATACCTCCAGCACTCCTCGACGGACCGTGCCTGGCTGGGAACTTCCCCGCAGGCTGGCCGGTGCCACGTCGGCCCAAGCCGATCGGAGGGCGTCGCTGCCCTGCTGCCGGTCGTAGCCGGTGCGGGCCATCAGCCGGGTCAACAGGCTGCCGAGCGGACGGGGTTCGGGCATGGCACCAGGTGATTGGTGGAGTGAACATCGCGACACCTACGCCTAGTCAGCCGCCAGCGGCATGACACAGTAGGCATAGCCGTCTTCAGTGCGGCAGACACAGGCACTCTGGCCATCGGTGAGTTCGATGTCGACAGCAGTGCCCGGATCGAGGACCCGCAGGAACTCGCTGACAAACCGGGGATCGAGTTTGATCGTCACTGCTTCACCGCTGAAATCCATCGGCATCTCGACACGGCTCTGGCCACTCTCAGCCGACTGCCCGGCCAGCACCAGCTGCCCCGGCTCGAAGCTGAAATCGACCCCCTTCGACTGCTCACTGGTAACAATGGCAGCCTGCCGCACCGCCGAGAGCAGCGGACCGGTGACCACCTTCACCGTGACCGCATCGGGCCGCTCAGGGAAAACGTCCCGCCACCGCGGAAACCGTCCCTCCACCAGCCGGGCCGAAATGGTGGTATGGCCGGTATGCATCAGAATGTCGCTGCCCTGCACGGCAAGCTTGACCGGCATCTCGGCATCGCCAAGGCTGCGTTCGATCAATTGCATCGCCCGGGCTGGCACGATCGGTTGGGTAGCCGGCGGCTCTCCTCCCTGGACGGCTGCCGGTCCCTCCATCTTCGCCAGCCGCCGGCCATCAGTGCCGACGGCAATCACCCCCGAGTCGGTCAGCTCGATCAGCACGCCACCCAGGGCGTAACGGCTCGATTCGTTATCGGTGGCAAAGACTGTGCGGCGGACCAACTCACGGACCAGCGGAGTGGCCAACTCGAAGCAGGCATCAGCGGGAAACGTTGCCACCGAGGGAAACTCCAGTGGATCCTCTGCCGGCAATCGAAACTGGCTGCGGGCAGCCTTGACAACCGTGGCGGTGCCGTCGGATTCAATCTCAAAGCTGGTGCCGGGCGGACTCTCCCGGACGATCGCCATCAGCCGGGCACTCGGTAGCAGCACGCTACCAGGGGCCGATGTCTCCACCCCTTCGACCTCGGTTCGAATCCCAATCTCGAGATCGGTCGCCGAAAGCACGGCGGTCGGGCCATCGACGTCGAGTTTGACGTTCGTGAGCACCGGCTTGGTGGAGCGGGATGGGACGACGGCCGCCACGGTCTGAAGGGCCGCAAGCAATGGCTCACGCGTGCAACGCAGATTCATCGGGAGCGATAGTCCACGGGGAAACGTCTTTGGAAAACCGGCTCCAGCAGAGGTGGCGACACCGGAAAACCGGTCTGCCTGCCGCCTATTCGGAGAATCTCCAATCTACCCGATTTGGAATCCATTCGCAGGCGGGCCGCCCGGATTTTTCGCTGCCGGCCACCACGCTGCGGAACTGCTTCTATTTCTTTATTTCAAAGAAAAAAGAACAGGAGGAATTAGTCGTAGAAGTTGAAGAAACAGTATTAGTCATCCCGGCTTTGTTTGATTGTCCCGGGGTCGACAGGCTGCCAGAGGGACCCCACGAGACAATCTCGAATAGGCTGTTTTCAGCCTCTTGGACGCCATTTGGTGATCCGGTCGAGGCTGGTGGTCGTGGTGGAAGGTTTGCCGGCGTGTTGTTGCAAACGTGTCAGCCTCAGCCTGAATCAGCGTTGGCTTGAGGCTGGGTTCGAGGCAGGTTAGCTGGCAGCTGAATCGGGATTGAGGGCGAGGGGCCGGTTGCGGGCCGGCGAGGTTGCCGCCGTTCGCGCGTCGACCCGATGCTGGCTGGCCGACTGTTCCTGCCGCTTGCCTGCGGGTACGGCGAAATCAACAACGTTTCGACAGGTCGACTGACCGGGGATTCAGGCTTGCAAGAATGGCAGCAAGGTCACCGGCAAGGCCGGGGTCGGTCCGCAGCAATTGGCTGGTGACCTTCAGGCTGTGCAGCACAGTGGTGTGGTCCCGGCCTCCACAGGCGAGGCCGATCGCATGGGTGCTTTTGCCGGTCAGCTGGCGGACACAGTGGATCGCCAGCCCCCGGGGACGGACATGGCAGCGGCGTTGTGAGCCACCCAGGATATCTTTCGGGTCGATGCCGTAATAGCGGGCGACACTGGCGATGATCCGGCGGACGGTCGGTGGTCGCTCTGGTCGGAAAGATCCGACCGGAGGCTCGACCTGCTGGAGGGGCAGCACGAGGCCACCGGTCAGTCGTGATTCAAGTGAGGGATGCAGAGGCAGGCAAGCGGGATGTTCCGGCAGCGTCACCGCCAGCAGGGTGGGGGTCTGCAGCACGGCGTCGATCAGTTGGCAGAGCACCAGCTGGTTGTCGGTGCGTCCAGCAGCCTGATCGATTCGATTGACCAGAATGATGGACGGTTCGGGCCGCGCCGCAGCGTTCCCCCGGCGGCGGTTTCGCGCGGGCCCCGCGGAGGGTGGGGCTGGCCCGAACAGCAGCAGCTTCCGGAGCGGATCGAGTGAACCGTCAACCCGGCAGCGGCGGAGTTCCTTGGCCAGCTGCCGGCCGTCACAGCGGCTCAGCCGCAACGGGGACCCAGAGCCGGTTGCGGACTGACGCGGGGCTGTCCGGTCCTGCCACCGGAGGGCTGCCTCCAGCAGCCAGTCGGCCCGCCGTCGGGGCGTGCCACCGGTGCCGACCAGCAGCCGGCCGGCCGGGACACGGGTGGTCATCGTCCCGGTCGGGGTGGCGGAACTCCCGGCGGCGACGATCTGGTCGAGGCCCAGTTCAATGGCATACCGGGGCAGATCGCGTCGTTCACGCAATTCAGCACGGTCGCGGGTGGCGGAGCAGGCAGGGGGCATGACGCGGCCAAAAACTCGCACCTGTGGTGCCGATGAGATGGGCAGGTCCGTGCCGCAGTCAATCTGGGCCGTATCCCAGTGGCCCATCGATGGACTGCAGCCTACGAGATCGAAAGCGAGGTCGCAAATCGGTCACCGCGAATCGTTCAATTCCCGGCTCGAGAAGTGACAGGCCCGGGGCAGGCCGGTTTCGACCCAGGCTTGAGCCGCTGGAGAATCTGACTGATGCGGATGACAGCCTCGTCGATGTCACTGGCGATGGTAGAGCGACCAAAACTGAAGCGGACGGCAGTCTGGACAAGCCAACGATCGAGTCCGATGGCAATGAGTGCCGGGGCCGGCTCCTGAGAGCCGCTGGCACAGGCGGTGCCAGTGGCCACGGCAATGCCGGCCAGGTCCGCCGCCATCACGAAGGCTTGGCGGTCGATGCCGGGGAAGGCGACGGTGCTGACATGGGGGCTGCGGGGGCCGCTGGCAGCGATGATCACCGGCCCGATGCCGGCCTCACGGCCGTATTTCACCAGTTGCTGTTCAAACCGCTGCCGCAGCTGCTCCAGCCGGGTCGCCTCGCCCTGCTGCCGGGCGACGGCCAACGATACTGCCAGCTGACAGCCGGCAATCAGGGCGACGGGCTCAGTTCCGCCACGCAGCTGCAGCTGCTGCGTGCCGTGGAACAGCGGCGTCAGCTCGAGGCCGGGCCGGACGATCAGGCAGCCGATGCCTCGCGGGCCACCGAACTTGTGCGGGGTGAAACTGAGGCTGGTCACCCCAAGATCATCAACGTCGATCGGCAGCCGGCCGACCGCCTGGGTGGCATCGGTGTGCAGCAGACAGCCGGGAGCCTGCCGTGCCAGCAGGCTCGCCAGTCCTGAAAGATCCTCGCTGCTGCCGCTTTGACCACAGACGAGCGTCGTGGCCAGCAGCTGCGTACCCGGCTGATCGGTGGCGGCCTGGTGCCCGGCCGCCAGCCAGTCGGTCACAGCCGCCTGATCAAGCTGTCCAGCCGGCGTCAACGCCAAGCTGGTCTGCTCGGCCCGGTTTCCCGCACTGGTGGCGGCCAGTCGCAGGCTTGCGTGATCCCGTGGGCTATGGGCCAGCCGCAGTGGTCGGCCGGCGGCTGGTTCAGGGGGCAGCAGTCCGTGGACGGCCAGATGGTTGGCCTCTGTGGCCCCAGAGGTGAAGACCAGCTGGGCCGCCGGGCAGCCGAGGTCGGCCAACAGCCGCTCGCGGGCCTCGTCCAGCAGCCGGCGGGCCCGCCGGCCGGCGGTGTGGGGGCTCGAAGGATTGGCGAAGACTTCGGCCTGCAGACGGGCCACCCGGTCGGCCACCTCGGGCTCGAGTGGCGTGGTGGCGGCGTGGTCGAGATAGATCTCGCGGGGTGGCATCGCTAGCAGCCCGTTGTCCGCCCCACCCGGGATACCGGCCCAGTGGCCCGTTCCTGCTCGGCCAGCTCGAGATCGGCATCGACCATCGTGGCAATGAGTTCGGCGAAGCTCACCCGCGGCTGCCAGCCGAGCTGTTCCCGGGCCTTGCTGGCGTCTCCGACCAGCAGATCGACTTCTGCCGGCCGCTCCAGCCGCTCGTCGTGGACAACGTGATCGTGGTAGTCGAGGCCAACGCGGGAGAAGGCGGCCGCGCAGAGATCGCGAACCGAGTGGGTCTGGCCGGTGGCAATGACGAAGTCGTCGGGCGTTTCCTGCTGCAGCATCAGCCACATCGCCTCGACGTAGTCCCCGGCGAAGCCCCAGTCACGGCGGGCATCGAGATTGCCCAACGGCAGGTTCCCCTGCAGCCCCAGGCTGATCCGGGCAGCGGCCCGGGTGACTTTGCGGGTGACGAAGTTCTCGCCCCGGCGGGGGCTTTCATGGTTGAACAGGATGCCGCTGGAGGCGTGCAGGCCATAGCTCTCCCGATAGTTGATGGTGATCCAGTGGCCGTAGAGCTTGGCGACGCCGTAAGGCGACCGCGGATAGAAGGGCGTTGTCTCCCGCTGGGGAGTCTCCTGCACCTTGCCGAAGAGTTCGGAACTGGAGGCCTGATAAAACCGTACCTGCTGCCCGGTAGAATCCTGAAAGTCGCGTATCGCCTCGAGCAGCCTCAGCACACCGACGGCGGTGACCTCGGCGGTGTAGCTGGCCTGATCAAAACTCACCCGCACATGGCTCTGCGCGGCCAGGTTATAGACCTCTTGGGGCCTTACCTCGCGGACGAGTCGCACCATGCTCATGGTGTCGGCCAGATCCCCGTAGTGAAGTTTCAGGTGCGTGGTGGCGGCCGGAACAGTCTCGGTGAGCTGATCGATCCGCTCGCGACGGAGGCTGCTCGACCGCCGGATCATGCCGTGGACCTCATAGCCCTTGGCAAGCAGTAGTTCGGCCAGGTAGGAGCCGTCCTGGCCGGTGATGCCGGTGATCAGCGCGCGGGGTGTGGTCATGGGTAGCCGGTGGTGAAGCGGTCTGTCGGAGAACCATTTTCATGGTAACGCCGGACCAGAGACGTGAAAATGTTCCTTCGAAAAGGCGGCGCCCGTACGATTCAACTGGTTTCAACAGTGGCCTCAGGCAGATAGGCCGGGGGCGAAGGGATCGCTCAGGACGCCAGTGGCCGGCTGTACGCCGGCAGGTTGAAATGGTGGTTCTATGCTCAATCGCAGTGCGGCTGTCATCAGCCCAGAGCCGATATTTTTGGAATGGCTGCAGACGATCGGCGTGCCCGCTGACTCAATCCGCAGAAAGTCAACGGTGGCCGACCGGCGGGTCTACCTGATTCCTGCCTGCGCCAACGCCGACGAGGGCGAGGAGGTCATTGAGGACCTCTTCCAAGAGATTTTTCTCCGGGAGCTGCGGGCCTGGCAGGCAGATGCAAGCCAGTGGCCCGACACCGGTGATTTCCGGCTGTTCACCCGTTGGTTCACCGTCGATGTCGTGCCGGATGTTGACGACGTTGGCCGGGGTGGACTGTCCGAGAAAGGGCCCTGAGTAATACCGGTCCGCCGACGATCATCCGCTACTTCACGTCGAGCAGTTCCACGACGAAATGCAGTGTGGCGTTGGGGGGGATGACCGGCGGGGCACCGCGGGCGCCGTAGCCGATCTCGCTGGGAATCTGCAATTCAATCATGCCCCCCTTGCCGACGAGCTGCATGCCCTCGGTCCAACCGGGAATGACCCGGTTGAGTGGGAATTCAATCGACTCGCCCCGCTTGTAGGAACTGTCGAAGACGCTGCCGTTGTCGAGCCAGCCGTGGTAGTGAACCGCAACGGTGTTGGTGGCGGCCGGCTTCTGGCCGCTGCCAGCCCGGAGGACACGGTACTCAAGGCCTGAGTTCGTCTTGGCGAAGCTCTTTGGGGCATCGGCGTCGACCTGGCCGGCACCCTGGGGCAGCGTGGGGAGGGGAACGTCGGAAGCGGGGGTATCGGCGGCCATGGCAGTTGCACTCACAGAAAGGAGGGAGACGAGCAGGGCCGCGGACAACGGGGCGACAGCATGCATGGGAAGACTCCGAGAGAGGTAGTTTGCCGAATCCTAACAAAAACACCCGCTGGCTGTCGCGTCGGGGTTACCCGCACCGGCTTGCCGGACGTTCGCGGCGGCCCTTGCCACCTCCCTTGAAGTTATCCGTCCATCCAGTCCTCAATCGCATCAGGCTCCAGCGGCACATCGGCACAGAGATCGACCGGACCGTCGGCCGTGACCAGCACGTCATTTTCCAGGCGGATGCCGATCCCCTCTTCCGGTATATAAAGCCCCGGCTCAACCGTCATCACCCATCCCGGTTCCAGCGGCCCATCGGTCGGGGCGAGGTCGTGGACCCCCAGTCCCAGGGAGTGGCCCAGCCCGTGCATGAAATACTTCCGGCAGGCGGGGCGTTCCGCCGTGTCGGCCGCCAGTTCATCACGACTGATCAATCCAAGGGTCACCAGTTCTTCGGCCATCTGGCGTTGGGCTGCCCGCTTCCACTTCCGCAGGCTTGCGCCGACCACGGTCCGCTCGATCGAGCTTTTCAGCACCCGCAGGACAGCGTCGTAGAGCTCCCGCTGCCGGGGCGTGAACCGGCCGCTGACCGGAAACACCCGGGTCAGATCGGCGGTGTAGTTGGCATAGCTGGCTCCAACATCGAAGAGCACCAGGTCGCCCTCCCGGCAGGGCTGGTCATTGTCGACGTAGTGCAGCGTGCAGGCGTTTGTGCCGGAGGCCACGATCGGCTCGTAGCCAAAGATCGCCCGGTTGCGGGTGAACTCACCGATGATTTCGGCTTCCAGTTCATACTCCATCACCCCGGGCCGCAGGCTGGCCACCACCCGGTCGAAGCCCCGACGGGTGATGCCGATTGCATGCCGGATCAGGTCAACTTCGGCTGGATCCTTCACCGCCCGCAGGCGACGGAGGATCGGGGCCAGCCGCCCGTAGTGGTGCAGCGGATAGCGGGCCAGCAACTGCCGGGCCAGCCGCAGGTCCCGCTGCTCGACCTCGAGGCTTGCTCGCTCGTGTTCGTTGGCGTTGAGGAAGACCCGTTCGCTCGTCACCATCAGCCCGTGGAGCACTGCCGGGAGGTCACTCAGCCAGCGGATCGTAGCCACGCCCGAGACTGTCCGGGCCTCATCCTTCGACAGGCTGTGGCCCTCCCAGGTGGCAAGATGTTCGTTTGGCTGCCGGATGAAGAGCAGCTCTCGCTGGGCCGGGTCGACCGCATCGGGGGCGAGCACCAGCACACTTTCGACCTGCTCGATGCCGGTGAGCCAAAACAGGTCCGCGGCGGGGATCAGCCGCGACACCCCATCACCATTGGTGGGCGGGGTATCAGCCGCATGAACGATGGCCAGGCTGTTCGGTGGCAGTGCCGCCACCAGTCGCTGCCGATGGTCACAGAACAGTGCAGGGGCAATCGGGGCGTGTCGCATGAGCGGTCCGGGGTGGCACAGGGTATCACTGCAGAATTCTGCAGCCTCCCAAATAGCCTACCGTCGGCGAGCTTCCTGGAGGCTCCGCAATTCCTGCGCTGCCCGCGTGGTCTGCTGTTCGACTTCACGCTCAACCTGTTGGGCCCGCTGCTTGTTGACCGTGAAACTTGGCCGGCCGCCGGTCCACGAGATCGTGACGATGCCGGTCAGCACCAGGGCCGGGACGACGATGATGATCAGGGTGGAGACCCAGCGGGACGTGACGACCTGGCGGACCGGGGCGGGCATGCCGTAGGTGACAATGCCGAGGAACTGCTGGGCATAGGTCTGCTTGCTGCGGGCCATGGGAAGATCCTGGAGACGGGAGGCGAGGCCTGCCGGTCCACTGGCCGGCACTGGCAGGGAGGCAGACTCTAGAAAACAAAACCGCGGTGGAGCAAGGGCTGCTCCACCGCGGTTTAGGCATCAAAAACCGGTCCTCTAGACGTTTGCGGCCGCCTCAGCAGGGCTCAGCTCAGCACGTCATAGATCGGGTCGCCGCCACCACCGATCTTGAAGGGCCGGCCGCTGGGCGAGAAGTGCTCCTTAAAGGGGTCGAGACCACAGGCCACGGTGATCGTACTGTTGAAGTCGGTGAGGCCGACTGGGTCCTCGTCGATGCCGTGGCCCCGCTCGTCCGACTTGCCGTAGACGGCACCCCCCTGGATACCCGCCCCTGCCAGCAGGAACGAGAAGGCAGCCGGATGATGGTCGCGGCCGGCGTTCTGGTTGATGCCGGGCGACCGGCCAAACTCGCTGGTCAAGACGATCAGGGTCTCATCGAGCATGCCACTGCTATCAAGGTCGCGGATCAACGACCCGAGCGCCTGGTCCATCTCGCCGCCTCGGGTGGCCATGTTGGTGGCGACATTTTCGTGCATGTCCCAGCCACCGTATTCGACCTCAACAAACCGCACCCCTGACTGCACCAGCCGGCGGGCCAGCAGGGCACCTTGTCCGATCCGGGACGAGCCGTAACGGTCACGCACCTCTTCGGACTCCTGCTCGAGGTCGAAGGCCTCCAGGTCCTTGCTGCCCATCAAGGTGACGGCATCCTTGTACATCTGATCGTACGACTCGATCTGGTAGCCGCTGTAGCGACTCTTGAACTTGGCGTCGATCCGGTCGGCCAGCGAAAGCCGCCGTTTGAAGGCTTTTTCACTGAGGTATTCCGGCAGTTCGGTGTTCTCGATGCCCTTGGCCGGGTCAGCCACCGGTACCGGGGTGAGTGAAGGATCGAGGAAGCCGGCTCCTGGATGGCCGTTGCCGTTGCCGACCAGTACGAACGGCGGCAACGTTTGGCTGAGCTTGCCCATGGTGTTGACGATCCAGGCCCCCATCGATGGATGGCGAATGCTGTTGAGGACCGGATAGGATGTCTTCAGCCAGTAGCGGCCCTTTTCGTGGTCAGCCGTTTCGGTGGTCATCGACCGGACGATCGCGACTTTGTCCTGGAGCTCGGCAAGATTTTTCATCGGCTCGCCGAAGAGCACACCGGGCGTTTTGGTCTTGATGGCGCTGACATCTCCCTGGATGTCGGGCCGCTCCGGCTTGGGGTCGAAGGTGTCGATGTGGCTCATCGCCCCACTCATGTAGAAGTAAATCACCTGCTTGGCCTTTTTGCCGCTGCCGGCAGCAGGTGCAGCCTTAAGCACGCGGTTCCAGCCCGACAGCAGGCTGACCCCCAGGGTGGACTGGGCGATACCTGACATGATGGCCCGGCGGGTGTGCCGGTCATCGAGCAACTGCAGGCTCTGGCGAAGGTCACGGGACATGAGACGGGCTCCTGGGAGAGTGGTCGCTGGTAATGGGTAAAACGGTTGGTCAAAGCTCGAGTTGCGGAACGCTACTCGATGAACATGAACTCACGGGTGTTGAGCAGGGCCCAGATCAGGTTGCCGCAGCCGGCGGCCGGTGTCTCGGCCTGCTTGATCTCCCGCTCAGCCAGCTGCCGCATCTGGGCCGTCGGCTTGTGGGTGAGAATCGCCAGGAAGATCGTATCGACGGCTCCCCGCATGGTCTTCTGCTTGGCGACCTCGTCGTAGATCACCGAGCCCTGCTCGAGCATGGCATGGGTCATCCAGCCGTTGAACAGCGTGAGGATCTGCGGTACTGTCGCCACCTGCCGGGCGGTCTCGATCGCCAGCCGGTCGCCCTGGCCAAACTGCTGCATCAGATGGTTAGCCGGACTCGGCTGGGGCAGTTCGCTGGCCCGCACCAGCTGCAGCCCCTTGTAGCTGCAACGATTCAGCTGTCCGCGGAAGTCATTCCTGATCTGCTTGTAGGTCTCGTAGGCCTCCGCGAATTGCTCGTAGTCGACCGCTGAAACATCGACGCTGATGCCCGGAGCGAGCTCTGCAACGGTCGGCCGCTGGTAGGCCCATTCATTGACCGCGATGAGCGTCAGCAGGGAATCCCAGAGCTGCTCCGCGGTCATCCGCTTCAGGGCCGGGGCGGTGTAGCGATAGGGCTCTTCCGCCGTCGAGTCATACTCGACTGCCAGTCGCTGGTAGACATCGGTTGAGACCAGGATGCGGACAAACTCCCGCAGGTCGAAGTCGAGCCGGAGCATTTCGTCGGTGAGGTGCTCGAGCAGTTCAGGAATGGCCGGAATGTTGCCCTCCTGGAAGTCGTCGACCGGCTCGACCAGGCCGACGCCCATCACCTTTTTCCACATCCGGTTAGCGATCGTGCGGGCGAACTGCCGATTGTCCCGGGAGGTCAGCCAGACTCCGAACTGGGTTCGCTTGTCGGCATTCTGGGCTGCACTGGGAATTTTCCCCCAGAGGACGGTCGGTTCGATGACGTCGAGCGGCTGGGCGTCGTCGTAGCGGTAGTCGTATGGCAGCCGGAACTCGGTGTCGAGGTTGCTGACCATTTTGGTCAGGGCTGCGAGATAATCGCGGGAACCCCGGTCGATCTCCTCGGCCTCTTCGGCAAGGCTGCGTTTGTAATTGATCTTACTGACGTTGTAGACCAGGTCATCCTGGTTCTTGAAGAACGCGGTTGCTGCCGCCGAGAGATCTCCGGCTGACCCCACGCCAGCAGCAACGTTCAAATTGCTGAAGAGGACCTGATTGATTGAGTAACGAGTACCGTTGGTCAGTCCGGCCAGTTTGTAAAAGTCTTGCTGGGTCCACTTGTCGAAGGGATGGTCGTGGCACTGGGCACAGCCGATCTGGGTTCCCAGAAAGACCCGCACGGTGTTGTCAAGGTAGACCAGCGGTGTCCCGACATCCCGCAATTGGAATCCGGCTGCCGGGTTCTCCGAGATCCGTCCGGTGGCAGTGAGCATCTCGAAGACCCACTCATCGTAGGGTCTGTTCTCGGCGATCGATTCCTTGACCCAGGCCATGTAGGGCTCGAACCAGACCTCACGGCTGGGCCGTTCGCGGAGCCGGAGGATGTCGGCCCAGAAGTTGTAGAAGTGGCTGACGTAGCCGGGACTCTCAAGGAGGTCGTCAATCAGTTTGCCGCGCTTCGCCGATCCGCTGGCAGCACAGAATGACTCAGCCTCTTCAATGGTCGGGATGCGGCCGGCCAGTTCGAGATAGACCCGGCGGACGAACTCATGGTCATCGGTCTTGCTGTTGGGCTCGGCCCCATGTTCCTGCCAGTAGGCCCGGAGGATGGCATCGATCTTCCCAGCTGCGGCTTCGACTTCCGGACGAGCCTTGCGGTCGATCGGAGCGACCTTCATGACCGGTTCGTCGGGCTTTTCGGTCACCACCTTGGGCAGCTTGCTCGCCGGCGGTTTCCATTCCTTTGCGGGCTTGGCCGCCTCGGCAGCAGCCGACACCAGCAGCCCCGCTGCACCGCAGCAAGCCACAAAGAAGATTCCCCGTCCGGTGGACCTGATGAATCCCCAAGGTGTTTTCCCGCCGCGCATAGCAAACTCCTCTACGATGACCCCGAACCTTTCGGCGATTATAAAGCCTGTCATCGGCAATGGAAAGACTTTTCCTTGTGTGATCTCTGCAGTTTTACGGGGTTGCGGGTCGTTTTCCGCGGATCCCTGCCGGGGTGGTGCCCGGCGTTGCCGGCAGCCGTGGGAAGCCGCCTGCCGGGGTTTTCACCTGGGAAGCACCGTTCGTGCTCCTGCTTCGCGGTGCCGCTGCTCACTGGATGAACAGGAACTCACGGGTGTTGAGCAGGCCCCAGATCAGATTGCCGCAGCCGGCGGCCGGGGTCTCGGCTGTTTTGATCTCTTGGCGGGCCAGTGAGACCTCGTCGGCGGTCGGCCGCCGGGACAGGACCGACAGAAAGATGGTGTCGATGGCGGCCTGCGGTGTGGTCTGCTTCACCACATTGTCATAGATCACCGAGCCTCGCTCGAGCATGCTGTGGGTGGTCCAGCCGTTGAACATCGTCAGCACCTGGGGCACTGTCGCCGCCTGCCGACCGCTCTGGATCGCGTTGCGGTCCCCAATGCCAAACTGGCTGAGGAAGTGGTTGGCCGGCAACGGCATGGGAAGTTCGCTGGCCCGCGTGAGCACCTGGTCTTTGTAGCCGGCAACCGAGCGGAGGCGGCGGAGGTAGCCGCGGCCGAAGGTCTGCTCATAGTCTCGATAAGCGGCGACGAACTCTGCAAAACTGATCGTGGTGAGATCGACCTCGAAGACCGGCGCCACCTCCGCTGCCGTCGGCCGTTGAATCGCCCATTCATTCTGGGCCACCAGCATCAGGATCGAATCCCAAAGCTGCTCAGCCGACATCCGCCGCAGGGCCGGCCCGGTGAACAGGTATGGCTCCGATGCTGTCGGGTCATGCACAACCGCCTGGGACTGCCAGGCCACCGTCGAGGCAATGACCTGGATAAAAGCCCGCAGATCGAAGTCAACCGTGAGCATGATGTCGGTGAGCTGTTCGAGCAGCCGATCCGAGGCCGGCACGTTACCTGCCTGGAAGTCATCGACCGGCTCCACCACGCCGACACCCATCAGCTTCTGCCAGAGCCGGTTGGCGATTGCCCGGGCGAACTGGCGGTTGTCGCGGGCGGTCAGCCAGCCGGCGAACTGGGTGCGGCCGTCGGCACCGGCATAGCTGGCCGGAACCTCATCCCAGAGAACGGCCGGATCGACCCGTCCGCCCGGAGACCCATTGTCGTATTTGTAATCGTGCGGCAGTTTGAGCGGCGCGTCACGAAAGCTCACCGCTGTGGTGTTGAGCCGAAGGAACTGGATCGCGCCGGCGGGCAGCTCACGATTGCGGCGGGCCTCCCGCACCTGACCCATCAACTCACGATTACCGCCCGCTGCGGCCCGCATATCCATCGCCATCTGCATCTTGCCGGGCTTGTCAAAGCTCCGCTGGCCGAGCCGATCGCGGGTGCCGCGGGTCAGGGCGGCGAGCTCATAGAACTGCTTCTGGGTCCAGTGGTCGAAGGGATGGTCGTGGCACTGGGCGCAGCCGATCTGGGTGCCGAGAAACACCCGCACCGTGTTGTCGACGTAGGCCAGCGGCATGCCCCGATCCCGCAACTGGTAGCCGACCGCCGGGTTGTCCCAGAGCGTGCCGTCGGCGGTGAGCATGGTGAAGACCCACTCGTCGTACGGCGTGTTGGCGGCGATCGACTGCTTGACCCAGTCGAGATAGGGCTCGAAGGCCAGCCCCTTCTCGGGTCGTTCTTTGAGCCTGAGAATGTCACCCCAATAGTTGTAGAAGTGACTGACGTAGTCGGGGCTTTCCAACAGGTCGGCGATCAGATCGGCCCGCTTGTCGGCGTCCCGCCGCGCCAGGAACCGCTGCACCTCTTCCAGCCGTGGAATCCGGCCCCCAAGTTCGAGATACGCCCGCCGAACAAACTGCTCAGCCGAGAGTGGTTCACCCGGACGAATGCCTGCCGCTGCCTGTTCGCTGGCAAGAATCGCATCGATCGCGGTGGCGGCCGCGGTGATGGCCTGGCGGGC
>Ga0209986_10001553_pt1 | contig 21803 bp, 19 predicted proteins | sample BlataG_FD_183168 | JGI IMG/M metagenome (GOLD analysis project Ga0209986, IMG submission 183168) | Deep subsurface microbial communities from Black Sea to uncover new lineages of life (NeLLi) - Black_00105 metaG (SPAdes) (version 2) | ecosystem: Environmental > Aquatic > Marine > Oceanic >... | reverse complement strand
TTCCTTGTCTATGGATGGGCGAGGTTTCGGGCATAGCAGAACCCGGACCTACCTTCGCAAGTCCTGTTGGACTGCCCTTGATTCCGCAGTGCTTGTTCTATTGTCCGCGCTCCTGCTGGCATCCATTCTTCTAACACTGGGTTTCCTCCCCCAGATCTCTGCGATAATCTAGACCATTTCCAAACTAGGGCGGCAGTAACGATTCTTCATGTTCCGATTCCGGAACCAGCTCTTGGTTTGCGAGTGCTTCAAGCTTAGAAACCTCCCGACCAGTGCCTGTATCATCGACAACTTCAACTCCCAATCGTTTGCAGACGTTCTTCAGAGTACCAATAGCTACTGAAGTCCAGCCAGTCACGTCCAGTTCACCCGGTTTTGCGAGTTGTCGCGTCATGATGCTGAATGGATGTATATGTTCAGCAGTCAGTAACCGTCCTACCACATCTATGATAATTACTCGATCTTCCGAATAGCACCGGGCGTATAGCATTACTAGTCGATCAACGGCTTCTCTGGTACGTAGTGCGGCAAGAGCTCGTATTGATGCAAGCCACTCATCAAAACCATCCGAAACTGCAAGCTTCTCACAAAACTCGAGCATCTCCGACTCATTTCTGCGAGCAAGTTCAATCATGGCAGGCTCTCTGAGGAGCAAGTGGATGTTTTTGTCACGGACTAGTTCCCATAGCTGCGCACTGCTTGTTTGGGTGTGCAAAGAAGTACGGTCAACATCCGACTGAGGACGCGAGTGCAGGCGCAGCCGTGGATGGTTCATGTATCAGCGTTCTGAGATTTCCTATTAAGGTCGTAATAGAGTGCAATTGTCCAATCATCTCACATCCGTAGCATCTAATTAAAGAGATAGAATCTGGCTCTCAATTGCTTCTCTAATCGAGTCAAGGGCTTCCTTCACGCTCACACTCCTTCCTTTAGCATTGACGTTTGGATAATGCTTCGAATACTCTTCTAGGCATTTACCGAAGGCCATCACAAATACATCGAGAGAACTGATCATTTGTCCCTGCTCAGTGAAATTCTCAAACAGTTCCCATGAGACCTTCAAGATCTCTGCCTTGATTGATGTCCATAAACGCTCTGGGGGATTTCGTCCTCTCTTTCGGCATACAAGGACCATATCCATCGTGATGTTCTTCATCTGATGGAGGTGCGTTGAAGCTCTCATCTCGCTTCTGACAGGATACGACGCAGAAATGTAGAAGCCAGAATTCAGGATGGCGCTTAAAACAAGAGCCCAAGCATCAATCTTCTTGTGATGAAAAGTAAACACGAGAATGCCTTCGTCCTTTAGAACCCGACAAGCTTCAGAGAACACTCGCGTAAGTCCTTCTACGAACTCCTCCTTTCCTTTCTTTTGAGCGCGATTCTCAATCACTTCTGCTTGCCATGGAACGGTTTCCCCCTTGAAGTAATCATATCTTGTTCTTAGGGCAATCCTGAGCCAGACGTAGAAGAAGTTCGAGAGCTCAGAGTACATCACGTTGCCTGCATAAGGTGGATCGGTTATTACCGCATCCACGCTCTTACTGGGGATGTCCATAGATTCCGATGACCCACACTGAAGAAGCACACTGCCCGGCTCGTGGATGCTATCAAATGTCGTAACGAGTTTTCCGATAATTGGTGTTTCAAATTGCACCTTTCTACTGCCATCTTTCTCGACAACCCTCTCAAATGGCTGTCTACAGTACGCCTTTCCTTCCATTACAAGATTGACAAATGCAGTAAATGCACCCCTCCCCTTTGACGTGTCGTAGCAGTTCGCTTCCACCGGAGCCATTGAAGGCGAATATGAATGAGTCCTGAAGATGTCTGTTATGAATCCTTGAGTACTGTTGTATTTCGCGAACATGTTGTTATATTTCAGACAATTCGAGAATGCAAGAAGGAGAAACTCCTTGAGGTTCCAATCCTTAACCCTCAGAATCCAATCAAGGATCTTTCCTAGATTCAGCAGCTGTCTTTCATTGAACAAATCCTTGAATCGGACGTATCCATGGTTCAGTGCTCTCTTTGTTTCAACTCCAAGAGGAATCGGAGTATCTGGGATTGGCAGCTGGTTCTTCAGCTTGTCAAATTCCTGCTTAGATGATGCAAAAAGCCGAAGGTCCGCTGAATCAGCAGTTTTGTATCCTCGGCCATTCATTAATCTTGGATTCTTGGTCAACTCGCATTGCGAACAATAGAATTCAACAGCGTACATCCGTTCATGGAGCGAGATGTTTCTCCCGGTTGTTGTTGCTATCTTGCCGCCCCTACAACCATTATTGTGGCCCTCGTATTCCCGTCTTTTTGCAGATGAGGTTGCTTTCGGAATGAATTCTGCACCACATTTCGTGCATTTTGTCTTGATTTCCGCGTTTTTCGTCACAAAGACGTCCCAACATTGTGGGCATACAACCACATCTCCTGCCTTAACTGGAGACCGTGCCAAGAAGTGGTTCCGCATCAAAGGGATAGTGTCACCGCACTCTGTACACTTCAGCTCTTTGCAGTAGAAGTAGTATATCGCCTGAGCGACGCTTCCGCAATCTGGGCATATGGTCTTGTAGTACATGCGCAGTTCGGCGCCGAGCTCTCTCTCAAGCAAGGCAAGAGCGCGTCCGAGTTTCTCAGGATTGATGTCCTCAATCTGTTTCTTTACCACGAACCATGCGACTGGGTTGAGATCTCCAGCAACAACGCTGCAACCAAATCTTAGAGCCTCCACGACGGTGGTTCCACCACCCATCATAGGGTCAAGAATCACTTTGCCTTGGAGTTTGATGTCCTGAGAGTAGTATTTCCAGAGCGCGTGAGGATCTAGATTCCAACCCTCTATCTGTTCATCTGCGAGAGTGTAGAGTATAATGGCACGAAAGACTGACCCAAGTCGCCTTGCCCACCACTTATGCATTGTATAGACGGGTCTATAGTGTCGTCTACCGAAGCCAGTGGACTCCTTTTCAGCGATTCTATTTATCTCGGTTACCGGAAAGGTAACCTCAATGGGTTTCTTTGGCAGGCTAGGACCTCCTGTGCATGAAGGGTGCATGAGTAGGAAGCAGTCAGCCCTTTCAATATTCCGAGATTGACTCGATTATCAGTAAACTCTTGTTAAGCCTGCTGAGTAATCCTTTTATGGCAACTTTACTGGGGGTCGCTCCCCGGGACGTAGCTCAACCTGGCAGAGCAATGGACTGTAGTGGACAACCATTTCGGTCGTTGTCTGGAGAGATCCATGGGTTGCCGGTTCAAATCCGGCCGTCCCGACCATTATCCACTCCTCTACCTTGCTTCTTCTGTTTACCGAATCTATTGATTATAGCTGGTTTCAAGATGGTAACGGCAAGAGTGACCAAGAATCCAAGGCCAGTGAGAGTGACCAAGTTTGCCAAACTCGTGACAACAACATCTACCGAAACACTGTCTGTACCCAAATAGAATAATCTAACCATGAATCCAGTGACAAAGACAGGTATGAGGCCCACATTTTCCCAACCAAATGCGAAGCTTACTTCACGTTGTCCTTCAAGACGGATTGCCGTTTCAATGACTACTTTTGTGGGATATTGATAGTACACCAACGCCCATACCACACAATCGTCAGTAGTCGCGGAGCTATCGAATTCAACTATCACACTCACAGATTCACCATAGAATATACTGAGTGGAATGTCAACACTCTCCGAACTGGAATCCCAGGGACCAATTTCAAATGTATACTGGCTGCTCCATATTGGAAATCGGATGGGTAGAAAATTCCCGCTGAGAAATAGTACCAAACCTACTGCAAGAAGCCACTGAAACCGTGAAAGGCGTTTCACTATCAACTCCCAATTATAGTATGAAAGCTTCCCTTATAATCGAGCAGTTAGCAAATTTGATGTATCATCTCCATGTTCTAGACCTCCAAAAGGATGTAGATCCATAGGTTGCCGGTTTAAATCCGGCCGTCCCGATCATTATTTCTTTATCCTACTAATTCAGGAATTCTGCCACATCATCGACAGATAATCTAGGTCTAGATCCTGGATTTGCATCTGACCATCCTACAGTTATTGCAGCAAGTAGTTTCCAAGATTTTTTGAAGTAGTCAGTGATAGCTTCGTATGTATAGAGGATATCCCCAATCCAACAGGTTCCAAGTCCAAGTGCATGAGCTTTCAATAATAGGTTTTGAATTGCCGCAGATACACTATGAACCTCAGTAGTCCATCCGAGTTTGTTCGTATTCCAAACCACAATGACCACTGGAGATCTTTCCATCATTGTACATGAGCCATATGAAGAACCCACATCAAAGGTTAGTTTGTCAAGTTCACTTCTGTACATGTCCGCAAACTTGTCCTTAGATTCACCAGTAAGCACAGTGAATCTCCATTGTTGACCATTCTTAGCGCTGGGCGCGAATGTTGCCGCTTCTATAATCTCTCTAACTAAATTCTCTTTTACATGATCTTTCTTGTATATTCTAATACTTCTGCGTCCCTTGATAGCCTCATCTATACTCATCATGTCATTCAACACCGTTGCCCGAAACCTAGACAATCCTGGACATCAAGGTCCTGAACTGATGTTCGGTTCCTGCTTCATCGAGATTGCTTTCTGTTAATTCTGAAGAATTAACTGGAAGTCTTACGTCCTCTCCACGGGCATTTTACGTCCCCGGCCAACTGACGGTGACGGTAGAGTCATCCTTGGACTTGGTTCTCGTCCCGGGCTGACACTACATGTACAGGTCCCTCTCTGGGGTATATTAACACCTGCAAAACGGGGGCTTCGATTCACTATTCATCTAAGAGATGTCCAGCTTCGTACAGGTCTTCTGCAGCTGTTATATACCTTCAGGAAGATGAACCAAGAAACTGCACTCTAAATCGCCTTTGAGCACTGACTTAACAACCTCTACTTTCAATGGCTGATCCAAAGCCACTTCCCAGGGCTGCTTAGTGAAACCTGCACTACAATAGCAGAATGTGGGCGAAACCTCAACATCTCCCGCCTTGATAGATTCTCTAGCCCATTGACAGTGACAGCAATAGTATCGTTTCATCATCTCGTCAGTTTCTGCAAGATACTCCTTGGTCATATACGGAATTTTCGTGTGATAGATTTTGTTACCTTTTCGCACACCGGTCAGAATATCCGGTCGGCTCTTAACGAAGTCAATCACCGCATCAGTAATCTCTTGATTGAAGAATGGCGTACCTTCGTCCCTATGTTTCTCCAACTGAGCGATGGCTTTCGCTCTCCTTCTTTCTATGTAATCATCAATATTCTTAGCCTTGAGGTATTCATTTCTCTTCTCGAGATGGTGCTCTTTTGGTATTCCATGAGCAACTTCAGATAGGACTTTCTTGCACGTTTCAGCGTTAACCACGGCTTCCAGCTTATCCACCACAGCTTGCGTGATTTTAGGCTTTTGAGAGGGCGGCAAACCCAGTGGCGGCAGTTCGATTCCATTGAAGATTTCATCCCGTTTCTCTTCGCCAGCAATATCACCCAGTTTTTCATAGAGTACGTCTATGACATTGCCTCCATCAATCAACCCAAGAAACGATACGTAGATGTCATTATTCTTCGCAAAGAGTCCATATCTAGTCAACGCAACAAAGTTGTCGTATGTATTCGCTCCTTCTTTGATTAGCACGAACGAGAACTTCGCTACCTCTTCTGATGTCGCTGACTCGAGAGTCTTTGACCGGTCAAGGCCCTTCAGGAAGTCTTCGAACTTCTCCACGATTGAGATAGACTGTACAGTCTGATCTTCAGAGTCTTTTCGTTCTTGTAGAAATTTACGAAATCCTTCTCTGTCCAACTGTTTCACCTTCCAACTAGGTTTGCTGGCATCCTATTTGTCCTAATCAAAACAAAGGTCAGAGCAAGTCTGGACATGTCGGAACAAAGGTTTCCAGATCGAGATATTTCTAGCATCCATGCTAGTATTACTAGGAGTTTTAGTACTCAACTCAGTCACGCATTACTGGTGGAAAGCCAGTTGAGAGCAATAGAGAATAAGGTCAAGCGTGGTCTCCGTGAGAAGGGCATTTCATGTCAATCGGTCTTCAGAATGCCAGACATGGAGGATTACAGAGTCCTGCTCTCTTTCAATTCAAAGCACAGTCAACGCCTAACAACCATGAGAATAAGGAGGGCACTCAACGCTCTTGGTATCGGGGAGTTCAAAGTGCCTACAGACTTTCAAAGACTAAGTGCATCATTCCTACACCTCGAGGTTGTGCTTGGGGCACATACAGAACGTCCAATCACACCAACTGCACGCTAGATGGCTTCCGTAGCAGTGATATAGCGCCTGTTTTCAGGATGCATTGGTGAAGCAAAATCATGGATCTTGGATTGAAGAACAAGACCATTCTTGTAACTGCTGCTTCTCGTGGTCTTGGCTACGGGGCCGCGAAGGCACTTGTTGAAGAAGACGCCAAAGTCATAATTTGCGGGCGAACCGAAGAGTCTCTGAAGAATGCTATTGCATCCTTGGGTCCCAATTCACAATGCTTCGTAGCTGATGTTTCCAAATCAGAAGATATCACAGAACTGATCGGTCATGTGAAACAAGTCACTCCGAAGCTAGATGGCCTATTTGTAAACGCCGGCGGTCCTCCTCCTGGGGCCTTTTCGGACCTATCTGACGTGCATTGGAAATCAGCATTCGAGCTCACTCTGATGAGTTCTGTCAGACTTACTCGGGAAGCTCTCCCGCTACTGCGAAACTCAGACTCACCGTCCATTCTATACAGCACCTCAATTTCGGTCAAGGAGCCAATCCAGAACCTATTGCTCTCAAATGCAATACGTCCTGCAGTTGTCGGCATGATGCGCACAATATCCGATGAAATCGGACCTGAGGGCATCCGTGTCAATGCAATCTGTCCAGGCTATATCTACACCAAGCGTATAGACGAGCTTCTGGCCAAGTCTAAGGAAGGAGGTTCTTCCGCCAAGGATGCAATCGAAGCAAGGATTCCTCTGAAGCGGATGGGCACTCCAGAGGAGTTTGGAGCAGTTTGCGCCTTTCTACTCAGTCCAATGGCAAGCTATGTACACGGAGCGCTATTACTGGTCGATGGCGGGCTCTACAGAGGCATGATGTGACTTGATTACGGGCTGAGCCCAAATTCGGTCGGGTCACCTCGGCCAAGAATCAATAGAGCTTTCTTTGCATAATTGCGGACCTGCTCATCAGGATCATTTAGTAGTGTTTCTAAACTTGCAGCTGCAGGTGGGTAGGGCGATACACCCATAGCCCAAGCCGCGCTTCGTCTAACATCAGTTTCAGATGATGTCAGCAATTCTGCAATTGCTCTGAGGATTATTTCGGACCGTTTCTCAACCAACAGGCGAATCATCCTGACTTGCTCATCTGGAACTGTGCTTCGCATTACGTCAGATAGTCCCTGCAATGCATGCGAGTCATTCATGTCCCTCAATCCTCGAATCGCCCAGTCGCGGACTAGTTCGTCTTCATCTTCCAGTGCAGCTAATAGACTATTCACAGAATCTGGGGGACCAATGGTACTAAGTGCCCATGCGCTCGACTGACGAATCTCAACCTCAGAATCGCCGAGAAGTGCACAGAGAGCTCCAATACTCTCACTATCTTCTATCTTTGTCAGAACATACACTGCCTCCTTGCGGAGATTCACATCCTCTGACGAGTTTCTAGCCATGTGTCTCAGCACTCTGCCATATCTCTTGGAATCTGTACTTGCGAGAATATGAACTGCCCATTTTCTCGCTTGGAACTCACCATCCCTGTCATTGAGAATCTGCAAGACCTGATCATTAAGCGAATCCACTCTGGTTCTGTAGCCTGCTTGAAGTCCTTGCAAGCGCACTTTCGGGTCTTGGTCAAAAATAGCCAACTCAACTACCATAGTGGATAACTTGTCGTTTAGAAAATCAATCAGATCAATTATTCGACATCTTATGTCAGATGTAGTTTCACCCTTCTTCTCAATGAAGACATCCGTAAGGAATTCCTCAAACGCCTCCGGGTGCATGTTCATGTACTCTGCAATCTCGCGACGCTTGGTCGGGTCGTAGTCATCCTCTATGAGTCTTAGCACTGCAGTCACAATCCAGTCATTAATGATGTGCTCTTGTTACCCTTTCCCTCGTGGTAAGTCAGTATATCTTGAATGCATCGGCATGTGGCTGTTTCCACTGTCTCTTGTTTGAATCGAATTTCAAGACCGTATGATACGCCGCCATTTGGAAAGCGATTGCATTTGGTACAGTCTGTGCAAGTGATGTCAACAGCTCTAGCTCATCGTCAGCGTAGAGATGATATGCTTGCATTTTGAGGGTCTTCGTGAGGACATTCATATATGATACATCATCAGGAGTGACCGGACTGTCAGAAACCAGCACTGCGCGATCATTGTCATTAATTGAGAGGGCATAATGATGCTGAACCTCTTCCCGTCTGCCCAAGATGCTCTTCATCAGGGAATACTCATTGAACTTCATATGGCCGATCATCGCTGCAACATAGTTTGGACCTTCTGATATTAGATAGAGGGGTCTTCTAACATCTATCATCTCAAGAATGGCACTTCCTTTTCTCTCAGCCCAATCAACAAGCCTCTTACCAAGTGTTTCCAATCGCCTCACATCATCGTGCAATTGCTCATCTGCCGCATTTGCCAATCCCCCTGCTACCTTTAGCAGATAGACCATTGCGGTGGTTGTGGGCGATGATGGGCTGATGTTATACGAATTCACCCCCGAACGAGTGATCCAAACTCGATCAGCGCTTTCCACAGCCTTTCCCTCAGGGTCATCCGTGAGCACAACAGTTGTAGCTCCTTTCGACTTGGCTTGGTCCAATGCAGCAATCGTGGCAAGGCTTCGTCCAGATGCCGTGATTCCAATGACCACACACCTCTGATCCAGTGCAATGTGCAACAATTCTGTCGGGGACAAGGATATCGCATTGAGTCCAACCTTGAGAAACGCCCACTTCCCGTACTCAGCTGCTGCGTACGAATCACCGCAGCCTACAAGTACGATGGGCCTCTCTTCATTGATAATCTCTGCTTCTTCGAGGTCAACACCTGCAAGTGTTTCAGGTATCGCTTTCCCCTGCTTTCTGATTGCGTCGTAGCATGTATCCAAGAATTCAGTCATTTGACACTCATTCCTCGTCCTAACTTCACATCATGTTGACATTGGGGGCATTGTAACCCAGTTGTCTGAGCAGCCCAACCACCAGTCCCCTGTGGTGGGTTTCATGCGTTACGAGATGTACAAGTGCCATGGCCACAGTGAAACTTACAGTCACTTCTCCCCACGTAACACTCCTGACGTGCTGGAGCCCTCTCTCATTCTGATCTCTCAAGAACTCTCTGGTTGTCATCTCCACACTCTTCCATGCTTCCCGAATACTCTTGGCATCTGCATAGTCCTTGGAGGAAATCTGTTCCGTGGCGATCTCTCTAAGAACATGATCAATCCAATAAATTTCTGTGTTCACAAGATGTATGAGGATGTCACATATTGAGTTTCTGCCAACACCAAGGTCCTTTGTAAAATCCTCTTGAGATAGCTGTTTCACACCTTCCAGAAGCGGCTCTCTGCAGGCAAAGTTGTGCTCCAAGAGCATCTCGATACAAGACAACATGATAGACAGCGCAAGGAAACTGCTTCCTTATCATAATCTCGATTGGACTGAAATGCATCATGCTAGTAGGTCGTGACCTCCTAGGCAATTCAGACACAGTTATGGAGTAGCAGGCTTTGATGCAAGCCAACAAAGGACAGATAAACGACAATTCTTAATCTTAGCATATGACTGGAACGGATCATGCAGGTTGTGTATCATCTGTAGGATTATCATGTTTATTCCTAGCCTTGGCAGCCTTCATAGTAGTTGGGCCTCTTAGTTTCGCATTTGCGCTATTATTCTCCATGTTCGGCATCGGCCTGATTACATATGCAATCTATCTCACACTAAGCGAATAAAATAGGATATACACAATCGTTTGTGTTCGAATTCTAGAAGAAGTGGCGCCCCCGCCGGGATTTGAACCCGGATCTCAAGAGTTCCGTTTTAGCAATCAAGAGATTGCTTGATTGACAGTCTTGAATGCTAGCCGGGCTACACTACAGGGGCCCGCACCGCCCGACCATCAAAATTCTATTAAACCTGTCGGAACTGCAATGTGATTCCATGATTATTGCCTAGGATTGCACTTCGAGCGGCAGTTCGGCAAACCTTTTTACACTCTGACCCACTATGTCACGTGGCTCTTTTCCGCAGAAGCCCTCCTAGATGGTATGCTATCCACCTTGGTTTTAAGGAAAACTTTTTATGGCCACGAAATTTCCGTCGGTTGCTCACGCAGAACTGCTTCCCACTCATGTATGACCATATGTAGTACTCAGTATGAGTCAGTGCTTTGTACAAGTACTCAACATACTGTGTGTCACATGTGGTATCCTGACGCACGGGCTCGTGGCGCAGACAGGTAGCGCAGCAGGCTTTTAAACTAAAAGTGAAGACACCTGATGGCCGCGGGTTCAAATCCCGCCGAGCCCGCCATGGCTCCCGGGTACGAGAGTGTTGGAGTGATTTTGCTGGAGTAAATGCACGGGGCGGCTATTGCGGCGAAAGATTGAGCTCGGATTTTCTGGGTCTCATGCGTTGGGAAGCGTGTATGTCAGTAGTAGTAACCCCGTCCTTCCAAGGTGCGGTAACATGGCGGACAATAAGGGTAAGGATAAGTACTGGCCAGTGATCGAGGCCTTCTTTGACTATTACGGACTGGTAGGCCAGCATCTGGACTCGTTCAATCGATTCGTCAGAGAAGAGCTACAGGAAGTAGTCGATAGTATTGCTCAGCTCAATCCGAAGGTCGAGGGATATACAGTTCAACTCGGCAGGATAACCGTAGAGTCTCCCACTGTTCGGGAGGCCGATGGCAGTGAGCACGCACTCTATCCCAATGAAGCTCGCATTCGAAACTTAACTTATGCAAGCAAGCTCTTCCTAGAGTGCACTCCTGTCCGCAAGGAAGGTTCAGTCACTACACGGCTCGAAACTCTGAGGATTTACATCGGCAACCTACCAATTATGCTCCGAAGTGAGAAGTGCCTTCTCCATGACATGTCAGAAGAAGAGCTGATAAAGCATTGTGAGGATCCAAAGGATCCCGGCGGGTACTTTATCATTAATGGTTCAGAACGGGTGCTGGTCACGCAAGAGGATTTGGCGCCAAACCGAATACTAATTGATGAGGCCAGCAAGAGCTCAAGCTACACACATGTTGCCAAGGTGTTCTCAACCTCCAGAGGATTCCGCGCTCCAGTGACCATTGAGAGAAAGAGAAGTGGGGAGCTTCGCGTGTCATTTCCGTCAGTTCCTGGCAAGATTCCCTTGGCGATTCTTCTGAAATCTCTTGGCTTAGAGTCTGATAGAGAGATTGTCGACGTTATCTCAGATGATGAAGAGATACGCAACGAGCTGATTGTGACTATAGAGCAGTCTTCGCCAATCAATGCTCTCATGGATGATGAGGATGGCTCTACTCGGAACAACGCACTGGATTTCATAGGAAAGCGTGTTGCTGTGGGCCAGACCAAGGAATATCGGTTAGCTCGAGCAGAGAAAGTGCTTGACAGATACCTGTTACCCCATATTGGAACTGAAGATAAACACCGCCTTCAGAAGGCTTACTACTTGGGTCAGATGGTGGAACGACTGCTCGAACTAGTATTGAGCAAGCGCCAGCCAGATGACAAGGATCATTATTCCAACAAGCGACTAAAACTTTCAGGAGATCTTCTCATGTCCTTGTTCAGAGTAGCTCTCTACTCGTTAACTCGCGACATCAAGTATCAACTCGAGCGCACAGCTGTTCGTGGCCGCAAGCCAAACATTCGCACTGCAGTCCGGGCTGATGTTATTACTCAGAGAATGAAGCATGCTCTCGCCACAGGTAACTGGGTCGGCGGAAAGGCTGGTGTGTCTCAGCTACTTGACCGTACCAACTACATCTCGTCGCTTTCTCATCTTAGAAGAGTAGTTTCACCCCTCTCGCGGTCACAACCGCACTTTGAGGCGCGAGATCTGCATTCAACTCACTGGGGGAAGATATGCCCCAATGAAACGCCCGAAGGTCCAAACTGTGGTCTTGTGAAGAATATCGCCATGATGGCGTACATCTCAGTTGGTTCTGAGGAGGAAGCAGTGGAACGCGCTCTACTCAAGAGTGAAGTAGAATCGATTGAAATTCTAAAGGGCAAGCGTGGCTCGAAGTGGGCTGATGTGTTCCTGAATGGCCGTCTTGTAGGAATTCACCCAGCTCCTCTGGTACTTGTTAAGACCATGCGCCAGAAGCGGCGTGCTGGCGAGATTGATCAAGAAACCAATATTGCCTACTATGATGGTATTAATGAAGTTCAAGCAAATTGCGATGCAGGTCGTGTCAGGCGTCCGCTAATAGTCGTTGAGAATGGCAAGAGCCGTCTCACTAACGAACATCTCAGAATGGTTGTAGAAGGCGAATGGAGCTTTCTAGACCTGATGCGGAACGGAGCAGTCGAATTCATAGATGCTGAGGAAGAGGAAAATACCCTCATCGCAATGTATCCAGATGAGATTGGTCCTAACACGACACATATGGAGATTGTACCCTCAACAATTCTTGGTATCTCTGCAGCACTGATTCCATTTCCTGAGCGGAATCAATCACCTCGTAACGTGTACATGGCAGGCATGGCAAAGCAGTCTGTAGGTGTGCCACCTGCCAACTTCAATTATAGGACTGACACTCGTGCACACTTCTTCCACTATCCACAGGTGCCTCTTGTCAAGACTCGTGCCATGAATTCAATTGGGTTCGAAGATCGTCCAGCTGGGCAAAACTTCGTGGTTGCAATCCTATCATTCGAGGGCTACAACATCGAAGATGCCCTAATCCTGAACAAGGCCTCTGTTGAGAGAGGGCTGGGTAGAAGTACCTTCTGCAGAGTTTATGAGAGCGAAGAACGCAAGTATCCTGGCGGGCAGGAAGACAAGTTTGAGATTCCAGATCGAAGTGTTCGAGGCTACAGAGCATCCGAGTCATACCGTAACCTTGGCGAGGATGGAATAATTGAAACCGAGGTTGAGGTACTGGGCGGCGATGTGCTGATAGGCCGGACCTCTCCGCCACGTTTCCTTGAAGAATATTCGGAGTTCGAGATTGCCTCCCCCAACCGACGAGAAACTTCTGTTGCTGTACGCCACGGAGAGTCTGGAGTCGTAGACAGTGTCATTCTTACTGAAACCATTGATGGCAATCGACTGGTGAAGGTAAAGGTCCGAGACCTTCGGATTCCCGAACTAGGCGACAAGTATGCTTCACGTCACGGACAGAAGGGTATCATTGGCCACATCATTCCTCAGGCTGACGTTCCATTCACTGAAGACGGTGTTGTGCCTGACCTGATTCTGAATCCTCATGCCATTCCAAGCCGAATGACAATCGGTCAGCTCCTGGAGATGATTGCTGGAAAAGCAGCAGCAATGCATGGTGAACAGCAAGACGCAACACCATTCTGCGGTGTTTCCGAGGAGGAGCTATTCAAGATACTAAAGAATCACGGTCTGCAACATAACGGCAGCGAAACTATGTACTCCGGTATCACCGGTGAGAAACTCAGAGTTGACATATTCATCGGTGTAATCTACTATCAAAAGCTCCACCATATGGTGGCAGACAAAATACATGCTCGCGCCAGAGGCCCCGTACAGATTCTCACACGCCAACCCACGGAGGGAAGAGCGAGAGAAGGTGGACTCAGGTTCGGTGAGATGGAGCGCGATGTTTTAATCGGTCACGGTGCAGCCATCCTGTTGAAAGGCAGACTACTAGATGAATCGGACAAGAGCAACATGCTTGTCTGTGAGGACTGTGGTCTAATTGGTGTCTACGACCGCAACAAGGACACATACTACTGTCCGATTTGCGGCACCAACGCCAAAATTAGTAGCGTGGTTGTGTCTTACGCTTTCAAACTGTTAATACAAGAAATGATGTCGCTTGGACTTGCTTGTAGGCTGCGACTCAAGGAGATGATCTAAATGGTCGCGGGTGGTCTTACTACAAAGAAAATTGACTCTATTGAGTTTGGACTTCTCAGCCCAGATGACATCCGAAAGATGTCTATTGCCCAGATTGTGGTTGCTGATACTTACGACGAAGATGGATATCCGATAAGCAGTGGCATCATGGATACCAGACTCGGAGTCATCGACCCCGGCCAGCGCTGCAAGACCTGTGGAAACAGAGTGGGAAACTGCCCTGGACACTTTGGGCACATCGAGCTTGCGCGCCCTGTTATGCATGCAGGCTATGCGAAGGTGATACACAAGGTCCTACGTGCGATATGCAGAGAGTGCAACCGTATCCTACTGACTGATGAGGAGATTGAATACTACATACGATTGTTCAAGAAGTATCCAGAGATTGGTCAGAAGACAGCCAACCTCTCCAAGGACATCCTCAAGCGCGCTGCCAAGACGAAAGCCTGTCCACATTGCAGTGAGGAACAGCTGAAGCTGAAACTTGAGAAACCAACATCAATCTATGAGGTAAGCGAGGCCGGCTCTGTCAGACTCACACCAATTGACATCCGCGCCAAACTGGAGAATGTCACAGACGATGACTACAGACTCTTGGGGATTAACCCCGAAGCCGCACGACTTGAGTGGTCAATTCTCACTGTGATGTCCGTGCCGCCTGTCGCAGTTAGGCCTTCAATCACTCTGGAGTCCGGTGTTCGTTCAGAGGACGATCTTTCGCATAAACTTATTGACATAATTAGAATCAATCAACGTCTGCGCGAGAATTTGGATGCTGGGGCCCCTCAATTGATTGTCGAGGATCTTTGGGAGCTTCTACAATACCACTGTACGACATACTTCGACAACGGTGTGAGTGGCATTCCACCCGCAAGGCATAGGTCCGGTCGCGCGCTTCGAACCCTAGCTCAGAGACTCAAGGGCAAGGAGGGCAGATTCAGATCAAACCTCTCAGGGAAGCGAGTTGACTTCTCAGCCCGTACTGTCATCTCACCCGACCCCAACCTGAGCATGAACGAGGTCGGAGTGCCTGAGCAGATTGCTACAATCCTGACAATTCCACAGCGTGTCACTGAGTGGAACATAGAAGAGATGAAGGCGCTGGTGATTCGAGGTCCGGACAGACATCCTGGATGCAACTACTTGATTCGTACCGACGGTCGCCGTGTAGACCTGCGGTTCGTGAAGGACCGTTCCATAATCTCGGACACGATTGAGCCTGGCTTCATAGTGGAGCGTCATCTATCGAGTGGTGACATTGTGCTGTTCAATAGACAGCCATCACTCCACAGAATGTCAATCATGGCACATGAAGTACGAGTAATGCCCTATCGGACATTTAGGCTGTCTCTATTCGTGTGTCCGCCTTACAACGCAGACTTTGATGGTGATGAGATGAACCTCCACGTGCCACAGTCTGAGGAAGCTCGAGCCGAGGCACGGGTATTAATGAGGGTACAGGAGCAGATTCTGTCACCACGATATGGTGGCCCAATCATCGGAGCACTACAGGACTACATCTCAGCCGCTTTCCTATTGACTCGCAAGTCCACTCTGTACACACGAAATAAGGTGAACCAGTTGCTGGCCACTGCGGGCTATGAAGGTGAGCTCACATCTCCTGCGATAAAGAAACCAGTACCTCTATGGACTGGGAAGCAGATATTCAGCATGTTCATCCCTGCTGGCATCAACATCTCCTTCAAGGCTAATGTGTGCCGGAAGTGTACAACGTGCAAGAAGGAAGACTGCGAATACGACTCATACGTTGTCATTAGGGATGGCAACATAGCCTTCGGCGTTATTGATGAGAAGGCTTTCGGAGCCGGCGAGCCTGACTCGTTGTTCCACCGGATAATCAAGGAAAAGGGGACGACAACAGCCAGAATCTTCTTGGACTCAGTAGGGAGATTGCTTGTCAGACTTATCACAGACAGAGGATTCTCAATGGGTCTTGATGACGTGACTCTGCCACGCGAAGCATCACGGCGAATCAAAATCATTCTCGAGAAGGCCGACAAGAAAGTCAACCAGCTCATTGAAACCTACCAACGAGGTGAGCTGGATGCGAACCCTGGACAGACTCTCCTAGAAACACTGGAGCAGAGAATCATGGCCACACTCGCGGAGGCAAGAGACTCTGCAGGTGCAGTTGCAGGAGAGCATCTGGGTCTTGATAATTCCGCTGTGATAATGGCACAGACGGGTGCCAGAGGCTCACGACTAAACCTCTCACAGATGGCAGCAGTTGTTGGCCAACAGGCAGTAAGAGGCGAACGTATCAACAGAGGATACATGGGCCGCACTCTACCACATTTTGAACGCGGTAATCTTGGTGCAAGAGCTCGTGGTTTCGTTGCATCCAGCTACAAGAGTGGTCTTGATCCCATTGAGTACTGGTTCCATGCAGCAGGTGGGCGCGAAGGTCTCGTTGACACAGCCGTGCGTACTTCAACATCAGGATACATGCAGAGGCGACTAATGACAGCTCTGCAAGACCTCAAGGTTGAAACAGACGGGACAGTCCGAACTGCGCCAGGGCGAATTGTCCAATTCAAATTTGGAGATGACGGTGTAGACCCAAGCAAGTCTGACCACGGACGTTCAGTCAATATTGACATAGCGATTGAGAAAGTGCTTGGCAAGAGCAAAGTGAGTAGGGAGGTTTAGAACGATGTCCAAAATCACAGCTACAGCGCATATGGAGAAACGATTCTTGAAACTGAGAGATGAGCACAGACTCCCACCGAAGGTTCTCGACGAGCTTGAGGAAAAAGTAACGGACATTGGGCTCACGAAGAAGGAATTCGACGAAATCTGTGATAATGTCATTGATTCATACGAGCGCGCTCTGGTAGAGCCAGGTGAGGCAGTAGGTACAATTGCAGCACAGAGCATAGGTGAACCGGGCACTCAGATGACACTTCGAACATTTCACTATGCAGGAGTCGCTGAACTCAGCGTTACTCAGGGTCTCCCGCGGCTAATAGAGATAGTAGACGCCCGAAAAAATCCAAGTACCCCAACGATGAAAATCTATCTTGCTGATGACATTGCAGAAGATCGAAATGCAGCCAAAAGGATTGCACGTAACATCGAGATGATACTCGTTGAGAGTGTCGCGAGCAATATTTCGATTGATCTGCTTCGTCAGGCCATCGATATTAGGTTTGATCCTGAGCTGATGGAGGATAAGGCCCTAACAGTCGAGATTATTGCAGAGGCAATAAAGGCCAAGATTAAGGCAAAGGGCGAGGTGGAGGCTGGGGACAACACAATATTCGTCTATCCGACTGGTGAAACACTTGCAGATCTGCAGCGTCTAAGCGAGAAGATTCGTGAAGTGCGGGTCAAGGGTATAGACGATGTCACACACGTTGTGATTCGCAAGGAGTCAAATCGCTACGTTCTGTACACAGAGGGTTCCAACCTCCAAGATGCTCTTGAGATAGCTGATGTCAACCCACACAAGATATACACCAACAATCTCAAAGAAATATACCAAGTTCTCGGGATTGAGGCCACCAGAAATGCAATCATCCAAGAGGCGATGAACGTTCTGAATGAGCAGGGCATGGATGTTGATGTACGACACATAATTCTCGTTGCCGACATGATGACTGCAGATGGTGCGATACGCCAGATTGGTCGACATGGCATTTCAGGTTCGAAGAACAGTGCTTTGGCTCGGGCCGCCTTTGAGGTGACTATCAAGCACTTATTGGGAGCAGGCATAGCAGGGACAAAGGACCCGCTTAAAGGCATAACTGAGAATGTGATTCTCGGGCAGCTCATCCCGTTGGGCACTGGTTCCATCGATTTGCTGATGAATCCTCAAGGTTCTCCTAGCAAGAAATAGGCTCTCTGAGGCAATACTAGCGTATCAAACAATGTTACAATGCGGAAACATTAAAACAGAAGCCAGTTTGACGGGATTGTTTCTGGGCTTATCAAGAAGTCGCAGCAATACAAAATGAGGTTATGACCATTGAGCCTAAATCAACCGATTGCAAGTGCAGTAAGCACAGGTGAGTGTCGCATAGGGGCAAAGTCCTCTATCGATGCAATAAAGATAGGTGCTGCAAAACTAGTTGTGATTGCTGCAAATTGTCCGAAGAATGAATACGAGGACATTGAAACCTACGCACAACTTGCTGAGATTAAGGTGCTAAAGTTTGAAGGCACATCATGGGATTTGGGAGAGGTCATAGGCAAACCCTTCATGGTTTCAGCGATTGCTGTGATAAAGCCGGGTGATTCCAAGATTTTGAAGGCTGTTTGAGGCGATTCATCTTGCCCAGAGTCAGACTCTCGATGGATGACATGGCCCTCATTGCCACGTTCGAACGCATCACTGGGGCCTCCGCGATGGATGTGATTCGGGATGATGAGGGTGAGCGATTGATCTTCGTTGTGCGCCCAAAACAGCTTGGCAAAGCCATTGGTCGTGGTGGTGCAAACGTCAAGGCAGCGGCTGATGTCTTCGGCAGGCCTATCGACATTGTTGAGATAGCTGAAACTGCAGAGGAGTTTGTGAAAAAGGCGCTTGCCCCCGCCCGAGTTGAACAAGTGAAACTCGTTCACCACAAGAATGGAAATGTGATTGCCACAGTTACAATCAAACAAGCGGACCGAGGCATCGCCATTGGACGAGAGGGCCGGAATATCGCCCGCGCGCGAATATTGGCCAAGCGTCACTTTGACGTGACTAATGTAACAATTGCATAAGGGCCCTGATGCACTCAGAAACCGTTTTGCAGCAAAACTCAATGAGATTGCCCTGGTTGTGTCATAACGCTTTTAAGCATACAACAGGCGGGTGCCGTGACTACACATAGAGAGCGCTATGAATGGTGGTCCCATTATCACTACAGAGGCAAATCATTTGACTGGTTCGAAGAGCCCGATGGGCGAATTTGCAGCAAGACCCCTCCGGTCCAAGCGGAAGAAGTATCGCTGGAAGAAGCCCAGCTTGAAGCGACGAATGCTCAAGCTGAAGCGGAAGACCGACCCGCTAGAGGGTGCCCCGCAGGCACGCGGAATCGTGTTGGAGAAGGTCGGTATTGAGTCAAAACAACCCAACTCAGCTATCAGAAAGGCCGTTAGGATCCAGCTCTCTAAGAACGGTAAACAGATCACCGCATTCATACCGGGCGATGGTGGGCTCAAGTATATCGACGAACACGACGAAGTCATTATCCAAGGCATTGGAGGCGCAATGGGAGGCGCTATGGGAGACATACCCGGTGTACGCTGGGCTGTGACAAGAGTTAACGGAGTTTCCCTCGAGTCTCTTATCTACGGCAAGGCAGAGAAACCAATTCGTTAGGTGACAAAGATGGGTGAAGAAAAGAAAGATGCACCAGTCCAAGAAGAGCCGAAGGCACAAAGCCTGTCTGTAGCCACGCCTAATCTTTTGTTGTTTGGTAAATGGGATTCAACAGTGGTTCAAGTGAATGATGTTGGTCTTACCCGATACATCTCTCTGAGGTCTGTCCTGATTCCGCATACAGCAGGAAGGCACAGTCACAAGCGTTTCCACAAGAGCAATGTACCTATTGTAGAGCGATTCGTGAATAAGCTACTTAATGCAGGACGGCGCAAAGACAAGAAGACACGCACTGGCGGGACCGCAGGCAAAAAAACACGAACAATCAACGTGGTCAAACGAGTATTCGAGATTATTGATTTCAGAACTGGCCTCAATCCAATCCAAGTTCTCGTGACTGCTATCGAAAATACTGCTCCTTCCGAGGAAACGACACGCATCTCCTATGGTGGAATGGCATATCCTCGCTCAGTAGACGTTGCTCCTCAGCGCAGGATTGATCTCGCTTTGAAGTACCTCGCTGTAGGCGCAGTTCGTTCATCGCATAAGAATGCCAAATCGTTCGAGGAATGTATCGTCGACGAGCTGCTTCTTGCTTACAAAGGCGATCCTGGAAGCTATGGAGTTTCCAGAAAGGAAGAGCGCGAGAGAGTGGCCCGTTCAGCAAGGTAGTATTTTCACCGACCTTGTATTATCATCCTGTATTAGTGGAATTGATGCTGCACTTCTCAGCGTTTTAGAGAGCCTTATCAGAGAGTTAGGTTCCAGTCGATGTACTCAATGTGCAAGTGAAGAACCTGACGAGGAACGAGGGATGATCAAGTCTACTGCAGCATGGCTTACAATATACTTCATCACAGTGGCTTGGGCATCTTCTCTCATTCTCGCAAAGATTGCTTTTCTGGAAGGGTTGACTCCCATCATCTTCGTTGCGCTACGCTACACTATCGCTTGCCCCTTTCTCGTTGTAGCTGTTTACATGTCCAGACGCAGGTCGAAGCTGCGTGGGAATATTAGGAGTAACTGGCGAATCATCCTGCTCGCTGGAATCGCAGGTCCATTTCTCTCCCAAGTGCTTCAATACATCGGACTAAGTATGACAACAGCAGGCGAAACCATACTACTCCTGAACATGAGCCCTGTTTTTGCAGTCTTGATGGCCGCTCCAGTTCTGAAGGAGAAGATAACTAGTGAGAAGATAGGAGGCCTCTTTCTAGCAGCCGTTGGTGCCGGTCTAATCGTCTTGGGCGGCACGCCACTTGATGGTGCTTTTGGTCCCCTACGCCTGTTGGGTGATGCAATTGTGATAGTTTCTACGTTCCTTTTTGCGATTAACGGAATAGCCGGCAAAATGGCGGTTAAGTCAATTGACGCTGTTTCGCTTACTCTATACAGCACCCTGTTTGCGGTGCCTTTCATCTGGCTCTCTGCAGCATTCACGGAGGACATAACTGTAATCCTGCGGCTGAGTACTGGTGTCTGGGCTATCATCCTCTGGGTAGGGATTGTGAATACGGCATTAGCATTCGTCCTATACTACAATGCGATGAATCACATTGAAGCTTCCAGAGTGCAGATTGCGCTGAATCTGATAACAGTGTGGGGTGTGTTAATGGCGTTCCTATTCCTTAGTGAGTCACTATTTGCTCTTCAACTCGCGGGTGGTGTCTTGACTGTCGTTGGCGTCATAATCGCTCAGAGAATTAGAACCGCCAATAAATCAAAAGGGAAGGGCTATTGAAATCGTGTCTTCAATCCTGTAGAGCAACAAGGCAACTAGATGAAGAGAGGATAATTCCCCGTTCATCTTTCAAACTTGATTACAATGATGGAGAGAGCACTAGTCTGCTTTGGGACCCGCTATGGTTCTACTGGTGAAATAGCTGAAAAAGTTGCAGAGTCTTTGAGAGAACGTGGTGCTCAGGTTGTTGTTGTAGACCTCAAGAAGAATAAGATCAAGAATCTAGCGACCTACGATCTAGTAGTGATTGGAAGTGGAATACAACTGGGGCAGTGGACCAAACATTCCCTCAAGTTCATCAAAAAGAATCGCGATACTCTCTCCCGCAAGAAGGTGGCTCTCTTCGTGTCGTGCTTGACAGCTAGACTGCCCGATAAGTGCGACCAATCACGAAGGGACTACTTGGACGCAATAGTAGAAGACTACCCCGAGATATCACCGATATCCATGGGTCTCTTCGGTGGTCTGCTAGACACCACCAAGGGCAATCCTATGACAAAGGCAATCATGAAGACTCTTGTTAAGGTGGTAGCAAACGGTGAGGTTGGATTCCCAGAACGGGTGGACCTCCGTGATTGGGACCAGATTCGCCTGTGGGCAAAAGGACTAATCCTTGATCCTTTCAACAGCTTCTAATCCAAACG
>Ga0209986_10001552_pt1 | contig 21805 bp, 14 predicted proteins | sample BlataG_FD_183168 | JGI IMG/M metagenome (GOLD analysis project Ga0209986, IMG submission 183168) | Deep subsurface microbial communities from Black Sea to uncover new lineages of life (NeLLi) - Black_00105 metaG (SPAdes) (version 2) | ecosystem: Environmental > Aquatic > Marine > Oceanic >... | reverse complement strand
GCGGTGAGGACATCAATCCGCTTGCGCCGCAGCCCTTCCGTAACTCCCGCTGGCACATGCACGTCCATGAATACAGGCAGCGGCATAAGCGAGATCACCCGCTACAGCTATCGGTCGCGGCACGACGTCGGAGAAGCTCATCTCGGGAGACCGGCTCTGGCCCGCGAACTCGCTCGGCCCGAGTTCGCCCGGCCTCAATGGCGGCCACGGTGCTGTCGTAGTGATCGTGGAAGTAGGCAAGCGCCGCATAGACCTCGGCTGGCAGAAGATCTGGGTGCTGCCGCAGAATCTCCTCGGCAGACCAGCCGTAAAAGTACTGCTCCGCAGCAATATGCTCGACGGTGTACCGAGTACCCTCAATGACGGCTTTGCCATCGGTTGCGAGGGCGATGTGCGGATAGGTGTCGGCAGTTGCCACGGGAAATTCCTTACGGGTCTGAAGTCCTCTGATTCTAACGCGCCGCATGATCCGCCCGATAGTCGATTGCGATAGCTGTTAGCTGGCCCGCGGAGCCGGGGCGGCCGAAGCCGCCCCGGCCATGAGTGCGGGGACCACCATCACGGCGCTGTCGCGCCGTCGTCGTGCTTTCGGGCCTGCTGACGATTGTCTTTGCCAGCGGGCCGTCTCAGCGGAACGATGATCTCGACTGGCTTGTCTGCATCGGAGCCAGCATTGCTACTGAAATCCTCGCCAAGAAACTCCCAGAGCTTCGAGGCCCCGTTGGTGCTTTCGGGCTCGATTCCATCGCCAAGGCCGGCAAGGGCGGGCAGGGCATTGATCGTGAACCTCGCGACGAGTTCAGGCTGTCCACCGTTCTCCGTGGGCCTGGCCTCGATTACCACGTCGCCCGTGAGCGCGTGCAGCGCCGGCGCGGCGATACCGACGTCGGAATGCAGCACCTCCCGGAGGCGATTCAACTCTGCCAGAACATCTTTCTCCTTCACTCGTGTGATGGGAGGCCGCTTGCTGCGACGGCGTTGCTCCGCCAACTGTTCGTGGAGCTGATCCAGATCATCTTGGAGCTCCTTCACCTTCGCCACGATGGAGCGGATCGCCGCGTCGCCCTCCATGCCAACCAGCTGATTATTGACCCGGGCAATCTGCCGTTCCCGGGCAGTAATCGCGTTTTCCAGCCGCTTGGTTGACCCTTGAGGCCGGCGGGCTGCGTCGGCCAGGAGCGCGTTGATGTCCGCCGTGAGCGAAGCCGTGAACTCCTCGGTAAAGATCACGGCTGAAACGACCTTGAGAACCGCGTCATCAATGATCCGGGCGGACTTGTAGCCCCGGTTCGAGCAGCCCTTGATGCCACTCACCGCGTTGCGGCAGAAAAAACTCTGATACTTGCCCTCCGAGCGGCCCAGGATCATCGGATAGCCGCAGCCACCGCAGATTGGCCGGATCAAGGTCTTTGGATACACCTCGGGCCGAAATGACCGCTCTTGGCGATCCCTCGCCTACCGGCCAAACGATTGCGCTGCCAGGTGCAGCTCCTTTCTGACCGCGTTGGCAAGTTCGTCCGAAAGAATCCACAGGTGCGGCGACTCCCTCCGGAGCCACTGATCCTCAGGCAGTTTTACATAGCGGACCTTGCCCGTCTGGCGATGCTTCTCCTGTCGAGTCGTCCGGAAGACCTCGCGGCCGACAAGCCGTTCCCGGGCATAGAGCGTGCGGATCCGAGTGTCGTCCCAGGCATGCTTCCCGCCGACACGGTGCTCATTAAAGAGCCGCGCCACGTCGAGAGGGCTCTTTCCTTCATAGGCGATCATTTCTGCGCCGCGACGAATCCATTCCTGCGGAGATTCCAGATTCGACGGGAGCAGGACAGTGTCTGGAAAATCGTTTTATGTGCCGAGGGCTTGACCTGCCCCCGTTGCTAATCGTCACTCAGGAAGAGCACCAAAATCAGAGCAAGACTGCAGCGGACAAACCCGTGTTGCGGCGAGGAGGGTTTAGGCGATCCCTGCTATCTGCACAATGTTCACCAGTTCGCCGATTCCGTCTATGGCAATGGTGACGCGATCTTCTGCCGCCAGTGTGAAGGATTCATCGGGCACAACGCCGGTGCCGGTGAGCAGGACGACACCATGCGGGAACGACTGCGAACGCCAGAGATAACTTGCCAGTTCCGAAAATGACCGTTTCAACTGATCAACGCTCGTCTGGCCCGAGAAGACCTCGCCACCATCCCGGGAGATCGCGATCGTAATCGACCACGTGCGAGCTTCGCCCTCGTCAGGCCCAAGGACAATCCACGGCCCCAGACTGCACGAGCGGTCATAGACCTTGGCCTGCGGCAGGTAGAGAAGGTTCTCACCCTCAATGTCGCGGGAACTCACGTCATTGCCAATTGTATAGCCAACGATGTCACCGGCCGAATTCATGACCAATGCCAATTCCGGTTCCGGCACGTTCCAGCAGGCATCGGACCGAATGCCGATGCTGTCGTTGGGCCCAACCACCTTCTCGGCGAGGGCTTTGAAGAAGAGTTCGGGCCGGTCGGCTTCATAGACCCGGTCATAGGCCAACCCACTGAAGTCTGACTCTTCAATCCGGGCGGTCTTGCTCCGCAGGTAGGTGACGCCGGCAGCCCAGACCTCTTGGCGTTCAACCGGTGGCAACAGATGGACGTCGGCAAGCGGGTATTGCGTGGTCGCGTTCTCGCGTGCCGCTGCCACGGTTGCTGACGGGCTGTCGGCTTCCAGCACAGACGCCAGTGAGGTGATGCCGCCGGCCGATAGGTCCACAATCGTGCTGCCGACCACGGCACCGATGCGAGCCTGAGCAGGCTCTGGCGGTAAACAAAATCGACAGATTCGCTCATGTTGATGGGGTGATGTCATTGCCCTCGCCTTTCGGTCGGTGGTGCTGGAAGGTGGTGTGTGAGAGGATAGCCTCCGCGGCAGCAGGACGGTTGGCGGGCGGCCTCGATGGTGGTAGTTGCCGCCTTTGATGCGGAAATCCAAGTTTTTGAACGGACCCAATGAGCAACGAATCACAGCCCGGTTTTCAAGACTTTCAGTCCGAAACAACCTCCGTTTATGACATTCAGACGGTCGCCGACGGGCCCGCTGGGAATCTGCCGCTTACCGATCAGATGCTCCGCCAGAGTCCAAGCGGCGATCTCTTCGGCCTCTCGCAGAACGTCGGGATGGGCTGGGATGCACCGGCTGCCGCCGACCGGCAGGTGCTGATTCTCTCCACCCAGGGCGGTGTGCGGGCTGCAGACGGCAAACCGATAGCCCTCGGCTATCACACTGGCCACTGGGAGATCGGCCTGTTGGTACAGGCTGCTGCGGCCGAGTTGCGCAGCCTCAATAGGATTCCGTTCGCGGGCTTTTGTTCCGATCCCTGCGATGGCCGAACCCAGGGAACGGTGGGGATGTTCGACAGTCTCCCCTACCGCAATGATGCGGCCATTGTTCTGCGGCGGCTGGCCCGGTCGCTGCCGCTGCGGGAAGGGGTGATTGGAATTGCCACCTGCGACAAGGGCCTGCCAGCCATGCTGATGGCCGTGGCGGGTCTCACCGACCTGCCGGGCATCGTCGTGCCGGGTGGAGTCACCTTGCCCCCGCGCGTGGGCGAAGATGCCGGGCAGATTCAGACCATCGGCACCCGCTACACGCACGGCCTGATCACGCTGGAAGAAGCAGCCGATCTGGGCTGCCGGGCCTGCGCGTCGCCAGGAGGGGGCTGTCAATTTCTCGGTACAGCCGCCACTGCCCAGGTCGTTGCGGAGGCACTGGGGCTTACGCTGCCCCACGCTGCCCTTGCCCCCAGCGGGCAGCCGGTCTGGCATGACCTGGCGGTCCGGTCGGCGCGGGCACTTGTCGCGCTGGCGGCCAGCGGCACGACAACCCGTGAGCTGCTCACCCCCGCCAGCATCACCAACGCCATGACCGTTCACGCCGCCTTCGGCGGCTCAACCAATCTGCTGCTGCATCTGCCCGCCATCGCTCATGCCGCCGGCCTCATTCAGCCCACCGTCGATGACTGGATTGCCGTGAACCGGCGGACACCGCGGCTGGTAAGCGTGTTGCCCAACGGCCCGGTGCATCATCCGACCGTGCAGGTCTTTCTGGCGGGCGGGGTGCCCGAGGTCATGCTGCACCTCGATCGGCTCGGGCTACTCGACACCAGCGTTCCGACCGTCTCAGGGGGGACGCTGGCCGACCAGCTTGGCTGGTGGGAGACGAGTGAGCGGAGAGGACGGTTTCGCGAGATTTTGCGACGCGAAGACGGTGTTGATCCAGACGATGTGATCCTGAGCCCAGCCGTCGCTGCTGCGAAAGGCCTCAAAGGGACGATGGCGTTCCTCCGTGGTTCACTGGCACCGCAAGGGGCAATCGTCAAAGCCACAGCGATCGATCCGCGGGTGGTTTCACCCGCAGGAATCTACCGGCACTCAGGGCCAGCCCGTGTCTTTACCAGTGAGCCTGCGGCAATGGCCGCCATCAAGGCCGGTGAAATCGAGCCCGGGGATGTACTGGTGCTGGCGGGTATCGGCCCCATGGGTACCGGGATGGAAGAGACTTATCAGGTGACCTCGGCCCTCAAGCAGCTGCCGTTTGCCAGTCAGGTGGCCGTGGTCACCGACGCGCGGTTTTCCGGGGTCTCGACAGGCGCGTGTATCGGGCACGTCAGCCCCGAGGCACTCGCGGGCGGCCCGCTTGGAAAACTCATTGCCGGCGATGTCATTGCGATCGAAATCGACACCACGGCCGCCACCGGCAGCATCGAGTTGGCAGCACACGGCAGCCGAAGATTCACCAGCGACGAGGCAACGGCAGAACTTGCCCGCCGGCCGTCTGTTGCGGGCCTGGAAGCGGATCCGCGGTTGCCGGCCGATACCCGACTCTGGGCACTTCTGCAGGAGGCAAGTGGCGGGGTCTGGGCTGGCGCCGTCTTTGATGAAGCCCGCATTGCAGACCGCCTGCGGGCAGCCACAGGAACCGCATCAGTCGCGGCGGAATAGTGAACCCGAGCCAGTGACGGTAGATTCTCTAGTCTCGGATGCTCCGCACCGTCTGCGGGCAACCGGTGCTGTTACAGAAGCCAGCCGGTGACCGGCTGTCAAACAACCATGCTCTACCGACCGTTACTCGCTGAGTGCTTTGGCACGTTTTGCCTGGTCTTCGCCGGGACCGGAGCCATCGTGATCGATCAGGTGACCGGTGGCGGGGTCTCACATGTCGGGATCGCACTCACCTTTGGACTTGTGGTGCTGGCAATGATCAATACCCTCGGCGATGTCTCCGGGTGCCACATCAACCCGGCAGTGACGCTCGGGTTCTGGGCAGCAGGAAAACTGGCTGGCAGGCAGGTGCCGCTCTACGTGGCCGCCCAATGCATCGGCAGCCTGTTGGCCAGTGGCAGCCTGCGGTTGCTCTTCTTGGAAGCCGAAACCTTGGGTGAAACCGTACCCGCTGGAAGTCTGATACAGACATTTCTGCTGGAGTCGCTGCTGACCTTCATGCTGATGACAGTCATCCTCAGCGTCGCCACCGGAGGCAAGGAGAAGGGCCTGCTTGCCGGCATCACCATTGGGGCTGTCATTGCTCTTGAAGCGCTCTTCGCGGGGCCGATCAGCGGGGCCTCGATGAATCCCGCCCGCTCCCTCGGGCCGGCCGTGATGCTGCTGCGGTTCGAGAGCCTCTGGGTCTATCTGCTGGCGCCCTGTCTCGGTGCGGCAGCCGCTGTGCCGCTGTCGCGGGTCCTCTTCTTACCGGAACGTTCAGATTCGCCGGCGGCATAGGCACCGGGGTGAACAGCAGACTGCGGGCGGGCCGTTGCTGCTTGGGAAGCTGCCGTTGAAGACTCGTGGCAGCAGACAGCGATGGAGCAGACGGTCCGCGTTCAGCTGAGGATCTCAGTCACGACCCGCTGCTTTTCGACCCCGGTCAGCCGCTGATCGAGCCCCTGGAACTTGAAGCTGAACCGTTCGTGGTCGATGCCCATCAGGTGCAGGATCGTGGCATTGAAGTCGTTGATGTGGACGGGATGTTCGGTGACGTTGTAGCTGAAGTCGTCAGTCTCGCCGTGTGACACGCCTCCCCGGGCACCACCGCCGGCCAGCCACATGCAGAAGTTCCGCGGGTGGTGGTCACGGCCATAGTTCGCTTTGGTGAGCGTTCCCTGCGAGTAGACCGTGCGGCCAAACTCGCCCCCCCAGACCACCAGTGTTTCATCGAGCAGGCCGCGACGCTTGAGGTCTTTCACCAAGGCGGCTGTCGCCTGATCGGTGTCGAGGCACTGGGCGGCCAAGTCACGTGGCAGGTTGCCATGCTGGTCCCAGCCGCGGTGCAAAATCTGCACTGCCCGCACACCCCGTTCAACCAGCCGGCGGGCGAGCAGCAGACTGTGGGTGAATGAGCCCGGCTTGTTGACATCCGTGCCGTACAGCGAAAGCGTCTCGGCTGTTTCGGAGGAAAGGTCGGTAAGTTCCGGCACGCTCGCCTGCATCCGGAAGGCCATCTCGTACTGAGCGATCCGGGTTTCAATGTCGGGGTCCTGGTAGCGGGCCAGATTGTGAGCGTTGAGGCTCCCGAGGGTGTCGAGCATCCGCCGCCGATCAGCCGTCGAGACGCCGGCGGGATTGCGAAGGTAGAGCACCGGGTCGCCCGAGCCCCGCAGGGCGACGCCGGCATGGCGGGTGGGCAGGAAACCACTCGACCACATTCGGGTGAACAGTGCCTGGCTCGGCGGGATGTCGGGGAGCGGGGTGAAGACAACGAATGATGGCAGGTCATTGCACTCACTGCCAAGGCCGTACGAGAGCCAACTGCCCAGGCTCGCTTTGCCCGGTATTTCACTGCCAGTCATGACAAAGGTGCAGGCTGGGTCGTGATTGATGGCGTTGGTGTGCACCGTCTTGACCAGCGCAAGGTCATCAACAATGCCGGCGGTGTAGGGCAGCAACTCGCTCACCCAACGGCCAGATTCACCGTGCTGGGCGAACCTGAATTTCGAGGGAGCGACCGGAAATCGCTGCTGGCCGCTGGTCATCGTTGTCAGCCGCTGCTCACCGCGAACGCTCGGCGGGATGTCCTTGTCGAAGAACTCCTGCAACTGTGGCTTGTAGTCCCAGAGGTCAAGCTGGGAAGGCCCGCCATTGAGGTGGATGTAGATGACGCTCTTGGCCCGCGGGGGGTGGTGCGGCAGACCGGGGAGCGGCGGGTGGATGCGGGGGTGCCCGGCGGCAGGGGCAGATTGTTCCGCTGCGACCGTGGCGGCGGGGAGACGCCGCTCGAGCCCGGCCAGAGCTGCTGCCCCGAGGCTGACCCCGGCGTTCCCGATAAAGGCCCGGCGGGCCATGGCAGCGCGGAGAGTATCGGGCTGCGGAAGAAGCGGCTGCATCAGTACGTTCCTCGTCGGGTTCAGTTTCTGGTGACGGCTTCGTCGAGGTTTAAAATGGTGTTGGCCAGCAGGGTCCAGGCCGCCAGGTCCTCTGGAGGAACGTGGCTGGGAATGACCGAATCGCCATGAGCGATCAGCTGGTTTGCTGCGGCGGTGTCGGCCTGATACCGAGCCCGGTGGCCGTTCAGGGCAGCGGTGAGCAATACCTGCTCGGGCGGCTCGGGCCGACGGGCCAGCACGGTGCGGAACAGCCAGGCAACCCGGTCGGCATCGTCCGTCACGCTGGCGGCAAGCCCCCGGGCCGCCAGGGCACGGGCCGCCTCGACGTGCTGCACGTCGTTCATCAACTGGAGCGCCTGCAGTGGTGTGTTGCTGCGTTCTCGCCGGGCGCAATAGGCCTCGCGGTTGGGGGCATCAAAATTGGACATGAAGGGGGGCGGAGCCGTCCGCTTGAGAAAGGTGTAGAGGCTGCGACGGTAGAGCGAGTCGCCGCTGTCGCGGTAGTAGTTGCGGGTGTTGGAGCCAGCGAAGCCGACAGGCTCCCAAATGTTGTCCGGCTGGTAGGGCTTGACGCCGCGGCCACCCATCGCCGGCACCAGCAGGCCGGCAACAAACAGGGCCTGGTCACGGATCTGCTCAGCATCGAGTCGGATGCGTGGTCCACGGGCCAGCAGGCGGTTGTCGGGGTCCTGCCGCAGTTGACGCGGGGCCACCACACTCGACCTTTTGAAGGCCTCGCTGGTCACCAGCAGCCGCACCAGCCGGCGGGTATCCCAGCCGCTGTCGCGGTATTCCGCCGCCAGCCAGTCGAGCAGGTCAGGGTGGCTGGGGGCCGCGCCCTGCAGGCCGAAGTCTTCGTGGGTTTTCACCAGCCCCGTGCCAAAGAACTGCTGCCAAAGCCGGTTGGCTGCCACCCGAGGGGTCAACGGATGCGTCCCCGAAACCAGCCAGCGGGCCAGGTCGAGACGAGTGGGATTCTGATTTTCGGCCACCTCCAGCGGCGGGAGGAAGGCTGGGGTGCCGCGCTGCACCTTTTCTCCCGGCTGATCGTAGGCTCCCCGTTCCATCACGAAGCTCTCTCGCATCGTCGGCAGGTCATTGAAGACGAGTGTCTCGGCGACAAGTTCATCGAGGTCGGCCAGAATTTTTGTGGCGGCCTCAAGCTCAGCCGCCGCCAGGGCGACGCTCGCCGGCTGTTCAGTCCAGACCTGGGTCGCCCAGAAGCGACGAACCTTCGCGATGTCACCCGGGTCGGTCGTCTCCTTCGGTCCTTGTTGCAAGAGCGACCGGATGGCAGCGGGAAACTCCTTGAGTTTCTCATCGGCCAGGGCGGCCTGTTGCTGCCACCAGTCGTTGCAGGCCGCTATTGGGGTAGCGGGTCTGACCGGCCAGGTAAGGCCGACGTTGTCCCAGCAGGCCCGGCCTCGGCTCTGGGCGATCGCCACGCCGGTGATGGGCACGCCCGGCTTGAGTCCAAGCTTGCTCAGGGGAATCGAGAGCCTCTGCCACTTGCCGGCAGTCAGGGCCTCGTCGGCATGAATCAACGCCTTGCGTTTGTCCTTTTCACGATTATCGACCAGTGGGACGGCGGCCCAGTCACCCCAGGCGACGCCATGATCCCAGCCGGTTGACCGCAGTTGCACCATCACCGCAGCCGGCGTGTCGGCTGGGTCAAGTTTGACGTCAAGCACCAGCGTGGCCTGCTCTGGCACCTTCATGGCCAGCCCTGGTCCGAGGAGTACGGTCTGGGTCGGCTGCTCGGCCGTGAACTCCAGGCAGCGGCTGCCACCAGTTGCCGCAGTCGCGTTCTCTGCTGCCGGCTGCCGGTCGACCCAGGCCACGCTGGCATCGGGCCCGTGGCGGGCGGCGGTCGCCTCGGGCCAGGCTTCGTCAATCCATTTCGCGGCGGCCGGGGGTGGCGGCTGGACCGATAGCAAAGCCTGTTCAATCGCGGCATCGACCGTCCCTTCAAGCTGGGCCACTTCCGCGGTGAGCGTCTCCCGCTGCTGCCGCTGGTTGGCTGCCGGAACGGCGAGGGTCGGGCTGGTCCGCAGCACATTGCCGTCGAAGCCGGGGTCGGCTGCAGAATTGAAGAAGGCGTACAGCGAGTAGAACTCCCGCTGCGAGAGTGGATCAAACTTATGGCTGTGGCAGACCGCGCACTGCCCGGTAAGCCCCATAAAAGCATTGGTCATTGTGGCGGTGCGGTCGATCGCATATCGGAAGACCAGTTCGTCGTTGATCGACCCGCCTTCGCTGGTCGTCACGTTGCAGCGGGAAAAGCCGGTGGCAATCTGCTGGTCAACCGTGGCCTCGGGCAGCAGGTCGCCGGCAAGCTGCCAGATGGTGAACTGGTCAAAGGGCAGGTTGTCGTTGAAGGCCTTCACCACCCAGTCGCGATAGAGCCACATCTGCCGCTCATTGTCGAGGTGTAGCCCATGGGTGTCGGCATAGCGGGCCTGGTCGAGCCAGTGCCTGGCCATCTCTTCGCCGTGGTGGGGACTGGTCAGCAGCCGATCGACCAGCTGCTCGTAGGCGTCAGGTCGCTCGTCGGCGACAAACCTGTCGACCTCGTCAGATGTCGGCGGCAGCCCGGTGAGTGCGAACGACAGCCGCCGGATCAGGGTCGGACGGTCAGCGGTGGTGTTCACCGGTAGCTCGGTGGCGGCAAGCCGCTGCGCGAGAAACCGGTCAATCGGGTTGGGCTGCTCACCGGCCGGGACGGTCGGCCGGACGATTGGCCGGAACGACCAGTGCGGCTCATAGGCCGCACCGCTGGCAATCCAGCGGGTGAGCAGATCCTTCGCTGTCGCCGAGAGCGTCTTGTTTGACTCTGGCGGCGGCATGATGACGTCTGGGTCGGAGGCATTGATCCGGGCGATCAGTTCACTTTCGTGGGGATTTCCTGCCGTGATCGCCCGCCTGCCGCTGTCGAGCAGGGCTTCAGCGGCGGCAGCCGCGTCAAGCCGCAGGCCAGCCTCCTGGTCGCCCGGTCCGTGACAGGCGTAGCAGTGCTCACTGAGAATCGGCCGGATGTCGCGGTCGAAGTCAATCGATGCCTCATTCGCATGCAGGGAAGAGGAGGAGACCATCAGACTCAGGCTGAAGACAGCCAGACGTCGCCAAGAGAAAGCTTTCATTACAAACGCACGACGTGCTCCCACGAATACAACCCCTGAGCCGAAAGATACGAGCGGGCGGAACGATAAGAACCGTGGAGAACCACGGTCACGATTGCGAATTGAACAATCGATTCATCGAAGCCCGAAGCGCAAGCGAGGGAAAATGGGTTCTCCGCCCCGGTCTCCCTCGCTTGCGGTTCGGGCTTGCATGGAAACTGGCTTGAACGCACATTCCAAAGTTCATTAATAGTACCCAATCATTCGGGGGTGGACGAAAAGTATGTCGGCGGGCGACGCAGGCTGACACGAATCTGGCCCCTTACGTCAGCACCTCGCGGATCACATGGCCATGCACGTCGGTGAGCCGCCGGTCGAGGCCGTTGTGGTACCAGGTCAGCTTGGTGTGGTCGAAGCCGAGGATGTCGAGCACGGTCGCGTAGAAATCCCAGACGGTAGTCGGCTGCTGCTCGGCGCGGCGGCCAAACTCGTCGGTTGCCCCGTAGCTGACGCCCCCCTTTACCCCGGCGCCCATCATCCAGAGGGTGAAGCCATCGGGGTTATGGTCGCGGCCGGTCGTGCCGGCCTGATGCGTCGGCATCCGGCCAAACTCGGTGGTCCAGAGCACCAGCGTGTCCTCAAGAAGTCCTGACTGTTTGAGATCGGTCAACAAGGCCGCGGTCGGCTGGTCGAAGATCGGGCAGTGCCGCTCATAGTCTGACTTCAGCGTCTTGTGGGCGTCCCAGTTCAGCAGCCCATCGACCCCACTCGCCCGCGAGGCACAGTAGAGATTCACATAGCGCACGCCGCGCTCGATCAGCCGCCGGGCCAGCAGGCAGTTGCGGGCATAGGCGGCCTTCAGCGTGTTGGGTGAGTCGGTGCCGTAGAGTTGATGGATCGACTCAGGCTCGCTGTCGAGGTCGCGGACTTCCGGCGCGGAAAGCTGCATCCGGGCGGCCAGTTCGTAGGCAGCCATCCGGGCTGCCAGTTCGGTTTCCTGCTGCCGCTGGCCGGCATGGCGGCTGTTGAGTTCGGCCAGCAGTTGTCGGGTTGCCTCGTCCTCGCGAGCAGAAATCGATTCGGGCCGTCGCAGGTTTCGGATCGGCTGGTGGGCCGCCATCACAATGGCCTGGTGCTCAGCCGGCAGGAAGCCGTTGGACCAGTTGGCCTTGCCATTGGGCGGCTCGCCACGCACGTCGGGCAGGGCAACGTAGGTTGGTAGGTTTTCGTTGGCATTGCCGAGGGCATAACTCAGCCAGGCGCCAGCACTGGGAAAGCCCTCGGTCGGATGGCCGGTGGCCACGAAGATGTTGCCGGGCCCGTGGGTGTTGGTCTTTGACTGGAGGGCATGGCAGAAGGCGATGTCGTCAACATGTCGGGCCATCTCGGGCAGCATCGCCGAAATCGGCTTGCCGCACTCACCTGCCGGCACAAACGGCCAGGGGCTTTTCATCAGATTGCCGTTCTTGCCCTGAAAACTCATCAGGTTCTCTTCACCCGGCAGCGGCTGGCCATGCATCTTTTCGAGCATCGGCTTGTGCTCCCAGAGATCCATGTGCGAGGCCGCGCCCGGGCAGAAGATCTGCAGCACCCGCTTGGCCCGGGCGGGGAAGTGGGTCTGCCCCTTGCCCGGCTGCCAGCCGGCGTTCGGCTGAGCGGTGGCGGCCCTCGCCTCGCCACCGAGCAGGTGCGACAGGCCGATTCCCATCAGCCCCGTGGTGACGTTGCCCAGCAGCATTCGCCGGGGCAGGGTGGCAAGTGGTGGTTGAGCAAGCATGACGGGCCTCGTGGCGTTCGACAGCGGTCAGTCGAGATAGAGCAGTTCATTCGAGTTGAGCATCACCCGGCAGAGAGCCCGCAGGCCATGCTGCTCAGCGAAGCCGCTCAGCCGCTCGCGTTCGACTGCGGCAGGCACTCGTTGATAGACCAAGGCGAAGAGCCGATCGATTTGGTTGGTCGAGGTCGGGCCGGCTTCAGCTTCCACCCGTTCGGCCAAGGCCTCGGCGATGTCGAGAGTGAAGTCATGGTTGAGCAGTGTCAGGGCCTGCAGGGGGGTGGTCGTGCTCGCACGCCTTGGCTCTGACAGTGTGCAGTCGGCCTGATCAAACTCGGTCATCAGGTCGACCACCGAGGCCCGGGCATTCTGGTGATAGACCGCTCGGCGATAGGTCTCTGGCCCGTGCTCGTCGAGTGGCGTGTAGCTGCAGACGTTGTCCTGCTCGAACTGGTAGAGCCGGAAGCCGGGGCCACCCATGGTCGGGTTGAGTGTGCCTGAGACGGCCAGCAGGGTGTCACGAAGTTCTTCGGCCGAGAGCCGCCGGGGAGGGAACCGCCAGAGCAGCCGGGCGTCACTGTCGACGGCTGCTGGTTCTTCCCGCCACTGGCCACTCTGCCGGTAAGCCTCTGAGCTCATGATCAGCTTGTGCAGAGGCTTCAGCCGCCAGCCTCCGGCAACCAGCTGCCGGGCCAGCCAGTCGAGCAGTTGCGGATGTGACGGCGGTGAGCCCATGACACCGAAGTCGTTCGGCGTTGCCACAATGCCGGTGCCGAAGTGATAGTGCCAGAGCCGGTTGGCCAGCACCCGCGGGGTCAACGGGTTGCCTGGTGCGGCGATCCAGTCGGCCAGGGCCTGTCGCCGCTGGGCCTCTGGTGTGTCGGCCGACAGTGTGTACGGCTCGGTGACCTCCGCTAGAAAGGAGAGGCTCGCGGGCGTTACCTCATCACCCCGCTTCTGCGGGCTGCCGCCCAGAAAGATGTGGAAGGGGCCGGCGGCGTCCTTGGCACTGCGGCGGCCCAGCCAGGCCCGGGGCAGGGCAGGCACTTTGCTGATGGCGGCCTCGACCTCGCGGAGTTCTGCGGCGAGCGTCTGGCGTTGTTCAGCCTCGGCGGGGGTTGTCGCCGCAGCGAGCAGCCGATGCTCCAGATGACTCAGTGGCTGCTGCCGGCCTGCCGGTGGCTTTGCCCCTGGAAGCGGCCGCTCCCGGGGCCGACGGTCCCGTCCGTGGGCTACCTCCGTCCACTGCTTGCCGTCATCCGAGACTTCAATGCGGTACTCAGCCACGAATCCAAACAGGTTGTGCTCGGGCGTTTTTTCGCCGCGGGCGCTCGAAAAGACAACGCGGTCGATCTCGGTCGGCTGGGCCAGTTCGATCGTCACCTCGTTGTTGCCAATCAGCCGGGCACCGAACCTGCCGTCGTTGACCAGCTGTGGCCCGTAGAACTCTGGCTTTCGAGAGGAACCGCTGGCAACCGCCCCGGCTGAAGCCAGGGCCACATTCCGGCCGTCCGGCCCCGGCGTGTAGATTTCGAACTCATCAAGCTTGAACCCGCGGCCCTCCAGGTTGATGTCGCCGGCCTCGCAGATCAGCCGGACGAACCGGGTGGTCACGGGGGCAAACCGCTCCTCGGTGCCGGTGCGATCGACCGGCGGCCGGGGCCAGTCGGTCTCGTAGGCCGCCAGCTGCTCGCGGGCCCGGCTGAGGATCGCTTCCCGTTGGCGGCTTAGTTCCTCGCTGAGCGTCTGCTTGCGGGTTTCAAGCGGCTTGAGGGTCTCGGCCCGGTCCCGCTGCTGGTCGGGCGTCGCCCAGGCCGCTGAGCCATGCCTGATGCCGGCGAAGGTGGCATACAGCCGGTAGTAGTCAGCCTGCTTGATGGGATCGAACTTGTGGTTGTGGCAGCGGGCACAGCCGATGGTCAGTCCGAGAAATCCTTCACCGGTTGAGCGGATGATTTCGTCGAGCGTGTTGGCCCTGATCTGCGCAGCTTGGACCGGGTCCTGATTGCCGACATCGTCATAGGGCCCGCTGACCAGAAATGCGGCGCCGATCATGACGTCGCGATCGGCAGCCCCGAAGACGTCACCGGCGAGGTGTTCCCGAATGAATCGGTCAAACGGCTTGTCGTCGTTGAATGACTCAATCACCCAGTCGCGGAAGGGCCAGAGGTCATTGATGAGGAAGTTGCGCTCATAGCCATTGCTCTCACCGAACCGCACCACATCAAGCCAGTGCCGCCCCCAACGCTCGCCGTAGTGGGGCGAAGCAAGCAGCCGGTCGATCAGCTTCTCGTAGGCCTTGGGGTCGGTATCGGCGACAAAGGCTGCGACCTCGTCTGGCGTCGGCGGCAGTCCCGTCAGGTCATAGCTCGCCCGCCTGATCAGCGTCCGGCGGTCAGCGGGCTGATTTGGGAGCAGGCCCTTTTCGGCCAGGGCCACCGCCAGGAAACGGTCGATCGGATGGTCAGCCCAGCGTGGAGCGGTCGGAGTCGCCGGCGGCGGCTCGACATCGGCCAACGGCTGCAGTGACCACCACGACAGATCTGCCTGTGAACGTTCCTCCAACGTCACATCCTCAGGCCAGTCGGCTCCGGCAGCGATCCAGTCACGAATGACCGCGACCGCTTCGGCAGGGAGCGGTTCGGCCTCCTGGGGCATCTCGGGTGGTTCCCCATCAACGCCGGCGATCAGTTCAAGCAGGTAACTCCCGTCGGGATCACCCGGCAGCACGTACCCATTTTCAAACAACAGGTCGCGGCTCGCCAACGAGAGCTCGCCCTTGGCGATATTTTCGGAGTGGCACCCGAGGCAGTGGGTCTCCAGCAGCGGGGCGACATGGCGGCGGAAATCAACCGAGTCTGCCGCTGCAGCCCACTGAGGCGTTACGAGACCGCAAAAGAGCAGAATCGGCACCGTCAGTCGATTTGAAACGCAGCGGATGCGGTGCAGCAGGACAACGGCCAGCCCCCTGACCAACGGAGAAAGACCTGTGTCCCGCATGCGTTGTGCTCCCGAGGCCGACGTGTGGCAGACATCAGAGGATGTCTGGGGAAATCCACCGGTTACTCCTCTCCCACACTAGTCTGTGGCCCAGCTGGTGTGCCAGCCGCAAGAACAAGAAATTTTTTACGGTTTTTGGAGTCTTTGTCGCCGATCGTGCACCCGAGATGGTAGCTTTAACGAACTTTGCATTTCGCGCAGTTTTGTTTGTCGATCAGGTCGTCCAGGGAGAGCAATCTCATGCCGAACAACTTGCCAACAACCGGCAACACCCGCCGCAGCTTTCTCAAAGCAGGTTCGGCCACTGCCGTGACCGTACCAGCCCTCTCGAGCTTGTTGGCCGGTACCACGGCAGCGAATGCCCATGCTGCCGGCGACGACTCGATTCAGGTTGCCCTGATCGGCTGTGGTGGCCGGGGGGGTGGGGCGGCGGCCAATGCCCTGGCAGTCGTTGAAGCGCCGCTGAAACTCGTCGCACTTGCCGATGTCGTGCAGGGCCGGGCCGAGATCGTCAGGCGGAATCTCGGGGCCAAGCATCCCGACCGGGTCGATGTGCCCGATGAGCGGATGTTCATCGGCTTTGAAGCCTACAAGGAGGCGATCGATGCGCTCCGTCCCGGCGACATCGCCATCTTCGCGACCCCGCCCGCATTCCGGGCACCGCACTTTGAATATGCAATCAAAAAAGGCCTGCATGTCTTCATGGAGAAGCCGGTCGCGGTCGACGGGGCGAGTGCCCGGCGGATCATCGACCTGGCGGCCGAAGCTGATGAGAAGAAACTCAAGGTCGGTGTCGGCCTGATGTGCCGACACTGTCCGCGACGGCGGGAACTCTTCGACCGCCTTCAGGCAGGTGAGGCTGGTGACCTGATCGCCTTCCGGGCCTACCGCGAGCACAACCCTGTTCACAACCTCGACCTCTTCCCCGGAGTGCCGAAGGATTCGACCGAACTGCTCTGGCAGGTCAAGCGATTTCACAACTTTCTCTGGGCCAGCGGCGGGATCTTCAGCGACTACTACATCCACAACATCGACGAGGTCTGTTGGATGAAGGACGACTGGCCGGTGACGGCGATTGCCACCGGTGGTCGCCACTTCCGTGGCAAGATTGATGACCAGAACTTCGACTCCTACGGTGTTGAGTTCACCTTTGCCGACGGGGTGAAGTTCTTCTTTGCCGGCCGGGCGATGAAGGACTGCCAGCAGCAGTTCGGCGGCTTTGGCCAGGGCTCGAGGGGAGCCTTCACGATCTCGGCCCGGGGGCACTTTCCCTCGCGGGCGACGATCTACAAGAGCCAGCAGATGGACAAGGACAACATCCTCTGGACGGCCGAACAGCCCGAGCCGAATCCGTACCAGGAAGAGTGGAACCATCTTGTCTCCGCGATTCTCTCCGATCAGCCCTACAACGAAGCGGTCCGGGGAGCCAAGGCGAGCCTGGTCACGGCGATGGGCCGGTTCGCCGCCCACACCGGCCGGATGGTCACCTACGACGAGATGCTGGAGATGCCGGTCGACATCGCCGCAGCTGCAGGCGAGATCAAAGATGGATCGCCCGCTCCGCTGCTGGCCGATGCAGAGGGCCGCTATCCGGTGCCAATGCCGGGCCGCTACAAGTTTGAATATCACGACTGAGCGGACAGTTGCCCTGCTGGCCGTGTCCTGCGTGCTTACTTTTCGCCGCGAAGGCGGGAAGGACACGAAGGCAAGGGCACACCACAGCTGCGGCGATCCTCTCGCTGGCGGGGGGCGATTGTGGGGGCATGCTATAATTTTTAAAGAACCCGATTGAAAGCGGTTCCATTGTGGCTGTTTTCCCCGTGTTCTCGGTGCCTCTGTGTGATTTTTCAGACGGAGGCCGTCACAGGTAACGATTGCCCGACCACCCCCTTCCGCAGACCGCACCATGCGCACCACTTCGACGCTTCGTTCTTTCGCCCACCTTCTGCTTGCTGTCACTGTCACCGTCGTTCCTGCAGCGGCCGTCATCGCCGCCGAGGTGACCCCCGGCTTCGTGAAGACGGCCGAGCGGCCCAACACCTCACCGCCGGCGGTGAAGTGGCAGGACGGTTGGCTGGTGCCCTATGACGAGGCGATTCCCGGTACAGAGCTCAGCTTCCGGATGGTGCCGATCCCGGGCGGGACGTTCCAGTTGGGCAGCCCGGCCGATGAGGTGGGCCGTGATGACATTGAGGGGCCCCAGGTCGAGGTCACGCTGCCACCGTTTTGGATGGCTGCCTGCGAGCTGACTTGGGCCGAATACAAGGCCTTTCTCTCGATGCTCGACCTGTTCAAGGCGCTCGAAACCTCCGGCGTGCGGCCGGTAACCGACAAGAACGTCATTGATGCCGTCACGGCACCATCAGTGCTTTACGACCCGACCACCACCTTCATTAATGGGGAGGATCCCAGGCAGCCGGCGGTGACGATGACGCAGTACGCTGGCCGGCAGTACACCAAGTGGCTGAGTGGCTTGACTGGCCGGTTCTACCGGCTGCCGGCCGAGGCCGAGTGGGAACATGCCTGCCGCGCAGGCACCACCACGCCCTTCTCACACGATGATGCCGAGTCACTCGACGACTACGCCTGGTTTGTTGACAACGCCGATGACACGACCCATCCGGTCGGTGAGAAGAAGCCGAATGCCTGGGGCCTATACGACATGCACGGCAATGTCAGCGAGTGGGTGCTCGACCAACTCGCCGACGATGGCTATGCAGCCTTGGCAGACAAGCCTCAGCCGCTTCCGCTGGCTGCCGCCATCAACTGGCCCACTGACCTTGAGCAGCGGGTGGTGCGGGGCGGGGCCTACTATGACGAAGCGGCCCAGTGCCGCTCGGCAGCCCGGCGCGGCTCAGAGGATGAGGCCTGGAAGGACGTTGATCCCAACCTGCCCAAGAGCCCGTGGTGGTACACCGAAGAGCCTGCCCTCGGCGTCGGCATGCGGCTGGTACGGCCAGTTGAGCCACCGGCTGAAAAAGAGGCCCGCCTCCGCTGGTGGCAGGCCGACATTGAGAGTATCGAGTACGACACTGCCGACCGGCTCTCGCAGGGGCGGGGAGCCCAGGGGCTGGTCGATCCTGAGTTGCCCGAGCAGGCCAAAGCGCTCGGGCTGCTTGACTAGCCGTTGTGCTTAACAGCAGTCAGGACGGCAGGCTGGACAGAATCTGGCGGGCCATTCCCTTGATGTGCGCCTTCATTGCCCGACGGGCGGCGATTGCGTCGCCCTTCTTGATCGCTCGCTCGATGCGGCGATGCTGCTTGGCCGTTGGTGCCACTCGCTTCGCCAGCCGATCGGTCGGCGTCTGCATGTGATTCCATGAGAAGACCAGCGACAGGACCTGGGCGGTCTCAAAAAACTGTCTCGCAATCCGGTTACCCGCAGCGGTGAGAATCACTGCGTGAAACTCACGGTCGAGGCTCGACAGCAGGCGACGGTTTGCTGCCTTCTCCAGCCAATCGGTCAAGTCTGGGCGGTCAGCGATTGCAGCAACTTCGTCACAGATCTGGCCCAAACGCTCTCGCTGAGCAGCAGTTGCCAGACGGGCGGCCTGCTCGGCAGCATGTGGCTCCATTGTCTCCCGAATCTCATAGAGCTCGCGGAGATCCCGGGGAGAGATTTCCCGGAGGTAGACCCCGGACTGTGGCCGGTGCTCAATGAGCCCCTCGGCCTCAAGTTGCAACAGTGCCTCCCGCACCGGGCTGCGGCTGAGGTTGAGTTCCTTCGCCAGCAACCGGTGCGACAGCCGCTGACCAGGCCGCACGTCACCGTCAAGCAGGAAGTTGCGAATTTCTGCATAGGCATCAGTGCCCCCGAAACGTGGCGGTTTGGTCCGGATCATGAGGTCTCAAAGAGCGAAGCTGGAAGGTTGTGAAAAATCGAAATGATTTCTCGATTATTTATAACAGATTCGCTCGGCAGCAGTATGCCGTTTTTGGGTGAGTTACGGCCAGAGGCACAAGGGACACCGCCTTAGCGGGTCGGCCAGGTGTGCAGCCGGCCCGCCGAGTCGCCAGCCAGGACAGCCTTGCCGTCGAAGGAGATGGCCACCCGAGTGGGAACAATCGTCACGCCGGCAGGGGCATCGTCGGGAATGGAAAAGGACTTCTCTTCTTTCCCCTTGGCCGACCAGAGCTTGATCTTGCCATCACGACCGCAGGTGGCCAGTTCGCCTGCCGGCCCAAAGGCAGCATCGAGAACACCGTTGGGTACGGTGCCATACACTCCCTTGGGCCGTTTGGGTGGATGGGCATTTGGTTTGCTTGCCACCGGCCAGCCGTCTTTGACATCCCACCAGACAACCAGGCCGTCTTCACCGCAGGAGGCGACCACCCCGCTGTCGCTCCGCCATGAAAGCGCCCTGATCGATCCCTTGTGCTCGGCCAGCGGCAGGACCACTCCGCCGCTTTCAGCATCCCAGAGATGGATGTTGCCGATTCGGTCGCCGGTGGCCAGCAGCTTGCCGTCGGGGCTGTAGGCGATCGCGGTCACCCAGTCGGTATGTTTGGTCAGGCTGTGCAGCAGCGAACCATCTTCGGTTGAGAAGACCTTCACCACCCGGCCTGAGCCACCAAGGGCCACTCGGCGCTCATCCGGAGCGATGTCGGCGGCGATTACGGCATCGGTTTCGTCACCGACAGTCGCCAGGCGGTTGCCGGTCACAACATCAAAAATGGCTGCCACGCCAGTCTGGACCGGCCGACCTCCAGCCACCAACAGCCGGCCGCCAGACGAACTGAACCGCAACACATGAGGTTCACCCTCTGGAAAGGCGATCGCCCCCAGCGACTGCTCGGGCGTTGCCATCAGATCGATCAGTTCGTACGAGGCAACGGCCGTCAGGTCAGCCCGCGGGCTCGCCGCCAGCGCCAGCACCGGGAATGGTCGCCGCAGCTGTGGCCGTTCGACCACCGGCAGATCGGCCGGCATGGGGGCGGGTCCATCGTGACTGGCCACCGTCGTGGGCGTGAAGCCAAGCGTTCGCATCGCGGCAGCGCTGCTACCGGCATTTTCACGCAAACCGGTGTCGATCCACTGTTTGATCATTGCCACCTGCTCCGGCGGCACTGGGTCGTTGTCGGGGGGCATCCGCTCGCCCTCCTCCTCGGCGGTGATCACCTCGACCAGCCGGCTGGCACTGGACCGGCCGGCCACCACCACCTCGCCGCCACTGCCGCCCTTCATGAGGCCGGCGTAACTCGCAAAGTTGAGGCCCGACTCTTGCTTGCCTTCGCCATGGCACTGCAGACAGTGCTGCTTGAGAATGCCGGCAATGTGCTCCTCAAAATTGATCGGCTGCTCGGCATCGGCGGCCAGCAGCGGACCGGTGAACAAGGCCATGGCAAGAACGAGTGAAAGACACCGCATCGAAAAACCTCTTGAGAAAAATCGGCTCCGGGAGCCCCAGGGTGTGTCAGGTGATCAATGGTTGAACAGGAACTCACTTGAGCCGAGCAGACCGGCAAAGATGTCTTCATAGCCGGCCGGGCTACCGCCGTCGGCGACGACCTGGAGCATCGTCTCCATCTCGGCTGCCGTCGGCCGCCGCGAAAGGGCTCGGATGAAGATCGCCTCGATCACATCCTCGGGGCTGGAGTGCTCGGCGATGATCTGCTTGAGCACACCATTCGCGGCAGCAGTGTGGACCCGGGGGCTGACGGTGTCGCCCACCAACAGGTGCATCACCTGCGGCAGGGACGGGTTGGTCTTGGTGTCGCAGGCGCAGACGGTCTTCCGGGCCGATTGACCAAACGTGTCAAGCACGTAGTCGCCGGTGGCATGGTAACCGTATCCGCGGTTGATGTAGTTGATCGCCTTGGTGCCCTTAGGTGCCTTTGGGAGTGAGCGGGGGACACCGGTGACCGCGACGATCGAGTCGAGCAGCACGTCGGCCCGCAGGCGGCGAAGCATGGCGTGGGAAAACTGTCGCTGGTCGCCGACAGCCGATGGCGTCGGCTCCGCTGAAAGCTGGTAGACCCGCGAGTTGCAGATGTCACGAATCAGGGGCCGAATCCGGCGGCCGTGTTCCGCGAACCGGGCGGCCAGACCGTCGAGCAGTGGCCCGTTGGCGGGCGGGTTCGTGGCCCGGAAGTCATCGACCGGATCGACGATGCCGACACCGAAGAGATGGGCCCAGAGTCGGTTGACGATATTGCGGTTGAACAGATCGTTGCTGGGGTCGCGAATCCAGCCGGCGAGAGCCCGGCGGGGATCACCGTCACCAGCTACCGGCTCGACCACTCCGAGCAGTTTGGCAGGGACGGGCCGGCCGTCCACCGCGTGCTTCGCTGGCGCTGCAGTGGGGTCAAAAATCACGCGGCGATCGCGACCGTCGCTGCCCTTCTTCCGTTTGACGCAGGTGAAAAAGCTGACAAACCCGTAGTAGTCATCCATCGTCCAGCGGTCGAAGGGATGGTTGTGGCACTCGGCACACTGCATCCGCACTCCGAGGAACAATTGCGAGAAGTCGGCAGCCATCACCTTCGGGTCGAGGTTGTAGTTGTGGATGAGCATCGTGTAGAGCCCGGTCTGACCATCGACGTTGGTGCTGCCGACGG
>Ga0209986_10001551_pt1 | contig 21821 bp, 22 predicted proteins | sample BlataG_FD_183168 | JGI IMG/M metagenome (GOLD analysis project Ga0209986, IMG submission 183168) | Deep subsurface microbial communities from Black Sea to uncover new lineages of life (NeLLi) - Black_00105 metaG (SPAdes) (version 2) | ecosystem: Environmental > Aquatic > Marine > Oceanic >... | reverse complement strand
GGACAACAAAGAGGCTGCATATCTATTTGCACATATCCAGCCTCTTCAGTAATCTGGCTTCCCAGGATATCAGTCTCAGCTCTTCCCTATTCTGAACATCTTGGTCCCACACGTTGGACACGTCCCCTGAGTCGCCGGTCTACCATTCTTCATCGTTATAGCCTTGGGATCTTTCATTTCTTTCTTGGCACCGCATTTTACACAGTATGCTTCCATCTGTTTGCCTCCTTTTTTGTTGGAGAATAGATCATTCCCTACTCGAATGTCAATAGTCTCTCTGGAACTGCACTTTATGGCTGAATGTTGGTAATGTCATATTCATTATTGACAGCCCCCTCTCTCCAGAGTAATGAAGCTAGAGGCTCTTAACAATCACACCGCCTGGGACATCAGCCAAGGGACTCGCTGCCTTGTCAGGTGCTGATGGCTTTGGAACCATCTGTATCGAAATGATTTCTGAGTCGGGTGGAAATAGCTCCGATTTTATCTCATGAACTAGGCCGTATTCTACGGCTTGCTCCGGGTAGAGTGTAGTGCGGTTTAGCATGTCCTGAAGGACCTGTTCCTTATCTTTCTTTACGGTATCAGCAATCACACGAGCGATGTTGCCCATGTCAATCTGCAAACCTTTGAGCCTTTCTTCCAGTTGCTTCTCTTCTAGGCTAACTGGCTGGTGAAAATTACACTGCACTCCGTGAAGCAGGAAACGAGCATGGGGCACTGATAATCTTCTGGAACCGGCGCAGAAGAGGACAACCCCAATTGAATCGGCACTGCCAAAGTTGTGAGTCGTAATCTCTAAGGGAATGCCCTTGAGAAAATTGTATGCAGACAATCCTTGAAAGACATCACCACCAGGACTTGAGATAAGTAAGCCGAACTTTTTGGCACCTTGCTTAAGTTTGTTGTCAACGATTTGCATCAAGGCGGCAATGGACTCCGGCACAACCGGAGCGAAAAACTTGATATAGAAAGTCTGATTTGCAGCCATTTCCTCTCCCCCCTTTGGTTTTTAACTTAGATGGTATGATTATACCTCACCTGCTACTTTGGTTGCTAGGCAAAGTCATTCATGAGGTGGTAGCACCCGCTGTTTACTATAACAAAGTTCAGGAGTGGATTCAGGTAACAGAAAGATGGATTGTTACCCGTGACACCTTCTGGCTGAAAAGTTAATGCCAGCACTTTATACTTTTCCATTAAAGATGTATAGTTGTTGGGAAGAGACCTCCCATTCTATTATGCTTATGCTTGCTGTCTCTCACAATGCAATGATAGGGGGTGCAAAATGGAAGAAGAGGAAAAGGCTCCAGAAGAAAGGCAACTAGTAAGAATCGAGGAAATGAGTCTGGACGAAACACAACTAGCCCAACAACTATATAACAGTGCAGGATTGGATCCGGTAGTTGAGGCAGGGTTGAAAGACTACGATAAAAGCCTTCAACGAGAGGATAAAGTGATTAGTAAGGTGTTTGGCCCACGAGGAAGTGATATAAAAGGCTACGGAGAAGCTGTGGCCAAGAGAGTTGCCTTTGCGGTCTATGCTCTTTTGAATAAACAGTATGGAGGGAAGGTCGGAGACTTAAGATCGTATATAATGTCACTGGAAGACGAACGTAACCGGGCGAACATGAGGTATGATGAGCTTATGGGTAGGGTAGTCGGAATACTGGGGGATGAGTACAAGGAGTTACGAACTGATTCCAAGGAATTTATGGAAAGGTTGACTACAGTACTGGGCGAGGACATTAAGGAGTCGAAGATTGACCGGAAAGCTCTTGCCGAGAGTTTAGCCGATATAGATGGTTTAAGACAACAAATAAGGGACCTTAATAAGGGGAAGGAACAGCAAAAGGAAAGCTACGAATCGCAAATAACGGCCATGAGAAATGAACATGAAGTAAAGGTAGAGGGCTTAAGCTCACAAATAACCGAGATGGATTTAAGAATAAAGGGCTTGGAGTCGGAGAAAGCAACTTTGACAAATGATCTTAAGCAGCTGAGAGAAGATTACGATCAATTGAAAGCAGCGATAACAACTTTGGCTGAAGCTATTCCTCATAAAGAAATAGGGGCAAATTTAGCCGAGGAGCTATATAAATTTGTTCTTGAAGACTCAAAAGTGCCAAACGTGGTGATAAAAGGCGTGGGGCAATTTATAGACTTCAGGAAATATCTGGGGCTGGCGGCTGAGAAAGGGGCTGAAGAAGCAGTCAAGCAGGCAGAGGGGACGCTGCGTCAATCTTTGAAAGAATAGCTGACTTTCAAACCAAAAACACAGCAGGGCAAGGATGACATCGCAGCCTGAAGTGATTTTGAACATTAGCTTCCTTGTTGGCTAAACAATCTGAAACCTGGTGTACCTCTCCTTCGCCTGCAAATCCTCTATATGTAACAAAATTTGCGGAATGACACATTGTGACGGATTGTTACTTTGGTTCCTCCCCACCACCCCGGTGTTAATTCTCACACCCTATGCCCTATCTGTTTTTAATTAACGTCGTGTTGTGCGGGATATATTCGTCGTTTTTGCGCGGGTTGGGATTTGGTTAGGTTCAATCGTTGGCACCGGTATTCTAGATATTGACAATCACATCAATAGGGACTAGACTTAAGTCAGAACATATGAAATAACCTTCAAAAAACATAATGGCGGTGCTGGTTTAGAGGTAGGGAATGAAAGAAGGGCACTGGAATCGCTAATTCGGACGGCGATAGCCAGTGACATTTTTATTTAAGCGGAGATTTGTGAAGCTGACCAATAAATAAAGGAGGTAACAATTATGTGAGAAAGTATTTTAAGGATGGAAAGCCTCAAAATTAAATGAAAGGAGGGTTTTTACCGTGAGAACGAGGTTGTTTTTAGCTGCCGGACTCTGCGCGCTCCTGGTGGCGCTTCCATTGTTGGGCTGCGCCCCTAAAAAGCCGGAGACTGTGCTCGAGAAGATCCAGGGGACAGGTGAGATTACAATTGGCCACAGGGAGGGCTCCGTCCCGTTTGGCTTCTATGACGAGGCAGGTAACTGGGTAGGCTTCTCCATAGACTTGGGCGAGCTACTGGTTCAACAGCTGGAGAAAGACCTTAATATGGAGATAAAGTATATCAAAAAGCCGGTCGACCCCAAGACCCGTATCCCCCTTGTCGCCAATAGAACGATTGATATAGTGATGGGCTCTTCAACTCATACTATTCCCCGCGAGGATACCGTCGACTTCACCATAACCTTCTTCCTCACCGGGTCACAACTTATAGTGCCAAAGGGAAGTCCTATTACAGATTTCGAGGATTTGGCCGGTAAAAAAGCCGGAGCTGCTCTAGGTTCTACCAACGAAAAGGCTCTTCGGGATGCCAATACAGCCGGGATAATAAATCCGCCCTGTGAAATTGCGGGCTTTGAAGAGCATCCAAAAGGATTCCTTGCCTTGCAACAAGGGAAAATCGATGCTTATTGTACCGATGGCAGCCTTTTAGCTGGGATGAAGCAGGCAGCCCCTAACCCCGAAGATTGGGAGGTTGTCGGTCGTCTCCTTACCTACGACCCCTATGCGTACATAGTTCCTGAAGGTGACAGCAACTGGCTAGATTACGTTAACGCATTCTTAATCCGCCTCATCACGAGCGGAGAGTTCTACGAAGTCTACGACAAATGGATGGGACCTAATGGCAAAGTTCCTCTAGAGATGACAGACGAGTACAAAACACTTCTCAAGCTGCAGTGCTGGCCGGAGTAAAGTCGGGTAAAGGAAAGGGTATAAAGAGGAGGGGGGTCTTCCCCCTCCTCACATCTAATTTGCTTAGGAGGCTACGTGTGGGGTTATGATTTTGATTGGAGTGTCCTGTGGCGGGAACCTTATGGGCAGTGGATGCTCCAGGCAATATTGACTACCGTCCACCTATCGCTTATAGCATGGGGCATAGCCTGTATACTCGGTCTAACAGTTGGCACGATGAGGGTATTACCTTCCAGGATAGCCAGGGCTATAGGAACTATATATGTAGAAGTTATCCGTAATATACCCTATCTGGTTCAGCTTTTCATGTGGTACTTCATGGTACCTCTCCTCCTTCCTAAAACTGCACAGATGTGGATAAACATTAATGTACCCAATATTCCATATTGGACAGGGGTTATCTGTCTGGGAGTTTATACCGCCTCACGCGTCGCTGAGCACTTGCGTGCTGGGATGCACTCCATCCCCGCTGAGCAGTACCGAGCTGCCCAGTCCACGGGATTGTCCACGTTTCAAACATATCGCTATGTCATTATCCCCTACGGTGTCAGAATTGTTATGCCACCCCTGACTACCGAATTCTTGACCTGCTTTAAGAATTCAGCGCTAACCATGACTATAGGGGTTCTAGAAACTACCGGAATGGCTTATTTAATAGATTCTTATACCTGGCACGGATTGGAGACAATTTCAGGGGCTATGGTGGTTTATATGTTTACTACCACGTGTGTTGTCCTCTTTATGGGATGGGTGGAGTCAAGGATTAGGATACCAGGCATGCTTGGTAGGAGGTAATATATAAATGGATTGGGGTGTAATTCCAAGAAACATATATTTCCTCCTTGGCGGTCTAGGTCTGACCTTCCAATTAGCCGCTATTTCAATAGCCGGCGGGCTCCTATTGGGCATAATAATGGGCTTAGCCCGTGTCTCCCCCATACGATGGATTAATTATCCCGCCACTGTCTATGTAAATTTCTTTCGAAGCCTTCCGCTTATCTTAGTAATTTTCTGGTTCTATTTTCTGGTCCCCTTGATCATGGGAAGACCTTTAGGGGATTTTTTATCAGCCATTATTGCCTTTATCGTCTTTGAAGCCTCATATTTTGCTGAGATCGTGAGAGCCGGTATCGGGTCCATTCGTAAAGAACAGGTGTTTGCCGGGTACTCCACAGGTCTAAGCTATTATAAAACAATGCGTCACATCGTAATTCCCCAGGCTCTGCGAAATATGGTCCCTAGTTTGGTTACGCAATGTGTCATAATCTTCCAGGATACGTCCCTGGCGTATGTTATCGGCCTTAAAGAGTTTCTCCGGCGCACCGCCCTTGTAGATGCCGCCCAATTTAGGTCCATTGAACTATATAGCTTCGCCGCTATTGTTTATCTGGTCTTTTGTTTCGCTGGCTCGATGGCCAGCCGCCGACTAGAAAAGAGAAGAAGGCAAATGGGGAGGTGAGTAAGATTGATTGAAATTAAGAACGTCAGTCTATGGTATGATAAATTTCAAGCGCTTTATGATGTCACAACAACGATAAAGAAGAACCAAACAGTGGTCATCTGCGGTCCTAGTGGCTGCGGGAAGAGCTCGTTGCTCAGATGCATAAATGGTCTGGAGAGGTTTCAGCAAGGGGATATAATCGTGGATGGTAAATCGGTACAAGACCGTAAAATAAATATTAATGAGCTCCGTGCTGATATCGGCATGGTATTCCAGCATTTTGAACTTTATCCCCACATGAGTGCTCTAAGGAACCTCACTTTAGCTCCGAAATTAGTAAGGAAGAAATCTAAAGAAGAAGCAGAAGCCGCTGCTTTGAAGCTGTTGGGAAGGGTCGGTATTCGTGAACAGGCTGATAAATATCCTGGGGAGATGTCAGGGGGACAACAGCAGAGGGTGGCTATAGCCAGGGCATTAGCTACCGAGCCAAAGATGATGTTGTTTGACGAACCCACCTCAGCCTTGGACCCCGAGATGATCAAAGAGGTACTGGACGTGATGATCCATCTGGCAAAGGAGGGAATGACCATGATCGTAGTCACCCACGAGATGGGATTCGCCCGCGAGGTAGCCAACGAGATAATCTTTATGGACGAAGGTAGGATAATCGAACGCGGTACCGATGAGAGCTTCTTCAAAAACCCGAAGAGTGAGAGGACGAAGGATTTCTTAAGCAAGATCCTTATTTAAGGCCACCAAACTTGGGACTCGGCCGAGGTAAGTCACTATGGTTGAAAGCAAGATAGTAAAGCATCGAGAGAAAGTCATTGGTATTCTGGGAGGAATGGGGCCGGAAGCAACAGCTGATTTTTTCATGAAAGTAATCAAAGCTACCCCGGCCAAGAAAGACCAGGACCATTTCAGGACTATAATTGACAGCAACCCCAAGATACCAGAGCGTTCGTTGGCAATACTGGGCAAAGGCAAAAGCCCGTTAAAACAATTACAAGAAACGCTTCATAACCTAGAAAAAGCTGGGGCTGAAATAATTGCAATGCCCTGCAATACAGCGCATCACTATTACACTGAACTACAAGAGAGCACCAATATACCTATAATCAACATGATTTCAGAAACGGCAGCCTATATTTACGAGAATTTCCCCGATATAAAGAAAATAGGTTTATTAGCTACTACTGGAACAATAAAGGCAGGAATATATCATAAAGCAATAACAAAGATAGAAGTAATAACACCAGATGAGGATGCTCAGGAAACGCTTATGAATGCAATTTATGGAGAGCAGGGAATCAAAGCCGGTTATACTCAAGGAAAACCACGAGGTGATACATTAGAAGTAGCTGAATTGTTAATCAACAAAGGGGCAGAAGCTATTGTAATGGGTTGCACAGAAATTTCTCTGGTGCTAAGTCAAAAAGATTTACCCATTCCAGTAATAGACCCTTTGCAAATTTTAGCTGCGGTTGTTGTTAGAAAAGCGAGGCAAACTAGATGACACCAGCCATAAGCAAGATAGTAAAAGAGATACAGCCCTCGGCGACTCTTTCTTTAAAAGAGGAGATAGGTTCTTTAGAAAAGGAGTATGGTGTTAAAATTGTAGACCTTACTGCTGGTCAGCCAGATACCGGCCCTACTGAAGATGTTTTGGAGGCACTTTTGGAGGGAGGCAAGCTTCACCAATATGGACCAGTGCAGGGTGACCCCGAGTTAAGAGGGATATTGTCCGAAATAATAAGTAAAGAAATTGGTGTCAGGTATGACTCTCAAGATATAGCCATCACCGTTGGTGTGAAAGGTGGCATAGACATATTGATGAGGGTTTTACTTGAGCCAGGGGAGAAGGCGGGGATTATAGCCCCATACTGGGTTACCTACCCAGAATCGGTAAGATTGGCGCATGGTATTCCTTATTTTCTGGAATCAGACGACGCTCTGAGACCGGATCCAGCGAGATTGAGGAAGGAAGCGGAAGACAACAACATAAAGGTGTTGCTCTATAGCTCACCATCCAATCCTTCGGGTGTTGTTTATACTGAAGATGAGCTAGAGGAAATAGCCAAAATTGTTAAAGAAAAAGATATGTGGGTCATATCTGATGAGATCTATGGAGGATTTGTTTTCAATGGCAGAAAGCACAAGAGCATATTATCAATTGAAGGTATGAGAAGTAATGCTATATTGGTTGATGGCCCATCTAAGAGGTTTGGCGTTCCTGGCTGGAGAATAGGATATGTCGCTGGCCCAAGGGAAGTTATCGCCGCGTTAACAAAATTACAGGGCCATACCAATTCTGGAGCTTCTAGACCGGAACAGTATGCTATGCGCGTCGCCTACACAAGCGAAAAAGCTAGAGAAGCTACCGACCATATGAGGCAAAGATACGAAAGAAACAGAAATATTTTTGTGAAGGGCTTGAATGAAATTGATGGGATTAGTTGTATTAAACCAGAAGGTGCATTTTACGCCTTTCCTAGCATCAAGAAACTTTTTGGCCATGAATACGAATTTGCTGGCAAGGAATACATGATAAAGACCTCTGTAGATTTTCGGGATTTTTTGTTGAGAAAGGCACAAGTAGCTGGGGTTGAAGGTGCCCCGTTTGGAATGGATGGCTACATTAGATTTTCACTAGCAACTAAGCAGGAAAATATTGCAAAAGCATTAACTAATATCAAAGATGCGGTGAAGAAGTTATAGTTTGGTTCCGTCATCAAATTAAGTAGAATCTAATGACTGAAGCAATTAATCCTTTCCAAATGATAGTGAGCCGAATTGATGCTGCCTGTAACAGGTTGAATGTCAAGGAGGCATATCGTTTACAGCTAGAAAGCTGTGAACGTGAACTCATTGTTAATTTCCCGGTAAGAATGGACGACGGAACAGTAAAAGTCTTTACTGGTTTCAGAGTTCAGCATAATGACACCAGAGGACCAGCCAAAGGTGGCATCCGTTACCACCCGGAGGTTACCCTAGATGAGACCAGAGCACTAGCCGCTTTGATGACATTAAAGACCGCCGTTGTCAATATACCCTATGGTGGAGCCAAGGGAGCGGTTGTTTGCAACCCGAAGGTCATGTCTCAAAACGAGCTTGAGAGATTAACCCGGCGTTACGCCAGTGAGATATCAATCTTGATCGGTCCAGAAAGGGATATTCCCGCTCCTGATGTTGGCACAAACCCCCAAGTGATGGCTTGGATCATGGATACCTACAGCATGCTTAAAGGCTATTCCGTCCTGGGTGTGGTTACAGGCAAACCTATCGGGGTAGGTGGCAGTAAGGGCAGGCTTGGTGCTACCGGTCGCGGCTGTATGGTCAGTGCCAAACTGGCAGCTAATCATCTGGGCATAAGCCTCAATGGAGCTACAGCCGCGGTCCAGGGCTTTGGTAATGTGGCTTATAATGCCGCTAAAGTATTAGCTGGGGAGGGGTGTCGAATCATAGCCATAAGCGATTCCAAGGGTGGGACTTACAACCCCAAGGGACTAGACTTGGAAAGTCTACTAAACTACAAGAAGCAAACAGGTTCGGTGGTAGGCGTCAAGGATGCTGAAACCATAACTAATACCGAACTCCTGGCACTACCCTGTGACATATTAGTGCCAGCAGCCATTGAGGATCAGATAGTTAAAGCCAATGCACCTGATGTAAAAGCAAGAATAATTGTGGAAGGTGCTAATGCACCAACTACTCCCGAGGCAGATGAGGTTCTTAATGAAAGGGGGGTATTTGTTGTTCCCGATATCTTGGCCAACGCAGGCGGGGTAGTAGTATCCTACTTTGAGTGGGTGCAGGACCTGCAGGCCTTCTTCTGGAGCGAAGACGAGGTAAACCGTCAACTGCAAAGGGTGATGGAGAGCGCCTTCCACGAAGTGCTGGAAATGAGCCAGCGCGAGAAAGTAGATATGCGAAACGCTGCCTATATGCTTGCCATAAAGCGAATAGCAGATGCCATGGAAGCCAGGGGAATATTCCCATAATAAAAGTATCTGTTTTGACTGCGACGGAACGACACACAGGCGGGCTCTGCCAGGGGAAACTGAGGTACAGTGGGTCTTGTTTTCTTCCCAACTAGTTTAAATGGTTTACCTCCCCCTCTCGTCCGGGTAGCCTCAGCCGTAATCGGGCAAGTGGCATCCCGCCTTTGATTATACTTTTTGTTTGACCTTTACAAGTGTCCAGTTTGTTTAATCAGAGCGACTGCAAACGTCGGTCCTCGCTTGATTTCGTCGTGCCACGAGACGAATCTCTCTTCTGGACCCCTCCCGGTCTCTTGGCAATTCAAAGCCTTGCACGACCCCGCTGCCCTGACCTAAAATAGGTGTGAGCTATAACCCAGCCCGGCGTAGTCAAGTTAAAAATAGGGCTCTTTATGCAGATACGACCACCCTTTATAGTTTCCTACAGCATCACTACAAAGTGCAACTTGAAGTGCAAGCACTGCTACAGTGACTCAGTTGAGCAAGCGGCTCCTGATGAGCTGTCAACCGAGGAAGCATTTCGCCTCATGGATGATTTGTCGAAGTGGAGAATAGGTCTCCTAGTTATTGATGGGGGAGAACCTTTATGCCGGGAGGATATACTAGATGTTGTGAAATATGCCTCCTCGAAAGGCATAAGAACCACTATTGGCAGCAATGGCACTCTCATTGATGAAGCAATGGCAAGGAAGATGCTAGACGCAGGTGTCAAGGCAGTTGCTATATCCGTTGACGGAGCTGATGCCCAAACTCACGACTCCTTCAGGGGTGTGACTAGTACCTTTGAGCAGACCCTTAAGGGTATAAAGGCATGCAGGAATGCCGGTCTACCTTTTCAGTTCAACACGGTCATCAGAAGGGAAACCGTACCGCAGCTGGAGGATATTCTCCATTTGGCGGTGGACTACGGCGCCAATGCTGCTGAGTTTTTTGACTTGGTGACAGCGGGAAGAGCCAAAAAAGAGTGTAAAGAACAGGTCTTAAGTCCTGATGAGAGGAAACAAGCAATGGGGTGGCTTGCGGAGGCTCAAGAGGACTGCTCCATCGTGATAAGGGTCCCTGCCTGCCCTATGTATCCTCTTCTCCTGCAAGAAAAGCACATTAAGCCCAAGCATTTCTCCGCGGAGATGCTCCGAAGAGTTCCTTATTACGGCAGGGGTTGTGCCGCAGGCATGCCTATGGGCTATGTCATGGTGCAATCCAACGGCGAGGTCAATCCATGCATGTTACTCCAGGTCAAGCTGGGCAATATTAGGGAGCAGAGCATAATATCTATTTGGGAAAATTCTCCTGTATTAGCCGAACTGCAGCAAAGAGAATTGCTCAAGGGCGAATGCAGGGACTGTTCCTACAAAGTTACCTGTTCTGGGTGCCGAGGCAGGGCCTACGAAGAGACTGGTGATATGATGGCTGCTGACCCGGGTTGTTGGCTTACACCCGAGTTAGCTAAGGAAAGCGAGAAGCAATGTGAAAGCATTGGACCCGAGTAAACAAAAGCTTGGTTTGTGCAGTTCGATAAACAAAAAAGAGGGGCTCTCCCACCAAAAATACTTGGGAGAGCCCCTGTGGTCAGAATCTAGCCCCCTCCCCAGGGTTTTGAATAGTTATATAATACCTTCCCCTTATCAAGGGGAAGGCTGTTTATCAACCTCACCACCGGTATCCTAGTTAGTGCTCCTTTATCCACTGAATAAGGTCTTCTTTTAAGAAGACCCGTTTTCTACCAATCTTGTGGGAAGGCGGAGTTTCTTTGCATCCAACGCCCAAAGTCAGTGCCGTTTCAGCGGAAAAGGCTATCTTTATGATAGCCTTTCTGAATTTAGCTGCCTACACTTGCTTTGTGTCAATTTGGGGTAAACCTATATAGCAGGTCTTTTTCTCTCATTAGGGCCACTGCCTGCTGCCGAGTGTGTGCGTGCAATTTTCCCATAATGTCCCGCAGGTGTACCTTCACCGTGTGCTCAGAGATGAACAAGGTGGTAGCGATCTCCCTGTTGGTCAAGCCTTGCGCAACCAAGGATAGCACTGACTGTTCTCGCTTGCTCAGGGGGTTGACGTCCACCACCTTCCCTGTGTTCTTGTGCAGCTCCTCTAAGAATTTGAATTCCGCAAGCACTCTTGCTGCCATCGGAGGGGATACAATGACCTCACCGTCAGCCACGAGCGTGACGGTTTTAATGAGGTTTTCAATACTAATATCCTTGGATATATACGCTCTAGCTCCTGCCCTAACAGCGGAAAGGAGGTCGGCGTCTGCCTCAGAGCAGGTGAGCACGATGATATTCGTATTCGGCAGTCTTTCATGAATACGCTGCATTGCCTCGATACCGCTACATTCAGACAATTCGGTATCTATGAGAATGACATCCGGCTGGTACTCATTGGCTTTTTCGACAGCTTCCAATCCCGTGCGGCATGTGCACACTACCTCGATGCTCGGCTCGCTCTCCAGGAGCCTTACTAGCCCCTCACGAAAAATTCCACTCTTGTCTGCCAAGAGTAACTTTACTTTGGTCACCGTCTGCTCCCGACTAGCTGTCAGCAATGGCAAAACCAGTTAACTACTACAATGTTACTACTACTTAATGAAGACGTCAAGGAATTTAGTAAGTCGAAGTGATTAGACAAGTTAACATGGCTGTCCCTAAAAGATAACAATTATGAGGTATTGCTATTGATAACGACTGGTAGTAGCCTTTAATCAAGGTAAAATGTTGGTGATGTAAGGTTGTGAGAGCTCTTATGGCTGAGGAAGCTAGGCAAGGAAGGAGTATAAAGATAAGGCCAAGTATTCTGCGAAAAGCTCATCATAGAGCTATTGAATCGCAGAAAAGGCTTGGTGAGTGGATGGAGGAGGCAATACAGGAGAAGGCGGTAAGGGAGGAAAGGGAAGAAAAGAAGGTTAAATAGAAAAGACCTGTGGGGCAGGTCTTTCTGGGTGAGATAGGCAATGGTATTTTATAGCTATTTTCATTCTAAACTAATCCCAAAGATAAGTCAAGTAAAAGGGCTCAGAGACCCAAAGTGGGTTACTTTGAGCCCTTACTTATTTAGGGGTAGCATTGAACGGCGTCCGGTACTTTGACCAAGAGTGGCTCTAAAGCAAGGGAGATTGTGAGAAAGAGGGGGGTGAGAAATGAGGTAGTAGGTAATCTTTAGCAGACCAAAAATCTAAATGAAGGAGTTTTTAGATGAAAAGGAAAATCTTGTTAAGCATGTTAGCCTTGATGTTAGCCATCAGTTTGGTTGCTGTCGGCTGTGCTAAACCGGCGCCAGCCCCGGCTCCAGCTCCAGCGCCGGCACCAGCCCCTGCGCCGGCACCAGCCCCCGCTCCGGCACCGGCACCTGCTCCTGCCCCGGCGCCAGCTCCACCAGCCTATACAATCATTCTTGCTCAGTACCAAACCGGTCCTGAATTCCCGGGTTACCGAATCGCAGAAGAATTCAAAGCTCTTGTTGAAGAGGCCTCAAACGGGAGAATCACTATAAAGCACTTTCCAGGAGACCTCCTGGGAGACTGGGAAGTACAGCAGTTAGACGTAAAGAAGGGTGCTCTAGACATGTGTATGGCCCCGGCCTCGGCAGTTTTTGATCCTGAGATGGAATTTTGTCGGGTTCCTTATGTGGTATTTGACTGGAAGGGGGCTAAGGGTGTTTACGGACCAGGGAGCAAAGGCGCGCAGTTATACAAAGACATCTGCTTTAGAAACAACACTTACTCTCTCGGTGTTGAGGGTGAGGGCTTTATCATAATAGTTAGCACTAAGAAGTTCACCCCCATGCCTGGGGACCCTAGTATCGCCAAGCTCAAGACGAGAACAATGCCTGCCAAGATAGAAGAAATAACGGCAGAAACCTTTGGCTTTATGTCGCTGTCTATGCCTTGGGGCGAGATTCATAGCTCACTGATGCTGGGCACTATTGACGCCGCCATGGGGCCAACCTATGCTGAATCTCCGCTATTCAAAGACGTGGCGAAGTACCTCTATAGATATAATTACGGTTTCGCCGCGGGTCCCTGGATAATGAACCTTGACCTGTGGAATAGCCTATCCGCCGAAGACCAAAGCATCCTCCAGACAGCTATGACTAAAGCTCTGTCGGATGCGTGGGATAGGGGGGAAGAGCTTGACCGAGTGGGAATCGACGAGATGAAAGCAGCAGGTGTGGAAATAGTAGAGTTGACGACGGAGCAAATGGGAGCCAATGTTGAGGCATGTCGTGATAAGGTATGGGCCTGGGTTGAGACAGATATGTTTACCAAAGAATTTATGGATATGGTACGAGGGTTTGCTCAACCATTACCGTAACTGAGGAAAGGCTACGTTTACCTCTAAAGTTAAATACGGCACTGGCGCTGATGAACTGATTTTGGACAAGCACTAGTCAGCACCAGTACCGTAATATGTAACTAAGTGATTAGGACTAAAGAAAGCTACATTGCAAAAATTAGCTATTAAGCGACGAGTATATAAATTTTTGAGTCTGCATACTATCGTTAAAGGGGAAGAGACTACCCTTGTTGTCACCGGTATCCTGGTGACGATGGCTATCTTTGTACAGATACTTCTGCGCTATGTGTTCCACTCCCCCCTCTTCGGCATAGAAGAGCTTACACTAATAGTAGTAAGCTGGTTCTACTTTATTGGTGCTAGCTACTCGGTTCATGAGGGAAGTTATATCATGGCTGATATCCTACCCCTGGTGGTTAAGAACCAATTACTTTTGCAGCGATTTAAGGTAGCCTGTTTACTTTTGGGTATGGTTGGTGCTGCTATTCTTTGTTATGTGGCTGTTGAGTATTGCCACTGGGCAGCTGGGGCTCATGCAGTCACGCCGACATTTATGTTGTCTACCAACTATGCAACCGCCAGCGTAGTTGTAGGGGGTGGGCTAATGGTTATGCATTTCGTAATAAGGATGATGCGAGAAGTGAGAGACCTTCGTCCAGATAAGGCTATGGAGAAAAAACCTTAGATGGGAGTTATAGCTTTTGACCCCCTTAATTTTGGTCATAATCGGGGCTATAGGGCTAATGCTGGCAGGGGTGCCAGTGGCTTTCGCCTTTGCCCTTGCCGGTTTCCTTCTGTGCATTATCTACGGCATTGACCTATCCGGCGCTGTACACGGTGCTTTCAAACGTTTGAACATGTTTGCCCTGCTAGCCCTTCCCCTTTTCATCCTACTGGGCACTGTGATGAGCCATAGTGGACTAGCCAGAAGGCTGGCTGATTTTGTGAATGCCATAGTAGGCCGAATCAGGGGTGGCCTAGGGGTAGTGCTTATAGTTAGCAATGCCCTTTTTGGTGCAATATCAGGTGTTGCCACTTCAGCGTTAGCCACTCTTGGCACTATCATGATCCCGGAGATGGAAAGAGTAGGCTATCCTAGGGGCTATAGCACTGGCTTCGCAGTTTCTTCTAGCGTCCTATCACTGCTAATACCCCCTAGTACAAGTATGATAATCTTTGGAATTGCTGGTCGAGTATCCATCCCCCTCTTGTTTGCGGCCACATTGATACCGGGAATAATTCTCACTGTTATACTTTCTATTATCAATATCATAATGTGCCGCAACATACCCACTATCCAAGTGCCTCCCAAAATTAGCTTTGCTGAACAGAGTAAAAATATTGCCCGGACTGGCGGGAGGGCCTTTTTTGTCCTGCTGCTGCCCCTTGTTATTCTAGGCGGGATTTATGGTGGCGTGTTCACTCCGACAGAAGCTGCCGGTGTAGCTGTAGTCTATGCCCTATTTGCTGGCCTTTTCGTTTATCGCACCCTTAACCTTAGAACAATGTGTCGCGCTCTGATTGGAGCAGGCAACCTCACCGGTTGTATTGTGATTGTCTTCTTCTTCTTCTTCGTTTTGAGCCGCGTTCTAATCATCGAGGAGATTCCTTCCAGAATGGTTGCTGCCTTACTCAGCATAACTGAGAACAAACTTCTACTCTTATTAATATTCAATGTAGTGCTATTTGTTACAGGAATGTTTATGGATGATTGCTCGGGCCTCATCCTATCAGCTATCGTCTATTTGCCAGTGGCAACAGCGATTGGCATTGACCCCCTTCATTTTGGGGCTATTGTTGGTGTCAATTTAGGGATGGGGCTCATTACTCCGCCGGTAGCACCTCTACTCTATCTGGGAGGGGTAGTTGGCGGTGGTCTGCCCTTGAAGGAATATTTTAAGCCAGCTATGTATTGTATAATTTTTGGTTTTCTGCCAGTGATTCTTCTTACCACCTATATACCTGCACTGTCCCTGACTCTGCCCCATTTAATCATAGCAATGAGGGGCTGATAAATAACTAGGTTAGGAGGTCATAATAATGAAAATAAAGGCAACAACTCAAACCACCTAGATTCTATTATGGATCACAACGGCTTAACAGGGTATGACACAGTTTAAATCAGAATGAATGGAGGAAAATATGAAAAAGGAACTTAGGGGAATTCGAGGGATTATACCACCAACTGTTACTGTATGGGATTCTGAAGGGGAAATTGATAGGGAGAAAACCAAAAAATTTCTCAAATATATAATCTCCGAGGGAGTTCATGGAATATTTGTTGCCGGAAGTACAGGTGAATCTTCTTTAATGACGATGGAGCAGAGAAAGGAGATTATAGATATAGGGGTAGAAGCTGCCGGGGGGAAAGTACCAGTGTTTGCTGGTACAGGGCACAATGCCACCAGAATTGCTGTGGAGTTAAGCAAGTACGCAGAAGGTGCTGGGGCAGATGCAGTTATTGTTCACCTTCCCCATTATCCCAGGCCTACACAGGAGGGGCTATATCAGCATTACAGGACAATTGCTGAAGCAGTTAATATCCCGGTATTTGTTTACAGCTGGCCTGGACAATATGGACATGATATAGAACCAGAAACTGTAGAGCGTCTTGCTAAAGATGGGTATATCAAAGGAATAAAAGACTCAACCGAAAATATAGACCATACAGCAGAGATTATTCGGTTAACTGGGGAGAGAATTTCAGTCTTTGAAGGTTTCGAAAGCAAGATTCTCCCCGCACTTTGTCTTGGTGCAGCTGGTTCTATATGTACCATTGGAAACCTTATCCCGGCAGAGGTGGTAGCAATATATGATTTGTTTATGAAGGGAAACATAGAAGAAGCTAGGAAGAAGCAATTATCTATCTTTGGGCTTATTAACGTTCTATCCAGTAGGCATGATTCTCAGCTCCTCAAAGATGGGATCAAAATGTTGGGATACGATGTAGGCGATGCCTTGATGCCTACAGATGAAGTATCACCGGATATAAAGGAGAAGTTAAGAGAAGAACTCAGAAAATTGGGGAAACTAGAGTAGCTATTGTGTATTATATAGCACTCATCGGGAGGGAAGAGCAGTAGAGGTAAAGTTTTTGAATTGTGAGGTGAGTATGATGTTTTTAAATTCAATTTTTGTAGTAGATTCCCATACGGCAGGTCATCCAACTAGGATTGTTGTAGGTGGTTTACCAAAAATACAAGGGGACTCAGTAGCCCAAAAAAGGGATTACGTAAGAAGTAAGCTGGATGATTATGTGCGCAACTTTCTATGCAACGAACCCAGGGGTCATGATGGTATGTATGGGGCGATTTTGACAGAGCCAAGCAGTAAAGATGCTGATTTTGGTGTTATTTTCTTTAGCACTGTAGGTTACGATGATATGTGTGGCCATGGCACTATAGGAGTAGCCACCATACTTGTTGAAATGGGCATGATTCATATGGAGGAGCCTTCGACAGAAGTTACACTAGAAACGCCAGCTGGGCTAGTCCGAGCAAAGGCAAAGGTTATAGACGGCAAAGTAAAAAGTGTTTCCTTTATAAATGTACCGGCATTTCTATATAAAGAGGGTATATCTATCAACGTCCCTGGCTATGGAGAGGTTAAGGGAGATATTGCTTTTGGTGGAAATTGGTACTTTTATGTAAACGCAAGGGAACTTGACATTAGGGTAAGGTCGGAAAATATTGATGAATTGCTTAAGGCTGGCACTGCCATAAAAAATGAATTTAATAAGCAATTTGATTTAGTACACCCTACAGACCCTAACATATCAAAAAAATTGCTGGGTGTTTCCTTCCTAGACTCACCTGTCAAAAACAAAAAGGCAGATCAAAACAATATAGTGGTAGAAGGGGAATTGGTTGATAGGTCTCCATGTGGTACCGGAACATCTGGTCGAATGGCTGTTTTGTTCGCTAGAAACAAACTGGGCCTCAATGAAGATTTTGTGAACGAGAGTATTACAGGTACAACATTCCGTGGTAGGTTAATTGGAAAAACCAAGGTTGGTGAATACCCAGCAGTTGTGCCTGAGATTACGGGAAGTGCTTACATTACCGGATTTAATCACTTTGTCTTAGACCCCGATGACCCCTTTGGCTCAAAGGGCTTTCTACTTGGTCGGAGAATTTAAGGTCGCTTGAGGGAATAAGCAAGAAGGATGACTATCTTCCAGAGAGAATTCGCAAGGTACCGGAGTTTGGCAAGTATTCCTCCATGGCTGAATGTGGAATCAAAGACTACCAGCGGATGTTGGATGAATACTACCAGGCAAGGGGATGGAGTTTAGAGACAGGCATACCGATAAAAGAGAAGCTGCAACAATTAGGTCTTTAATTAGGCGGGCTCTGCCAGGGGAAACTGAGGTGCTAGGGGGCTTATATTTTCTCCCCGCTAGCTCAAATGATTCACCTCCCCCTCCCGTGTGGGTAGCCCCAGCCGTAATCGGGCAAGTGGCATCCCGTTGCTCCTTGGGCTTAGCCTTCGTGTCCCCCTCTCCTTTGAAGGAGAGGGGGACTAAGGGGGTGAGGTTGCTAAACAACCCCATCCCCTTGCCAAGGGGAAGAGGGGCTTCGCCTCTCTTTGAAGGGGCGAAGCCCCTTCAATAGTCTATTGAATTAAAAGACAAAAAGGGGTCGGGGATTCGAACCCCCGACCCCTTTGATATAAGTTAAAACTTAAATTAGAATTTAGACTTTAACTTGGCAGGGTGCGTGAGACGGTAGGCTTGCCAAGCGATCCTCATCGCTGTTGCCCAGCTCCAGTGTGGATGAATTTTCTTGTAAGTAGAAGCTAGTTTAGGTATGTTGGTCATATCACCCCCTTTCCAGTATATTACTTAAAGTCAAATAGTACTGGCTGCTCTGCCTTTCTCTTGGCTGTCTCTTCCTCTTTCTTCTGCCGCCTCTCAGCTCGCTCTCGCTCTAATCTCACTGTAGTCCTCTTGTGATAGAGCCACGCTTTGAGCCGATTGAGGTCTACCTCTTGGTCTTTGTCTAGCGACTCGACCTTGATATCATCGGGTATGCCTACCCCACTTTCCTTTGAGCGCCAATGGCTGTAAACCTTGCCGGCAATATAGAGGTAGATTTTGGTCCAGTCGTGGTCCATCGGCTGAGTCAGGGCGGCCGCATAGAGATAGGCACAGGCTTCGGCATCCGTCCCAGTCATCTCCTCTCCCTTAAGTGCCCTCATATTCATCTCAAGCCTCTCCAGGGTGATCGCAGTCTTTAGCCAGTCGGGAAGGTCTTCTCCCCAGCCCCCGGGAAAGACAATAATAGGGTCTGTAAAGACACCCACTATCTCGGAGATGCCTTTCTCAATCTGCTTTTCAGTTGTCAATTTATCACCTCCTTTCTTGCCTGATTTTGGGCGTAGTTACCCCTTCAAAGAGAGGCTTCGCCTCTCTTTAGATTAGCGACTGCGTGCTGCCATGTTTGAGTCTTGCCCGCTCCTCCTCTATCGCCCCTTCTGGGATAGCCTTGCGGACGGATTCCACCCTAGCCTTGATGCGGTTGAACTTCTCCTTTATGTCCCACTCCACCCCGGCAAGGCGGTCATCCATATAACCGGCAAGATTCGGTATTCGCCTGGCTTCCTGGACTGTCGCCAGTGCCTGGTCAATGAAGGGCTGGGTACAGCTTAGTTGAAGCTCCACCTTGTCCATAGCCTCACTTACCTTTACCGCGCTCCACTTGATAGCCACAGTTTCACCTCCTTTCTGGGCATAGTTACCCGTTCGCTTCTTGCCCAAAGCTGGTCCCTTCCTTTCTTTCTTAACTTTGGCTATAGAGAGGTAATCAGGGCAGTTTGGAGAGCATCGGTGGTTATACCCCTTGAGGCACTCTCTGCAAAGCCAATGGCACTTCCTTGCATTCTTACAGGGGTAAACTATGTCCACATTTCTCCTTTCTGTGTGAATTTGGCAAAAAGAGGGGGTCGGTACTCTAAGGTTTCCCGACCCCCTATCCCACTTGTCCTATGGCACTATTCTGATTTTCTACTTAGACTGAATTAAAGGCTGACCGAGAATGGTTTGAGCAAATCTGATGCCCTCTGTAAAACCTTTAGCCTCATTAAACAAGCCTTGTGCCTCTTTAGCAGTGAGTTCCCAACTTGCGCTAACTTTTGGAATGACGCCGAAGCTCTGCCATCTCTCCCTAGTGAATCGGATACAATGGACTTTAGCTATGTCCTCCAGAAACTCAACCTCAAAGGCGCAATCATAGCGGAGCATATCCGCAGCTTGTTGCAGCTTCTCCCTCGTCAACTCTAAAATGTACTGGGTTTCCATTTGACCTCCTTTCGGGTATACTTACCCTTTCAAAGAGAGGCGACGCCTCTCTTTCTATTCAGTTTTTACTTTCGGTAGAACTTGTCCCAGAGACCGCTGTCCACGAACGCCTTGCATCCGAGTATCTTCTTATCGTCTCTCGGGCAGTCGTCATACTCGCGACAACGCCAGCAAAAGAGCTTCTCAAAGTCCTCTCGGTCAAGGTCATAGATAGTCTTACCCGACAGGTCTTTCAGTGGCATAATTCCCCCTTTCTAGCCACAAAAAGAGGACTCCCTTTGTCAATCCCTCTGGGACGGCTTCAGAAGACTTGTAGACGAAGGGGGGTAGCCTATTGGGTTGACAGCGCTTTATCCAGATGCTCATCTAATCGGGATTGGTCGAAGCGTTGCCCTGTTTGAAGCATCTTCCAGATAATTGCAGCCCACCGATTCGCTAGGGCACGATATGCCCTAGAAGGTTTGTGCCCCAGTTTCATTTGTCCAGCGAAGTATTCCCTAGCCCAGGGACACCTCTTTACGCTATCCCGCGCTAAATCCTGTAAGGCAGCTCTGAGATGCTTGTTACATTGCCAGCGAAAGAACACTACCAGGGTCTTGCCACTTCTCCTGGTCACTGGCGCAGTACCAGCAGCAGTTTGTAGATACTCCCGTGAAGGATAGCGAGCACCGTCGCTGCCCAGTTCCCCATTTATCCTGGCAGCGGTCAACTCACCTGTAGGCAGGCTGGAGAAAACCTCATAGGCTTGATTATGCTTGAATTCTTCGTTAATCTTGCCGGCCAGTTTCTCAATCTCAACAACCAGGGAGCGTAATACGGCAACGAGACTGAGTACTATCGCCTGGTGAATCTCTTCAAGTTCAATGGGTGCTCTGAGGCTAGGTTGCTGCAAAGATTCATATATGGAATTGACTCTCCCTTGGTGAGAGTAGCTTTGCTCACGGAAAAACCCTCGCAGTTCTTCCAGAGAAGCTGCAGTCGCTTTCTCCGGTGTAGGGAATCGCTCTAAGAAAGCCAAGGTTATCTTATGGTCTAACCTGGAGAAGAGCCGAAGTGCCACAGGGTAGTAGCTTTTGAACTGGCTGGTCAATTGATTGAGTAGCTTCACCCTTTGCTGTACCAGGGATTTATGAGCCCGTGTGAGTTGTCTTAGCCGAGCATCATCTACCGTTTCTCGGGGCAAGAGTTTGTACAGGTGCAAATCGGTGCGCAGGATGTTGGCCAGAACCATGGCATCCTTAGGGTCGGATTTGCTAGAACTCATCCGATACCGATCCCGATAGCGGTCCATCGCTTTGGGATTGATAGGGTAGACCAGATATCCAGCTTCAAGTAGGGCATAGATTAACAAGCCCTGGTGGCTCTCTACCGCCACGAGAACCGATTCCCTGTCGGTGGTGCAGCACTTAGCTACCCGGCTTATCAGCTTCTCCATGCCCTCACGTGAGTGGGCAATTTTGAAGCTGTCGAGTGCTGTGGCGGTATCATTGGTTACATAGACATCGTGGTGGTCATCAGCCCAGTCAATCCCGACATAGACTTTCCCCATAGAGATACGCCTCCTTTTCTGTTAGAATTTGAGAGGACTACGGAACATAGTTTCCCTATAGCGGTGCTCGAAGCACGTCTCCCTTTCGACTGTTCGTCCGTAGAGACCTGGGGAGGCGCAGTTCCTTTTTTGGTGGTCTCTGCCAACAGGGTATCCCCAGCGCTCTCCCCAGGTTACTCCCAATGGCGTATCCTATATCTTCCCCTCATGATAAAACTATAGGGGTATCCCCACCCCGCCTTGGGGCAGGAATACCCCTGAAAAAGACAAAAAGAGGCGAGGATAACTCGCCTCTTTTTGCGTGGCTTTTTATTCGGTCAAGCGTTCTATGCTACGGTTACTTTGTTTCTCTTTCGACTACGCTTGGGCTTGTCCTCGGCTACTAGCTCGGCTTTAGCCTTTACCTCTGCCTTCTGTTGCTCGGTTGCCTCTGGTGTTAGCATTGGCATAACTACCAGTTGATAACCGTCAACGGTAAAGAGCATTGGAGAATAGGCATTGATGAGCT
>Ga0209986_10001550_pt1 | contig 21823 bp, 20 predicted proteins | sample BlataG_FD_183168 | JGI IMG/M metagenome (GOLD analysis project Ga0209986, IMG submission 183168) | Deep subsurface microbial communities from Black Sea to uncover new lineages of life (NeLLi) - Black_00105 metaG (SPAdes) (version 2) | ecosystem: Environmental > Aquatic > Marine > Oceanic >... | reverse complement strand
GGGCCAGGCCCCATTTTGTAATAAAGAGGACATTCTCAAACAGAAAATGGGGCCTGGCCCCATTTATTCCCAAGGCTTCGCTCTCCTCTCCTTCGGAGAGAAACCGTGCGCGCTCAGCCTTTCTCACGGTTTTTTTACCATACAGCCATCGCCTTGCAAGGGAACCCGACGGAGTCGGGCGGCGAGTATGTCTGAGCGGCGCGAGTTACGGAGCCGCCGAGAAGAGCGAATGGAGAATGGCGTTAAAAATCTGATTGGGAGCGAGGCTGTTCCCAAAACCTTTTTATTTTCCTTTACATTTTGAATGTATTTTATTAATATCCCTAAAAAAATAAGCAGAATTTTAAAAATCCTGTGAGATAAAAAGAAAAAGATGAGCTTATACGAATTGATTCTTTCGAGAAGGTCGATACGTCAGTTCAAGCCTGAACCTGTTTCAAAGGAAAGTCTGGAAAGACTTGTCAACGCTGCAAGGTTAGCTCCCTCAGCAGCTAATCTTCAACCTCTTGAGTTTATCATTGTCGCTGAAGCCGAAATCAGAAAGCAGCTCTTTCCCTGTTTAAAATGGGCAGGTTATATTGCTCCAGAAGGTAACCCCAAACAGGGGTATGAACCCGTCGCTTACATTGTCGTTCTTGTAAATTTGCAGGTGAGAGATAAAGGATATGAGTGGGACGTAGGAGCAGCTGTTGAAAACATGATCCTTACTGCTTGGGAGGAAGGTATCGGGAGCTGTTGGCTCCTATCTGTGGATAGAGATAAGGTTCAGGAAATGCTAAGAATTCCCATGAGTTATAAAATTGACTCTGTATTGGCTTTAGGATATCCTGATGAGAAACCTGTAGTGGAGGATATGGAGGGCTCCTTAAAATATTGGAAAGACAAGCAGGAATGTCTTCATGTCCCCAAGAGAAAATTAGAGGATATCATTCATTTTAATGTTTTTTAACTAATTGCCCATGATGGCTACATCACGCTTAAACAATGAAAATGAATTTATGATATGCTTTTTTAGGTTTAATATAGGTGGGCTTGATGAATCAAGCCCCTACATAAAGATAAAGATGGGCATGATAAATCAAGCCCATACAGAATTGATTATTATACCAGGGGGTATTAAGGGATAAAGAGGTAAGGAGGAGGAGAAGAAATGCGTATTTTTGGCCTGGTTTTACTGATCGGCGGCTTTCTCGTAAGAATACTTACCCAGTCCGCATCCATGGACATCTTTGCTTGGGTATTGATGGGTTTGGGAGTTGTAATTGTTATTATTTCTTATTTGACTAAGAAAAAATAAAAAAGAAAAAAATAATAGATTACATTCTTACTGCCCGGATGCGGTCATTTCGCTTGTCTTAATTATCTGACCGGAGAGGGCAGTCCAAAAGTCGAGATTATTTCTAACTATTTCCACATCGTTCAGGATTCGCCCAGATTCCCGGAGATGATTATTCCTGAAACAGGAAAGGCGATTTCTCCTTCTTCAATCCATATGCTGAATGATCCTGGGGGGATGTCCCTGAAAATAATTAGATTTTTGCGCTTTTGAACCCAAGGAGGGATTTGGCCTTAGTCCTCACTGTATCCGAGATGGAGTAAAAAGTAGGCAGGAAGATCAACGTAAAGAAAGTTGAGGTGGTCAGCCCGCCGATAATGGCCACGGATATAGGTGCCCACATTTGTGCTCTCCGTCCTGCAGCCTGAAAGAACTGGGGCAGAAGGACGGGGAGCGCCAAGGGCAGTACCCCGAAAATAGTTGTGATGGCAGTCATGATGATCGGCCGCATTCTGTCTTTGCCCCCCTGGACGATAGACTTGTTCTTTTCCATCCCGGATTTGCGAAGTGTCCGGATGTGATCGATGAGGATGATCCCGTTGTTCACCACAATCCCGAACAGAACCAAAAGCCCTAAATAGGAGGTCGTGTTCAAGGTGATATTCGTGAGGGAGAAAAATATAGCCACTCCGAACAATGCCAGGGGAACAGTCAGAAGAATCGTAAAAGGATGCACGAAGGACTCGAATAGAGAGGCCATAATGATATAGATGAAGATAAGGGCGAGGATGATGGCCATATTGGATTCTCCTCGGGATTCACGGAAACGCCTCCACCCGGATCCCAGGCTCCATGTGTAGCCTTCGGGGAATTGGATGGTACTCAAGACCTGGCGAACCTCGTTGGAGATAGCCATCATGCCCTGTGTTTTTGTATTGATCCGTATGTTCAATTTGGATTTTTTATTTTCTTTTTGAATGGAAGTCGATCCTAAACGGTAAGAAATAGTCGATATTGCTGAGAGGGGAATCCGTTTGGAGCGGGTCCGCAGGCTGATATTCCGGAGGTCTTCTTCGGTAAATCCATCCTCTCCCTGGATTTTCAAGATGATGTCGATCTCTCGGTTTTCTGTTTTGAATTTTCCGATAGCCCTTTCAGAAATAGAGGAGGAAATGGTCTGGGCCACCATACGGCTGCTCACACCAGAACTTTCTGCCTTGGCACGGTCCACCTCGACCAGAAGCTGCGTGTCTCCACCCTCCAAGTCACTGGTAATATCCTCCACATTTTCGACCGTCCGCAGCTTTTCGATTACCATCGGGGCCAACTCGGTTAGTTTTGTGTAATCCAGACCGATCAATTCCACAGAAATTCCGCGGTGGAATCCGTGACGGCCAAAACGCTGCCCGTATTCGTAGGTGATGCCGGCCCGCCTGGGAAGCAGGTTCTTAAGCTTTTCTTTGATTTCGGTTACTGACGCTCCTTTTTCTTCCAATTCCAGTTCTATTGACCCACGGAACCGCCCTTGCCGCATACTTCGCACGCCGAATTCGGTTTCCAGATATTTGATAGCAAGTTCATCCTTTCGAGAAAGGAGGATATCCTCGATATTAAAGAAGAGGGATTTCATCTCGTTCAGTGTGAAGCTGCGTGGCATATAGACCGAGATATCTATTTCCCGCTGGTCACTGCTCGGCATGAACTCCTGCTCGATGTTTTTGAAAATCTGAAAGGAGACGAAAAAGATCCCGACGGCCAGACCAACAACAAGAAGCTTGGTCCTCCAGTTTTTGATAGTGAAGCTGATGATACGCTCGTAAATCGTTGTTAATTTAACCAGCCAACGAGCTTTCTGCTTGGTTTTACCGGCCAGGAGTCGGCTTGTTGCCAGCGGAATGAACGACAGGGAAACCAGCAGGGAGGCAATCAGAGCCAGAGAGATAGTCAGAGCAAAGTCCTTCATGAAGCGCCCGAATCCCGACCCCGACATGAAACCCAGTGAGATAAAAACGACCAAGGTTGTCAAAGTGGAAGCGGTGACAGCCATGGCCACCTCACTGGCTCCAGTCATAGAAGCCTTTATCGGGGAATAATTCTTCTCCTGACGCAGCCGGAATATGTTCTCAAGGACCACTACGCTGTTATCCACCAGCATTCCCACCGCCATCATAAGTCCGCTGAGGGATATGATGTTGATGGAAATATCAGCGCGAAAAATGTCGCGGTAAAGGTACATAAAGCTGAAAGTAAATACTATGGCCATCGGGATGGCCATGGCGATGATGATGGTGGAACGCAATTTTCTCAGGAAGAAGAGCAGGACGAATACAGCTAGAAGTCCGCCGACGATTCCGGAAAGGCTCAGATCTTTGAGACTCTTTAAAATATCCCGCGATTGATCGCGGTAGAATATTACGGTCATATCTTTAAGCTCAGGTTCTGTCTCTTTGATCCGTGCCATAGTCGCTTTGACATTGTTGCACACATCCACGATATTGGCGTTGGAAGCACGGTAGACCTGGAAGCGAACAGTCTCTTTCCTGTCCAGGCGGTTATATTCTTCTTTGGGAGGGTAATCGTAGGTCACGCGTGCAACGTCGGCGATAGTAAGACCTTTATCGCTGACAGGAAGGTTTTTTACATCCTCAAGAATCTTCAGTTCCCCCGGAATGCGTGTAACTAAGCGCAGGGGGCCTTCTTCCACATAACCGGCTGATATGTTGATGTTGTTGTTACGGATAGTGTCGATAAGATCCATGATACGGATAGATGAGGAATAGAAAACCTCGGGTTTAAGATAGATGGTCAACACTTTATTACGGATTCCCCGGGTTTCCACGTTGGCCACGCCTTCTATCCGTTCCAACTGTTGCATGATGTAATTTTCGGACCAATAATACAAATTTTCCAGGTCACCGGGCAAGGCCAGGTTGAAGTGGATCACAGGCCGGTCGCTCATCGAAAAGCGGCGGATTCGAATATTTTCGATGTCATCGGGGAGGTCGTTCCGGATTTGGTCGATTTTGTCTCGGATCTGCATGGTTATCAGATCCATGTTTGTGTCTCCCTTGAACTGAAGATGGATACGGGACGAAGATGAAGACGAGGAGGAGCTGAGATTCTCGAGATTGTTGATAGTGGCCAGAACATCTTCCATCGGTCTGGTAATGGTGCGCTCCACTTCCTCGGGAGAGGAGGAGGGATAGGGGATTTGCACCATAAGTCCTGGGAAGGAAGTGTCGGGCATCATTTCCAGCGGAAGTTTGAGTATGGATATCACCCCGATGGTGATGAAAATAAGCATGACTACGATGATGGAAACAGGTTTTTTTATGGAAAATTCAGGTAAATTCATGGTTTTTTCGCTTTAGCCTTATCTAAAGACGGGGTCATTTTGAAGCTCTTCAGAAAACCCAGGAAGCGGTTTTGCTTCTCTTCGGTAACATTAGTCTCCCTGACCACCATGCTGTAGACCAAGGGGATAAAGATCAGGGTTAGAAAGGTGCCGAAGATCAAACCTCCGATCAATGTCAGGGCCAGGGGGATACGGATCTCGAATCCCTCATTAAAATTAAGTGCCATCGGCACAAGTGCCAGCACTGTCGTAATCGAGGTCATGATGATCGGCCGCCACCTTACCTGCGCAGCGGTTTTGATGGCTTCCATTTTAGACATTCCTTGTTTCTCGAGCTTTCCGATGTAATCGACCAGCACGATGGCGTTATTCACGATGATACCGGAAAGAACGATCAGGCCGATGAGCACGATCACGTTGATTGACATGCTGAACACGAGTCCGACGATAACGACCCCGATAATACCGAGTGGGATGGTGAACATGATGATAAACGGCTTTTTAAATGATTCGAACTGGGAGGCCATGACCAGATAGACCAGAAACACGGCTAGAAAAATGGCGAAAATCATGGAGGAAAAGGCCACTTCCTGCTCCATGCTCTGTCCGGCCAGGTAGATCGAGCATTCGGGACCACAGTCTATGGCTGCGGCTGCTGCCATGACTTTTTCCTTGGCGGTATCCAGGGGAATTCCGGAGATGTTCCCGGTGATGACCGCAGATTTTTGTTGGAGGATACGGCGTATTTCTGCCGGACCTTCTTTAATTTGGATCTCTGCCAGTGCTTTCAACGGCACCATCATGCCCAAACCGTTGCGGACATTGATCCGGCTGATCTTATCCACGCGGTCTCGGAAACCCTCCGAGAGGCGAACCCGGATGTCTACCTCACGGTCGCTTTCGATAAAGCGTGTTGCGACATCTCCCTCGATTTTATTCCTGATCTGGGCTCCTACCGAGTTTATAGTCATGTTTTGAGAAGCAAGCAGGGCCCGGTTGAAAATGATCTGGATTTCTGGATAGCCTTCTTCCATGCTGGATTTCAGGTCGATGATTCCGTCCACCCCTCGGATTTTCTCCAGGAGTTCGTCTGAGACCTGTTTGATCATCTCGAGGTCGTTTCCCAAGACTACTACTTCGAGAGGAGCTTTGAATGAGAACAAGCGGGGTTTGTAGACCTTGACTTTGGTTGTTGGAAACTTTTCCAGGTCGGCTCTGACCAGATCCATGATCCGATCTTCTTTTTTTCCCAGGATTCCCGGTTTCAAGCGGAGGGTGAACTCGGAGAGGTTTTCCCGTTCTTCTTGAAAGGAGATGCCGCCCCTGGAGCCTTTCCCTATGAGCTCGTAGATGCTGTCTATTTCTTTGTGTTTTTTTAGGACTTCAGATATATCTGTGATTATAGCGGTGTTTTCTTTGAGGGCGGTTCCAGGCTGAAACTCGACATTGATTAAAAATTCTCCCTGGGAAATGACCGGGATCAATTCCTGGCCCATGAAGCGGGTCATGAAGATAGCTGTGAAAAAGAGTACTATCACAGTAATGAAAATGATTTTTCTACGCCCAAAGGAGATATCCTGGATTTTTTTATAAGAGAGATAAAATTGATTGTAAATCTTATCCAGTGGTTTAAAAAGCACCTTCAGCCATCCGGTCAGCCGCTCCTTAGAATTTTCACGGCGCAGGGTTGCATTGAGCATCGGAACGAGAGTCAGGGACACAATTAAAGAAGCCAGCAGAGAGTAAGTCACCGTCAGGGCCATATCTTTAAAAAGCTGACCCGCAATTCCCTCCACGAACACAATTGGAAAAAATACCGCTACCGTTGTGAAAGTGGAGGCAGTTACGGCTCCAGCTACCTCGGATGTTCCCTGCAAGGCGGCCTTGTACGAGTCTGTTCCCTTTTCCCTGTAACGTTGGATAGACTCCAAGACAACGATGGAGTTGTCAACCAGCATCCCGATCCCGAGTGCCAATCCTCCGAGCGAGATTATGTTCAAGGAGATATTGGAGGAATACATGAGAAAGAATGTAATGACGACGGAAATAGGTATAGCAGCCCCGATGATCAGGGTGCTACGGAAGTTTTTCAAAAAGTAAAGTAAAACAAGGATAGCCAGTATGCCCCCGATAAGAGCGGTTTGCTTGACTTCCTGGATGGTGTTTTTGATGAATTTTGACTGGTTGGTGATAATCAGATAATCCATATTCCTGGGCTTCAGGATATTTGCTTGAACTACCTTCAGCTTGTCGGTGACAGCATTCGCTACTGCGACAGTGTTGGCATCCGCGGCCCTGTAGATGGCAGCTTCGATACATTCTCGACCATTGATGCGCGAGATGACTTTCCGTTCTTTATGGCCACGGTACACATCCGCAATGCTTCCCAGGGTGAGCTGGACATCGCCCCGTTTTTCGATGATGATATCCTTAATTTCCTCCACGGTTTTGAACTGATTGACGGTCCGAACCAGAAACTGGCTGTCTTTTTGTTTCAGGATCCCGGCGGAGAGGTTCACGTTTTCCTGCGCAAGACGATTGGCCACAGAAGTGATGGGGATGTTGAGAAGGCTGAGTTTCTGTTCGTCGATGTCGACGTGGATTTCATCTTCCAGACCGCCTGATATGGAGCAAGCTGCAACCCCCTCGATACTCTCCAAGGCCTGTTTAACTTCCCTCTCTGCGATATAACGGATGTGGGCCAGATCAGTATCTCCGGTCAAACCCAATCTCATGATGGGTTCCTGATTGGGATCGTACCTGAGGATGACCGGCTTAGTTGCGTCCCTGGGAAGGCGAAGCAGATCCAGCTTTTCTCTGAGTTTCAGGGTAGCGAAATCCATGTTGGTGTGCCAGGCAAACTCGACCGTGACCTCGGAGAGCTCCGCACGGGAGACCGAAGAGATGCGCACGACATTGTCAACAACTCCGCAGGTCTCCTCAATCGGCTTGGAGATGATGTTCTCGATTTCAGGGGGGGCGGTGCCCGGGTATTCCGTCTGGATGGTAAGAGTGGGATAGGAAATCTTTGGCAGTAAATTCAGGTTTAGTTTGGAATAGGAGATAAGGCCAAAGATGATTGCGGCGACAGTGAACATAATGATGGATACCGGACGATTGATGGAAAACTTAACGATTTTCATTGAATTACGTCAACTCTTTGGCCGTCTTTGAGCCCTTCGACTCCAACTATTACGATGACTTCGCCTTCATTCAGCCCTTCTGTCACTTCTACGTGGTCTTCCTCGAGGAGGCCAAGAAGGACCTCGCGCTGGGACACTTGGCGCCGATTCAGGACAAAGACATAACTCTTGTTCTGCTTATAAAGGATGGCTTTCCGAGGGATAATCAAGATGTTCTCTTTCATCCCGATGGCTATCTGGACTTTCACGAACATCCCCGGCCGCAGACGGAGGGAATTGTCGAAGACCTCGACGGTGACTTTGACTGTTCCGGTCTCGACATCGATCCGAGGGTTTATCAGCTTGACATTGCCTTCGAGCACTAATCCCTTCAGAACCTCGGTGGTCACTTCCGCGGACATGCCAAGAGCGAGATTGATAGCATCAGACGTGGGGACAAACACGCGGATAAGCAAAGGATTGAAATCTTCGATCGTATACACCTGGGTGTTAGCGTTAACGCGATCTCCGGCTTCGATGAGCCGCTCGGTGATGTAGCCTTCGGAAAGCGCCCGAATTTTAGTCCAGTCCAACTGGAGCTTGAGATTATTGAAATTCTCAATACGGTTCTGGTACTCTAACTGGCTTTGCTTGAACTGCGCTTCGGTAGCCTGGAAATCCTGTTCGGAAACGAGCGAACGCTTGACAAGCTCCTGACTGCGGATGTAGTTATTTTCTGCTTCCTCAAGGTTTAGTTTGGCCTGGTCCAGTTGGATCTTTGCCTGGTTGTAGCTAATGATGATTTCCGTGTCATCGAGCTGGGCCAGAACATCATTTTCGTTGACGTAATCTCCTTCTTCCTTCACGATCTTTTTGACATAGGCGGAAAGATGAGAGTAAATCTCGATTTTCCTTTCGGGCTCGACGATGCCGTTGAGGACGAGGTATGAGTTCAGGTTTTGGCGCTGGACTGGCGTTACACTCACCGGAACTGCCGGCCCTCCACCGCCCTGAAATCGGGCAAGGATCTCCGGGATTTGGTCCTTCGGGATGCGCCCTGATTTTATGGCCTCTTTCATGTGGTCGGGAATATCAAGCTTATCGACATCGATCTCTTTGCCATCCTGAGATTTGGCTCCAGGCTTTTGGCCAGGCCTGCCTTTATTATCTGGAGTTTTCTCAGCCTGTTGTTTTTCTGCCGGCTTCGGCCCTTTGTCCATGCCGCCGTCGCCCGATTTTCCACAGCTCACAGCTAGAGCCAGGAATGCGATCAATATGATGATGGTTAATTTTTGCATAATCACTCACCTAACAATACATGATAAATTATTTTTCACGGTACGTTTTCTCTTACCAACTCGGTTATTACGGTAGCTATCTGGACGCCTTCATTTTTCACTCCATTCTTCTTGAACAGGTAGAATTGTACTCTAAGCAACTTACATATTTAGACGAAAAGAGACGCAATTTCTTCCATAATTTTATATATAATTTATATATAATTTATAATATAAAATTCTGCCTTCTGATACAAATCCCTTTGGACAGTCAAACCTTCCTGATCCTATCCGTCCGGCCTTTGAGGGGGACTGGTCGTAAATCTTCTTCTATCATCGGGAGATTATTATCTTCCTAGAAAATGTAGATGTAGATAGAAGTTCATTTTTATCCCTTAGGTCTGTGGAGCGCCCTGGGTTTATTTGTAAGCAATTGACATCGTTGTTTTGTGTGTGATATTGTCATCCAAGGATGTCAGTGGATAGAAATAGAAGAAAATTATGAGGGATTTGTGGGGAACACTAGAAGGAAATTCCTACTGTGATGAACATGTCTCAAAAAATTAGAAGCTCTCCTGGAATGCTTAGAAAGCTCAAAGGAAAGCCTCTTTGGTATAAGTTATGGTCAGGACTTGTTGCTCTTGCTGCGATTTTTCTTTTAGTAAAGATTGTATTTATGAAGCTTGGAGGTATTGATTATATTATCATGCTTTTTGTGTTTATTTCTTTACTGCTTGACTATTTTCTATTTCCTGATAATAAACCGGAAGTATGATATTGTTTTAATTTGTAGGAATTTGCTTTTTTAGGTTGCGCTGATTTTCTCCCATTTTTTGCTTCATTACTGGCCGGCTACTGTCAGTTCTTTTATTTTTATTGTCGGGTTGGCGAGGGGACTCCTGAAGTCAAGATCATTGCCAACCATTTCTATATTATTCAAGATTTCACCAAAGTTCCCGGAGATGGTTGAGAAGTACCTCGATTGTAGCAATCCGAAGAATGGGTTTGCGCGGATCTGGTGTTCAGAGTGTGGTACGGAGAGGATTTGCCCTGATTAGGTATGCCGGAAGCCTAGCGGCTGAATTGAGCGGCGCCAAACAGCCTTTTGGTTTGACGCCGGGTGCAATGACCTGTTAGCTGGCTTATAATTTAGCATCTAGAACTCTTTTCAGAAGAATATCTTCAATATTTTGCCTGGAATCAAGAACAGCTAAAACATATACTTTATCCTCTTGTACCCTATACATTAGTCTCCATGGAGCTACCGTTAATTCACGATATTGATAAATTCCATTTTCTTGCAACTCAGGAATGATCCGACCACGTTTAGGCGAATGATGAAGATTTGCGGCCTTTTCCTTTAATTTATTTAGTACTTTTAACGCATTCGCAGGACTGTCATTGGCTATATATTCAATTATTCTGGCAAGATCATTTTCTGCAATGCTGGCCCAAATAACTTCATATTTATTATTCACTTTTCTTCAATTTTTTCTTGAGATTTGCGAATACTTCTGCTTGCGGTTTGGTTTTACCTTTTTTAATTTCCTCATCGCTTTGAGCTATCAATTTAAGTAGGCCTAATGCATTTCTCATATTTTCATAGCTCTTGGGGTCTTGCAAAACTGCTTTAGGCTCACCGTTTTGAGTAATAATCACAGGTCTGTGCGTGTCGTTAATCTGTTTTAATAGATCAGCGGCTTTGGATTTAAGGTAAGTGATAGACTTTATATCTTCTGAAATATTCATGTCTCAACCTCCGGTCTTTTTATGATACCATATTTAGACCGAATATCAAGTTCTTTTTATCAAGATTTGACAGCTAACGTTGGAGTTAACCCGCCAGTAACAGACGGCCGAAGGCCGGCTTGTTACTGGTCGGAGTTCAACGACTGGTTAGGCATTTCAAATATCACTTAATTTGACCTGATAACTTTTCGCAGTGCATAAATTACAATCAGCATTCCAAATAATGCAAAACCTAAACCAGGTGCAACGCTGAAGAAATTCACGGCAGCTTCACCCTTTACAACACTAAACATGAACTTTCCTGTTGCACCAGCTACGAATAATTTATAACCCAAGAAAATGCTCAATGCAGAAACAGAAAATGCTCCAATTGTGGCAAAAATTGTAATGTGTACTGTCGTTGGATTTTGCAACATAATTTCTCTCCTATACTAAAATGCCTAACATATATTATACAGCCGTTTTGCTTGTGCAAATACGACATTTATCGCTTCCTATTGCGATATCCTGATTGAGCAAATCAGGAAATAACGTATTGAATATAAACAGTTTTGTCCTAGCCATCATCTTTTTGCCGCGAGTGTTCTGCAGCAAATATTGCCGCCTAAACAGATACTATCAAAACTTATTGCAATCATTCAAGAAATATTTGAGATTAAATAAAAAATCATATGCCTCTTTTACTGAAAGACTTGATTGAATTGATAGGAAGTGAGTGGTTTTGGCTATGTTTATTTGACATATGCGCTTTCCAGGAAATATCCCAACGCTTCAAGAGAATGGAATTGGCAGTATGCATTTCCTGGATTTATACACATGTCTTGAATCGAGGCGTTCGAGGAGTATTAAGTCCTGCAGACAGAGCGAAATAAATCCACCTCTTAGAATCGCAGAAAGAAATATTGATTTTGACCGGTAATATTGGTAACATCCGTTTAGACAGCGAACAGTTTGGCGTAAGTCATTTTCAAGTAAGGAGAAATAGATATGGGTGATAAGGGAAAAAAAGATAAAGGCAAAAGGGAACATCAGAAAAAGGCCCAGCTTAATCCAAAGGAAAAACGAAAATTGAAAAAAGAAAAGAAGAAATAAATGCTCAGTGCTGTCCGGTGACCTTAAATCAAGCACGGAAGTTGTGTGCCAGTTACCAGAAGAGACAATTCAAACCGTCGCAAATGGCGTTCTAACATATTCTAAAGAAAGAACCTTCTTTGTGTTGCCTTGAAATAATTAAAGCTAGAATAAAAAAGAATAAACCTGTAGAGAGCATCAGGCCATAGTCTAAGTATTGAACAACTCTAAAAGTCTCCATAGTTCCTTGTTCAATCAGAATGGCATAGTGTGATTTCAACTCAGGAAGGAAATTATTATATTTTTTATGCTGAACTCAAAAAGACAGAGGTAAGAACATGACGGACTGGAAAAAAATCCGGAGCGATTTTCCAATCACCAAGAACATGATTTATTTTCATAGCGCAGCGATGTCTCCTTCTCCCACTCCTGTCTTCGACGCCATTCTGAAAGAATACCGCAAGCTCCATACACAAGGAGATACCCACTGGACGAAGGATCTAAAAAAATTCCGTGAGCTTTGTTCAGAACTGGCGGGAATGATCCACACCAAAGGAGATGATGTCACCTTTGTCCAAAATACCTCATCCGTCATGTCGCTTCTGGCCATGACCTTTAAAAATCATATCCGGAAGCCCTTCAATATTGTCTCGATGGAGGATGAGTTTCCCGCCTCGACGATCGGCTATGAATACCAGGACCTGGATATGCGCTATGTCCAACCTGTGGAAGCAAGATACCCCATTGATAACATCCTGAAACTGTCAGACCGGAACACCTTGGCAGTTGTTACTTCACACGTGCAGTACGCCACGGGATTCCGCCAGGACCTGAAAGCTCTTGGCGAAGAACTGAAGAAAAGAGGAATTCTCTTTATCGTCAATGCCACTCAGTCCTTTCCTTTTTTTCCGATTAATGTCAGATCCATGAACATCGATGTGCTCTCTGCTTCGGTTCACAAATGGGGATTCACCGGCCATATCGGGACTCTATTCTACACATCTTCCTTATTTCGGAAAAAATATCCTTCTCCCTGGGCAGGATGGATGTCTGTGGCCCCCGAAGAAGGGAGTCTCATCCACACGGCTAAAAACACTCCCTTCCGTCTTCATGAAACTGCCGAGAGGTACATTATTGGAACATACAACCTGCAGCCTTTATTGGCATTTCAAGCCGCGATGGACTACCTCAAAACAATCGGATTTCAGAATATCCGGACTCGTGTCATGGAATTGACAGATTACCTTATCAGGGGGTTGAAAAAACTGGAAATCAAGATTATCTCACCTGTTGCCAGAAAAAAGGAGCGTTCAGCCATAGTGACATTCACACTCGAAGACAAAAATAAACAATGCATTAAAACTCTTGCTAAAAATAAAATCTTTGTCGGCGCTCGAGGGGAAGGCATCAGAGTATCTGTAAATATCTTCAATAACTTCGAAGATATTGATTGCCTGTTAAAAGTTTTGAAAAGTTTATGATTCCACAGAAGGTAACCAAAGGGGATGTTTTCGAAGGCTAAATGCACACTCGCTTAAGAGCGAAAACGCTATAGCAGTAAAATTAGAGGTTCGCATCATTTTTTGCTTCAATACTGGCCGGCTACTGTCAGTTCTATTATTTTTATTGTCGGGCCGGCGAGGGGACTCCTGAAGTCGAGGTCATTTCCAACAACTTCTATATTATTCAAGATTTCACCGAGATTCCCGGAGATAGTTACTTCTGAAACCGGATAGGCAACTTCTCCTTTTTCAACCCATAAGCCGAATGCTCCTCTGGAGATATCCCCGGTTACAGGATTGAGCCCGTGCCCGATGGTTCTGACAAGGATTAAGCCCTTTTCCAGGGAGGAGATGATTTTTTCCGGAGAGGTATTTCCGGCTTGGAGATAAAAATTACTGGGGCTGACACTTGTACCGCTTGAGCTTCCTGTTGATCTGAGCTTCAGCTTCCGGGCGGCGTAAGTGTTGCACAGGTAGTTTTTAAGCATTCCTTTATCTACAACCAGAGTTTCTTGGCTGGGTACGCCTTCGGCGTCAAAAGGTCTTGTCCCCAGCCTCCCGGGCATAAGACCGTCGTCAAAGACAGTCACTCTTTCATTCCCAATCCTTTTTTCCAGCTTATCAACTAAGAAGGAAGTTTTCTGGTAGATGGACACTCCGGAAACACAGCCAAAAAGAAAACCAAGAAGCCAGGAGGTCATCATAGGTTCAAAGATAACAGGAACTTTTTGTGTCTTTATCTTCCTGGGTTTAATTTGCCGCACTGTTCTCTCCACTGCTTTTTTGGCGACCTCTTCTGGTGAATCTAACTCTTTGAAATGGAGCTTTGAGGAGGACCAATAGTCTTCAACTTGATTGTCTGTTCCTCCAGCCAGCAGGCCAATACTCAGGCCGCAAAATGTTTGCTCGTATTCCTCAAGGAAGCCGTTCGAGTTTGCAAAAATTATCCTTATTTCTCTAGTCTCAAAGCTTGCTCCATGGGAGTTTGTGATTCTTTTATCCTCGAGAGCGATTTTTTCTGTCTCCGTAGCCAGAGCAATCTTCTTTGCTGAATCCAGGCTTGGGATTTCAGGGTCAAAAAGCTTTAAAGAAGGGATGTCAACTCTTTTTTTTGAGAGAGCGGGGAGTCCTGAGAATTCATCAGGGCTGGCTAACTTCGTCCGCTTTATGGCATTTTTCACAAGATGCTCGAGTGCCTCTTTGGATAAATCTGAAGAAGAGGCAAAGGCAGTTTTTTTATCCTTGATGACTCTCAAGCCCAAGGACCTGGAACCTGCCTCAATCAGGTTTTCTATTTTCCCCAATCTTACATCGATGCTGAATTCATAGCCGTCCAAGATGGATATTTCAACTTCATCCGCTCCGTTGACTTTTCCAAAAGTCACCAGGCTTTCTGCCAGTTCTTTGAGCTTCATGGGCTTTTTTCCCTTTTCCACTATTGTCCTCCCACTGTCATCCTGGAAATTTTTATCGTGGGGCAGCCATCGATAACCGGAGCCGCCTGGCCTTCTTTTCCACAAGTTCCTGTTTGAAGACCAAATTTAAGGTCAGAGCCGATCATTTCAATATTTTTTAAGATATCAATATTTGTTCCGATAAGAGTAGCCTGCTTCACTGTTGCGCTCAGTTTTCCGTTTTCTATAAGATAGCCTGAGCTGACTGAAAAGGTGAACTTTCCTGAATCTTCCACTTGACCTCCCAGGAATTTGTGGGCATAAAATCCCTTTTCCACAGACTTGATGATTTCATCCGGGGAGTACCTTCCTCTGTCTATATAGGTATTGCTCATCCTTGGAATAGGAATGCATGAATAGTCTTGTCTTCGGCCGTGACCAGTGAGAGGCCTTCGCATCAATTTGGCTGAAAGCCTGTCTTGAAGAAGACCTGCTATTTTTCCTCTTTCGATGAGAAGCGTCTTTTTGGGGATTGTGCCTTCATCGTCTATATTATAAGAGCCTCGAAAATAGGGAATAGTCGGGTCATCGTAGATCGTAACCTGGCTGCTGCCTACTTTTTTTCCCATCTTATTCCAAAAAATTGAGGTTTTCTTACGGATAAAATCTGCTTCGAGCAGATGTCCTACTGCTTCATGAACCAAAACTCCGCTGTGACCAGGGGCAAGCACTACAGGCATCTCACCGGCAGGCGGCAAGGCCGCTTCGAGAAGCTCCAAGGCTTCCTTTGCTGCATCTTGACCTATTTCCTTAGGAGTGAGATCGGTGGAGAAATATTCCATGCCTACTCTTCCTCCTCCTCCAGAGAAGCCTGTCTCTCTTTTGTCCTCTTTTTCAGCAATTGCCAGGCAGGCCAGTTTCATGAGAGGACGGACATCAGAGACCTTTAATCCTTCTGAATTGAGAATGGTCACGAACTGAGTATGATCCAGGAACGAAACCTTGACTTTCTTTATTTTTCGATCGAAATTCTGGGCAGAATGATAGGCTTCCTTGACGAGGGAAATTTTTTTCTCCAGAGATTCCTTGTGAGGTGACTCCAGGACTGGATAAAAGTTATGATGAAATTGGACTGGACTCAGGGGAGAAGCCTCCCTCAGGGTGCGACTTGAGGCAATAGAGGCCGCTGTAAGGGCAGCTTTTTTGATTTTTTCAAAGGAGAGGTCGTTGGTATAGCCGTATCCTGTTTTTTCGCCCGATAAAACTCTTATGCCTAACCCAAGGCTTATACTCTCTGCTGTTTCTTTGATGATATCTTCTTCCATGTTGATAAAATTGTAGATTTTATACTCCAGGTATATTTCTGAGAAATCGCCGCCACGGGAAAGAGAAATATCCAGGATTTTTTGGAGGTCACCCAGAGAAATGTTAAAGTGATCTTCAAAAGCGAGGGATGGATGATTTTTCATTAAATTCGAGAGATTCTTTCTTTTTCACTAAAAAGATTTCCTGATTGGGGATCAACGGCATAACAGGCTCCATCCCTGATTTGAGTATGAACCTTCCCGGTGGCATACGGGTTACCTGCAAGATGAGGGGCGTCAAGAAGGCCTTTATGAATGGCCTGAGCAAGGGTTTTAGGATCAGTCCAGGGATCCTTGACTTTATCAGCAGCGAGGTTCTTAAGTGCCTGGAGAAGATATTTTGTTTCCTCGACAAGCTCCTCCTTTCTCTCTTCTATCCTAGGGTCATCAAGAATTTGAGGAGCACCCAAGGAGAAATTTTTTATAATGCCCAGCGTGATTTTAGCGCTTTCAATTATATCTGGTGGCGTTGCTGCATGGTCTGCTTCGCAGAATCCGACTACATGGACTATCTTTGGTTCCAGGGTCATCTGGAATAAACAGGAAGAGGAGAGCTGGCCTTTGGCAACATCGGGATCGGGAGAAAGACAAGCCAAACCCGTTCTCGTCTGGCGAATACTCGTAAAATTTTCATCATGAAGAGATTCGATAAGCTCTATTTTTGCCAGCATCTTAGCTAAATCCATCAAAGGAGATGTTTGAGCCGGGCTGTTGAACATATACTGGGCCACATAATGAGTTGCCCCCATTTTTTTTGCGTTATATGCTGCTAGAAAAGCCGCTGTTACTGCAACTGTGTCATGAGCATCCCTCAGGCTCCAGTGGTGAGATTCATTAACTTCGAGAGGGATTTTATGCTCAGCGTACCATTTCATTACCTGCTGATTTTCTGCAATGGAATCCGCAGGAGTTCGGTCAGAGCGGCCATCAAGCTTATTGTACCAGCAAAGAGGAACAGCTCCCCAGGCAATATTTATGGTTTTAAGCGACATCTCCGCCCATTTTGTAAGGTCTCTTGTGCCTGAATAACAACGGAGCAGAGGATAGTTACCGCAGCGTGTTGCTTTATAAATGGCTTCAAGATCTTCAGGTTTCCTCAAAGGTACTCCTCCTGCGCCATCTTGCTCTTTTTTCATTTCATCCGGACGGAAAAAACTCTCCTGGGCATTTTGATCAGGTCCGATGGAAATGACATCCATTGTTTCAGAGAGCGCAATTTCTTTGGCCCCCTCCACAGTAGCTTTGACTGTAGGCAGGCCGAAATGATGGCGGAGAAGAGGATAAGAACCATTGAAAGCTATTCGGTCGATGAGATTCTGTGGAGGAATTTCATCTTTTTTTATTTCCTCGACTTTCCCTTTGAGAAAAGAGGTTATGTCTTCTCGAGGCTCGAGACCCCCGAATGCAGCTTCAAACAATCCGCTTTTACGGGCGACTTCGGCGGTGGGCGGTGTTCCACCAAATATAAAAATCTTATCCTGCCATCTGTTTTTTTCAACCTCTTTTTTTAAAGCAGTCAATAATTTTTTAAGCACTTCGGGAGTTAAGCGATAACTGATAGCAATAAGGTTTGGATTGTGCTGTTTTATAGCTTCTGATATTTTTTCTACAGAAACGGCGGGACCTAGGAAAAGTGTTTCATAGCCGCAGCGTTCAGCTAATTTTAGAAAATTAAGGATGCCTGCGACATGAACACAATTGCCTAAGGAAGCTCCTAAAATTTTTTTTTTGTTGACTAACCCCACTTTATATTTCTCCGGTCACAGCCAGAAGACGAATTTCTTTGATAGTCTTTCCTTTAATTCCTAAGTTTTGAACTGTTCTCCCTTTTTTCCAGAAATCTATTCCCCTCATTATTGAAGCAAGGCGGATGATGGATTTTATGGTTGGCGTTTCGACTTTGAGCATGTCTCCCATGGAAGCAAGAGGGACGAGGCTCATAGGTACGTCCTCATCGACATAGCGGTGGTGAAGCCTGTCAGGAGCCTTAATTCCTAGATACCCGGGGTTGTCTTGAATAGCTTCATGGAGGTTATTTCCTGTAGCACTGTATGCTGTGTAAAGCCAGGCTCTGGCACTCATGACTTTTATGCCTAAAGCTGCTGCAACATCCAGGCGTTCCTTATCCAATTTTTCGAGAACATGGGCAACTGATGGGCTTGCTCCTTTAATGTAATACTCGAAATCGCCATAAGTCGATTCGATCCAGCCTGCATTCAGAATAGTGAGGGCGGGATGAAATATGGCGCCGATATTTTCAAAACTTGTTTTGAAGATATTGTCTCCAGGAATAAATTGGGGAAAAGCTCTATTGATGATTTTTAAAACACCAGGAATCCAGTAAGCTGGAAGAGTTGCCAGGGGAACAGAATTTTTGACAGAAAATATTTTGGCATGTGCCGGCCCGAGAGCTCTTGAAGCGTAAAGGAATGTCTGTGCTTCGGCGATAAAAGGAAATCGCTTCAGCTTCTTTTGCTTGAGGACGTTATAGAATTCCAGTGCTCCTCCTGTCCGGCCAGGATTGAGGATAACCACCTGATTCTCTTTAAGGTATGGCGCACAGGCTTCGGCGATGAAAGTGTGAGCGTAGGCTGGCACAACGACCATGAGGACGTCTACGCCCTTGATACATTCTTGTATGCTGGTCGAAGCAAGCTCAATCTTTCCGAATCCTTTGACTTCTCCTTCGACCTTGATTCCTTTTCTTTGTGTGACAGGTTTGATCCTATTTCGTCTCCGATTATAAAGGTTGACATTGAAGCCTTTAATGGCCAGATGGCCAGCCATGGCCAATCCGCCGTGTCCAGCCCCTAGAACACAGAATTTTTGATCTTTTGGGTTTTTTTTCAGGAGGTTTTTTATGTATTGTGCTCTTCTTAAATCTGATGCTTTTGTTATTTTCTTTTTCATTTTTTACAATCTCCAGCTAAAAAGCTTTGCTTATTTCCATATATAGTGAAAACTTGAACTTTGTAGTCTATTTTAATTTTTAATTTCTAGATAGAACGTGCTTATTTTAATAAATAGCATTTGGAAAGGCAAATGCGGGGTTTGACTGGTGAACAGGAAAAATCTATAATTTATTCAAATGAAAGAAGATGTGACAGATGCGCTCATCGAGACTGCCTTAAAAGAAGACATGCCTCAGGGTGATATCACTTCTGAAAACATTATCCCTGCAGATTCTGAGTCAGAGGCAATAATTTTAGCCAAAGAAGAAGGTGTTCTGGCAGGAATTGATGTTGCCAGGAGAGTATTTAGTAAAATTGATCCATCCGTTGTCTTTAAAAAGAATTTAAATGACGGCCAGAAGTTCAGAGAAGGTCTGACATTAGCCATGATTCAAGGCCGTTCAGTTTCCATTCTCAAGGGAGAGAGAATAGCTCTTAATTTTCTCCAAAGGATGTCTGGAATTGCCACCACCACGCAGAAGTTTGTTCTGATGCTTCAAGGAACAGAAACAAAGATTCTTGATACTCGTAAAACAACACCTGGCTTGAGAAGTCTTGAAAAATATGCGGTGAGGATGGGTGGAGGTGTGAATCACCGCTTCAATCTTTCTGAAATGGTGTTGATAAAGGATAACCATCTGAGGATTGTTGGCAGCATTTCTCAGGCTGTAAAGAGTGCTAAGGAAAGAATAAAGCCTGGAGTGAGAGTTGAGGTTGAAGCTACCAGCATAGAAGAAGTTCAAGAAGCTGTCCAAAGCGGGGCTGATATGATTATGCTTGACAATATGCCGAAAGAAGCAATGAAAGAAGTTGTCAAACGGGTGAAAGGGAAAGTTCCTTTGGAAGTTTCAGGCAAAGTTTCCCTAAGAAAAGTCAAAGAGATAGCCTCCTTGGGAGTTGACTTTATCTCTGTGGGAAGCTTAACTCATTCTTACAAATCGGTGGACATAAGCATTGAGTTTTTGAGATAGCGATTATGAATGAAAAAGAGAGTTTAAATGCAGATATTCTGATAATTGGCTGTGGGATTGCTGGAGCCAGTACAGCTTTGGAGGCAGCGAAGAGCGGCCTGAGAGTGATTGTGGTAACCAAGAGTTCTAACCTTGAAGAGTCAAACACGTATTATGCCCAAGGAGGGATTGTTTCTCTTGGACACGATGACCATCCAGAGCTCTTGAAAGACGATATAATCCAATCAGGTGATGGTATTAATAATCCGGGAGCTGTTGAGATTTTGGCCAGCGAAGGGAAAAAGGCTGTAGAAGATATCTTGATTAAAGAGCTCAAGATTCCTTTTACCAGGAGTTCTCCAGATTCTTTAGATTATGCACAGGAAGCTGGGCACTCCCGGAGGCGGATTCTTCATGTAAAGGATACGACAGGTAAGACAATCGAGGAAAAATTTATCCGAGCTTTAAAGAAGTACTCCAATGTAACGCTTCTCCCCGAGCATACCGCTGTGGATTTGTTGACTGTGCCCCATCATTCTAAGAATCCTACATTTTATTATGAAGAACCGCAGTGCATAGGAGCTTATGTTTTAGACAACAAAAGCAGCAGGGTTAACACGATTTTTGCCCATAACACGATTCTGGCTACTGGCGGCTGCGGAACCGTCTATCTTTATACTTCCAACCCCGGGGGAGCCATCGGAGATGGCTACGCTATGGCTTACAAAGCAGGAGCCAGAATTGTCAATATGGAATACATCCAGTTTCATCCGACCTCGCTTTTTCATCGGGATGCAGATGGTTTTTTGATTTCAGAGACGGTGAGAGGAGAAGGTGCCCGATTAAAGACCAAAGACGGCCAGACCTTTATGGAGAACTACAACAAGAGGAGAGAGATGGCTCCACGGGATGAGGTGGCAAGGGCTATCTATGAGGAGATGACAAACAGTAATTCAAGTTATGTTTACTTGGATTTGGTTTCTTATGCGAAAATTGATATCAAAAAAAGGTTTCCCAATATCTACAGGACATGCTTAAAATATGGAATAGACATAACAAAGGAAGCCATCCCCGTTGTTCCTGCTGCTCACTATTGCTGCGGCGGGATTCTCGTTGACGAATGGGGAAGAAGTTCGCTCAAAAGTCTCTTTGCTGTGGGGGAGGTTTCTTGTACTGGCGTCCATGGTGCAAACCGTTTAGCCTCAACCTCACTCTTAGAAGGTCTGGTATGGGGAACGAGGGCTTCCAAATATATAGCCTCCCATTTTAATCCTGCGGTGTCTTATAAATCCTCAGATATCCACGAATGGTATTATCCTGAAAAAGGGGAGGAGGTTGACCTGGCTTTGATCAATCAGGATTGGATATCCATCCGGTCAACCATGTGGAATTATGCGGGGATCATTCGGACAGAAAAACGTCTGGAGAGGGCGAGAGCTGACCTGGATTATCTCCGCCACAGGATCGAGAAGTTTTACAAAGAGGTAAGAATGGATCCGAAAGTGGTGGGATTGAAACATGGAATCCAAGTTGCTCTGTTGATCACTTATGCAGCCTTAGGTAACCCGGTCAGCCTGGGGTCCCACTATTTACTGGATTAACTATGTCTTTCTGTACTGTTATTAATTTTCCGTCAAGCAGGCATGAAAAATTTATAAAGGCCTAAAGGGAAGCATCTCCAAATCCGTGATGGATATTCGCTGTATTGGAGGCATAGGTTTTGGGAAATAGCTGCAGCGACCATTGAAGAAAGGCTCAGGCTATATGGTTCAAAAACACGTTGCTTTTGCCCCGAGGAATAAATGGGGCCAG
>Ga0209986_10001549_pt1 | contig 21827 bp, 16 predicted proteins | sample BlataG_FD_183168 | JGI IMG/M metagenome (GOLD analysis project Ga0209986, IMG submission 183168) | Deep subsurface microbial communities from Black Sea to uncover new lineages of life (NeLLi) - Black_00105 metaG (SPAdes) (version 2) | ecosystem: Environmental > Aquatic > Marine > Oceanic >... | reverse complement strand
ATTATCTGGGAAGATGGATTTTGTCCTCCCTCAATTGCTTCAAATGTGAGATTCTTTGAACTCACCCAGATTATTGGGGAAGGCTCTTTTGTTATCGCTAAAGTCACATTTAAGAGCTGAGGGCTGTTTGTAGCTTTAGAGTCATTTATAGTAAGCGTTCCTGAATAAGTTCCTTCGCTCAGACTACTGATATCTACTGAAACCTTATGTGTTTTTTCATTCCCTTGAGAACTTCCGTTCTCTGGATTCACAATAAGCCAGGAAGCATCCTTGGTTATGTTATAGTTTAGAGTACTTTGTCCTTTATTCTTTATCTTTATATTCTGGAAAGAGGGGTTCGAACCGCCTTCTTGTGCGCTAAATGCAAGTTCCTGTGTGTTTACCCATATTTCTGGAGGCGGCTCTTTAGTTATTGTTAGACTCACTGTCAATTTCTGAGGATTATTATAGCCCTCAGGGCAAGTTACAGTAATTGTAGCTGAATAACTCTCATCCTGTGCAGCCAGCCCGTCTTTATTTACAGAAACTGTGTGTTCAATTGCCTGGCCTGTAGAAGAGCCACTTGTGGGATCAATGCTTAGCCAATCAGCATCGTCAGATATTGTGTAGTTCAAAGAGCTTACACCAGAATTCTTTACATTCAGCGACTGAGGGGAGCAAGTTCCTCCTGCCTCACAGGCAGTAAATGACATTTCAAATACACTCAACCAAATAACTGGGCGAGTAAGATCCTCCACATCAGGAGTAGTTACACTCTTTTTGCACCCAATTTGAGAGATGATGAGTGTGAGTAAAAAAACTAGTATTAGTCTTGTTATTTTTTTAAAAAACAATTTCTTTACGCCTTATTTTTTTTCTCATATATGTTCTGTTCTGAAAGGAAGCATTTTCCAAATCATCAACAGTATTAGTTATTAAAAATGGACACGGTTCTTCTGTTTCTCCTGTAACTTTAAAAATTAATCTTATCAATGCACCAGGAGAATGACTCCTGATTGGCTCGCTGCTGTATCCTCCAACTCGCAGTACTCCTTGGGATATTTCATTTCCATCTACCTCATTAAAATCTTTTAAAAGTTCTGTTCTTACCACTCCTACAAATTCTAAGATTTCTGATTCAAAAAGGATGTCAAACCCAAAGGCTTTTATATTAAAAGGATTGTCGATAATAACAGGGACAGCAATTATTGTTCCAGGCTTTAATTGAATATCATTTATTATAAGATTAATATTTGCAGAGCGTTCTAATTGCACAAAAGCTCTCTCTTGTATTGCGAGGGTCCCAGCACTCTCAGCCCTTGATTTGCATGAACAGTCTCCCGGCAAATCGTTTATCCCTAAAAATTTTTCAAAAATAGCTTGGGCATCTCCAGGAGTTATTTTTGGATCTGTTTTTGTTCCATCACAATTTACATCCGCATTTTCCTTCTGGCAGTCTGTAGGATCAGATATTATTCCAAGAAATATCTCAAATACTTCCTGGGCATCTGCAGGCGATATGTTTAAATCTCCGTTTACATCACCACATTTTGTACAGAAGTATGCAGATATTGATTTGTTATTATCCATAGATAAGGTTATTTCTTCGTTGTAGGTATCAGAACTGCTTACATCCCCAGTCCACTTTGAAAATCTGTAATCTGTGTTCGTTATTGCTGATACAAGAACAGAATTTCCGCTTGGGTATGAATGATTTCCAGGTGAGGGATCAGTGGTACCTCCCTGGCCAGGAGTTGGCGAACCTGTAGCAGAGGAGAGTGCGAGATTATAATATGAACTGGTTGCTATTGTTACTATCTTTTCAGGAGACCAACCTGACACAATACTGTGATTTATTGAACATCTTGCTTGGGCTTTTACAGTATAGCTTCCAGCAGCAGGCCAAGAATGAGAAGCAATTGTGGAGCTTGACCAAGCTGAATACGTCCCATCCCCCCAGTCAAACCGATACTCAATGCTGTGACCCTGAGAACAAGAAGACCCGCCAGTTGTGTAAGCATAAGAAACATTTGGGAATCCATTAGTTGGACCACTCGGAGTGTTTGGTGTGGTAACTGTGTGCAAAGGAGGGGCGCTCGTACTTATTGTTACAGATTCGATGTCCTGGTTGCTTGCATTGTCGGTGACAGTAAGAGTTGCAGTGTAGTTTCCCGCGGTAGAATAGGTATGTGAAGGATTCTGTGAGCTTGAAGAAACGCCGTCTCCAAAGTTCCAGCTATATGTATAAGGAGGAGAGCCTCCTATTGCCCCTCCTGTAAAGTTTACACTCAGAGGGACTTGCCCTGAAGTCGGAGAAGCAACAAGTGATGCTACAAGTGGAGACGGAGGAGTGCTCGCATTTATTGTTACGGATTCGCTGTCCTGGCTGCTTGCACTGTCGGTGACAGTCAGAGTCGCCGTGTAGTCTCCTGCGGTAGAATAGGTATGTGATGGGTTTTGCGTGCTTGAAGATGTCCCATCTCCAAAGTTCCAGCTGTAAGTATATGGAGAAGAGCCTCCAGTCGCATTTCCTGTAAAGCTTATAGTCAGGGGAACTTGTCCTGAAGTGGGAGAGGCATTAATAGTAGCATTGAGAGGATTAGCATTTGAATATTCATAAGCACCAATATCAGGCGCAGATCCAGAATAAGCTAGGCTTACTCCTTGACCTGAATACCATGTTAAAGGAGTATCTAAAGCTATAATATTGGTATTATAATCTACACCAATTATTCTAGCTGTTTGGGTCTGACCTTCTAATTGAATTGAGTCTCCTTCAACAACGCCAAATCCGTCAATAAAATATCTTGCATTTTCAACAGTCAATATACAACTAGCATCGCCAGAACCGTCTGTGTAGGTTAACCAACTACCTGCATCAATACAGGGACTGTCAGATTGAAGGGTGAAATCAGCATTTGAAGCATTGGTAAATATCGGATTTCCATCAGCATCCCAATGATTACCAGCAAATATCTGTTCACCAGCCGAGCAGTTCACATAGGTCACTCCCGTATCATTGTTATTGTAATTGATGTTATTTTTAATTACGTTATTAATAGCAACTTGATCAGCTCCAGTTTGTTCATGAAATTTTATTCCTGTCTTATTTACAGCAGTATCGCCTTTACCGTTATCATAAAAAACATTATTGTAAATGTGATTATATGTTGCTGGCCGTGGTATTCTTCCAAAACAAATTAGCCCCGCTCCATTACTACCATAAAATCTATTTCTTCTAATAATGTTGTACAAACCACAATTTTGAATTCCGCTATAATGATATGACTCTCCCGATCCAGCATCATAAAATTTATTTCCAGTAAGAAGATTATATTGTGGGGTTGCCCCGTTATCCTGGTTGCCGATAATATCTATACACTTTTCCCAAGGAGAGTAAAACGTATTATTCTTAATAACGTTATATCCACCCTGAAGCACAAGGCAGGAATGTCCACAATATTCAATAGTATTACCTTCTATAAGATTATATTTTGATGTGCAAGTTGTGCCAGATTCTTGGAATTTGATTCCATCTCCAACATCACTGCCGCTTATTCCAACATGTCTGATAGTATTATTCTTAATTTCACAATAAGTACATCCGTTGCCGATTCTTATTCCCATTTCCCAGGTTATACTAGAATCCGCATGTTGCATTGTGCAATTTTGAATAATTACATGATTTTTATTTGCCCAAATATTTACAAAAAATTCCATATAAGATTGGGATTGAGAAACATTATCAAATGTTAACCCATCAATAGTAATATAGTTTTTTCCAATAGATGCTCCACGAGTAAGGCCACTATCTGTTATACTTCTAAGAATAACTGTATCTGTTTGATAATTAGTGTAAGTTATGGGATTTCCAGATGTACCAGAATTACGTGGGTTTATGATGGCATTTTGATCATTATCTGAGTATATTCCACCTCTAATGTAAACCGTATCACCTGCTGTTAATGTAGTATTTGCCTTTTTAATTGTTTTCCATGCGATTGCAAGAGTAAGTCCATTATTCAAGTCATTTCCGGTAATACAATCAACATAATATACATTTCCAGCGAATATTTGAGATGTCACCATTAGCATAAAGACTAAAATGAATCCAAATATCCTTCTCATGATTTCCCCTTTGGGCACATGAAAGAAATGTAAAAATTGGAAAGATTAATATTAATTATATGCCTTTCATAAATGCGACGGCCTTCACTTGTATTTGTCATTGTTTTTGTTAGTTAGCAAGATAAGTGTCGATGCTATAGTTCTTTCTAATTGATAATAAACAGGGAAAGTAGGCGAAAATAGATATAGTGATAAAATGAGCAATAGAGTATAATATATGAACATTCTTATTCAAATTCTGAATATTTACTGATATCAAAAAAATAATCAGCAATGGTCGCTAAAGTGAATTTAAATAATTCTTTTAACACAGAGATTAGTCGTCCATTAAGAAATGATTTACAGGGTGATTTTTCTTTTTTTTCTTCACCTTTTGAGGCTAATTATTTTTCTTGTGAGGTCGATTCGTTAAGGAAAGAAAATTGAAAAAATGGTAAAATCTTGAATGCTAATTGAAAAGGCGAAGTTATGTAGATAGATACTTGTCAGGACAGATATAATAAAATGGAAGGAAACGGAAAAGCTAGTTGAATAATAAAGTTTGTGTGATAGGTGGAGGGATTAGCGGTTTATCTGCTGCTTATTTCTTGCTAAAAAAAGACTATGTTGTAGATCTTTATGAGTGTTCATATCAGCTGGGCGGCTTGGCATCAAGTTTTGATTTCGGTGGGATTATCATTGAGAAATATTACCACTTTATCTGTGGTGGAGATGAAAAGCTCATTGATTTTGCTGATGAGATTGGCATAGGAGAAAAAATAAAATTCCAATCCACAAAAGCAGCGTGTTTTTACAATGGTAAATACTATCCCTTTAGTACTCCATTTGATTTATTGAAATTTTTCCCTATTTCCCCTATTTCAAGATTAAGGTTCGGATTTAATACGGCTTATTCGAAAGTTAGAAAGAAATGGGAACATCTTGATGATATATCTGCAAAAAAATGGCTCATAAGATCAATAGGAGAAGAGGCATATCAAGTTATATGGCATCCTCTGTTAAAGGAAAAGTTTGGTGAGTATTATGACCAGATATCAGCATCATGGAATATCAAGTTATATGGCATCCTCTGTTAAAGGAAAAGTTTGGTGAGTATTATGACCAGATATCAGCATCATGGATCTGGCATCGAATTCATCGTGTGGCTAGTTCCCGTAAAAATATTTTTTCAAAGGAAAAAATGGGATATTTCGAAGGGGGTTCACAAACTCTTATTAATGCAGTTACACAAAAAATTCAGAAAATGGGAGGAATTATTCATCTGAACCAGAAGGTTGAACACATTAAAAAGAGCAATCGTGGCCTCAAAGTCTACTTTGATTCCAAAAAACACCACGAATTTGATAAAATTGTACTTGCAGTTCCATTGCCAGTTGCCGCCGAAATCATAAAAAACCTCGATTTAGAATTTTCTGAACGACTCTCCTCTATTAAGTTCATAGGAGTTATTTGTGGAATATTCCGTTTACATGATAATATCACCGCGGCGTTTTGGCTGAACATTAATGACCCCCGCATAGCTGCCAATGGCCTGATCGAGTACACAAACATGAACCCTCTCGAGGAAATTAGGCGAGATAAAATCGTTTACATGCCGTTTTATTTACCTGTTGGAAATGGAAGATTTCCTGAAGATGAGAGTATATTACAAAAAGATTTTTTTAAGATGCTAAAAATAATAAAGCCTGAATTATCGACGGATTGTCTTGTTGATTTCCGTGTTTTCAGGTCACATTATGCGCAACCCATCTGCAACATTGGATTTAAGGATAAAATGCCTCCTGTAAAAACTCCTATTGAGCATTTGTTCCTTCTTGATTCAACACAAATCTATCCCTCAGATAGATCATTAAATGCCATGATAGGTCTTACTGAGAATATGGTTAAGAAATACTTTTGATTTTTAAAAAAACTATTTGATTTTAAAGCACTTTTTTGAAGTAATTAAATGAGGAAATTAATAAGCTTCATAATTGTTTTAGGACTGCTTATATTTACTATTGGGTGTAAGCAAGGAGTCAAATCATCCGAAGTAGACCAGAAGACACAAGAAGAGATTGATCGACTCCGTTCGCTACCTTATCTAGCATATTCAGAAAAAGAGGCTGATAAAGACAAGGTTGGTGTAGTTAAACTAGATAAAAAACGGTCTTTCCCTGGATACAACCTTTTTGTCAGCCGAAATCTTTGTTTAGCGGAATTGATCGATGCAAAAGGTCAAATTATTAATTCTTGGAACCATCCTTCTAGTGAGTTTTGGCAGGATTTTGAACTGCTTCCCAACGGCGATCTCTTGGTCGTTGAAGAGACAAGATCTAATTATTTAGGAGAGGGAAGAAATATCCTCAGATTGTCGTGGCATGGAAATATAGTTTGGAAGTGTAAGCTTCCTGCTGATCATGAGATTCATTTTACCCCTGGAAAGCCTCTGATGACTTTTCAATTTCATCATCGCTTATTCTCTCAGATAGATCCTCGTATAAACGTGTTGGATAACTTGATTACTTCGCTCTCCCTTGAGGGAAAGTTGCAAGAGAGCTGCTCATTGTGCGATATTTTGAGCAGTAACCCGTCAATTTTCAGATTTCAAAAGGTTGCACCGGAAAAGGCTCAAAAAAGGCACATTGACCTTTTGCACTCAAATACGATCGAATGGATTGATGTGCCCCACCTAGAGACAAAAAACCCTATCTATTCCAGTAGCAACATTTTGGTTACAATAAGACATCAAGATACAATAGCAATCATTAACTGGAATAAAAAAGAGACAGTTTGGGCTTGGGGTCAAGGCCAGATCTCTGGCCCTCACGATGCGACAATGCTTAGTAATGGTAATATTTTGTTGTTTGATAACGGACTCGATCGAGGGTGGTCTCGCGTAATTGAATTGGACACATTGAGCAAAAAAATTATCTGGGAGTACAAGGCAAAGAACCCAAAAGATTTTTATACTGCTACTCGAGGCACAAACCAGCGGTTACCCAATCAAAATACCTTGATAACGAATTCGGATACTGGGCATGTTTTTGAGGTTACACCAGAAGGTGACATCGTATGGGAGTTTTATTCTCCACATTTAAACAAGAAAGGACAACGAGCTAAAATCATTCGTATGAAACGATATGATGTTTCCTACCTTCGCAAGATGATAACTCCTGGCACCTCTTACTAGTCAGAAGTAGTATTATTGGAGATTTTCCTCTTTTCATTACAAAAATATCCTCAAAATGATATTATTTTATGTCTTTAGAATAGTTTTTTACAGAAGAGACACCTATTCGGAAAAAACCATAGAAATAAATCGATTTTTTATTTGGATACGAGATAGGTATTAAGCAGGATTGAAATTGAGGGTGATTTTAGAAGTAAATCAATATTTTATTTAACATAACCTAAAGATCTTAATTGCCGTTTCTGCTCCTCTGTAAATTTAGGCTTCTGTGCTTTTACTTGTGATTTTTCTAATTTTATGTAGTTATTCCATTCCTGCAAAATCTCCTCAAATGTCTTTAATAACATCTTATTTTCTATTATGACATTTTTAGATTCTGTTGGATCTTTCTCTAAATTGAACAAGTTTTTCAAGTTCATTTCTGGATCATGAATTAATTTCCAGCCTTTCCATATCACTGACTGAAGAGAGGCATTTCTTCTTGTTTCACTAATAATTATTTTACTTTTTAGTTCTTCCTCATTGCTTAAATCTAGAACTTTTCCTTCATATTTATACTCATTAGGAATTCTTAAACCTACAAAATCAACTATTGTTGGCATCAAATCTATAAGCCCTACATATTCATTCAATTTTTTCTTATTATTATTCCCAGTCAGTTTGATTATTAAAGGAACATGAATTTGCTCTTGATATAATTTTTTATCATGTCCAATCCAATAATCTCCTCTTTCTAAGAACTCTTCACCATGGTCGGCGGTAAAGATAATAATTGTATCGTTATATAAATCAAACTCTTTTACCTTAACTAAAATGTTCCCTATAAATTCGTCTGTAAAGCTAATTTCAGAATCATATAACGCTTTAATATATTTAACATCATCTGATGACATACTTGGAGCTTTTGCTAGCAGCTTTTTTATGGATTGACCACTAAATAAAGGACCATCATAATCAGGATAATAATTGAATTCTTCGTGCAGAATATAATCAAAATGTGGATCAAAAAAATGCAGAAATAAGAAAAACTTTTCGTTTTTGTTTTTTTCGAGAAAAGAGATAGCTTTTTGGGCAATCGAAGGTGAAGAAATGTGGCCATGGCCTTTTGCATTCTCTTCGTCATATTTATCAAAACCCTGGCTGAATCCTAATTCTGAAGAAACAAGTGTATGAGAAATTATGCCTTTAGTCTTATAACTGTTTTCTTTAAGTATCTCGGCTAAAGTCAAAAAAATATCATCTAATATCACAGGCTCATCTTCAAAACCTAATTTTGCAGGATACTGAGATGTAAATATGCTAGCTATAGAGGGAGTAGTCCATGGAGCTGCAGAAATTGCATTTCTAAATATAACCGAATTCATGGAAAATTCGTCAATTTTTGGTGAATTGTTTCTGTTATATCCGTAACAGCTGAGGTGGTCTGCTCTTAAAGTATCCACTATTATTAAGATAACATTTGGTCCTTTAGGATTATTTATTTTACTGTCAATAACAATGCAAAAGTTTAAAATTGCTAAAGATATAATTAAAGCTAATGCTATTCTTCTTAATATATTTTCCCATATTACTTTTGCCAGAAACCATCCTAGAAATATTGTAAAAATCAAAATACCTAAATCACCTAATAAACTTAAGGGATGGAACTTTTCTGGCAGTAAATAACGATTAATTATCCATCCACCATAGAAGAAAAACACAGAACAAACCACTATGCAAGTAAGCATTGTTTTCGCTTTATTTTTATCTTTGATCTGGACTTCTATTACATTTGAAAGATAAAATTTCAGTCTGGATTTTAATAGTGCTTTTATGATAATCAGAGCTACTAATATAATAACAATTAGTGCTGCTGATATAATAACAATTAATATCATCCATTTATTTAAGGATTCTTGAAAACTAAGGACAATTAATCTGGACATCTTATACTGGATATACATATTGGCTATTATCTTGTTTATACTTAGGATCAACCCAACAATAAACCCAATAATTATCCCTAATGATAATACAGATACTATTTCATCCTTTTTTATATTCATCTTATCACCTTGTTTCGCTTCATTCACACCTACTGACATTTATAAATACGTATATCAAAGAAAATAATTAAGATCAAATATTTATATTGATTTTATAGTGATAGCCAGGATCATCAATCGTCTAATATTATATTTTATGTTTTCTGTTCAACCTTTCGCGTGTTTGACCGTAAATTTTTACTATGATATAAGCAATATAAAATATCAGCGATAAAAAAATGGAAAAAGAATCTAGAAAACTGCTGCATTCCATAAACGGAAATTCATACAATCTTCAGCCGTTGGTTTAAAGTTGGTTTAATATGAATTCAATGTCAAAGATTTTAGATTTAAGTGAAAATAGAATTGCCGTGTACATTTTAATGCCTTTGTCATTCTTATACCTGTTCATCTTCTTTAATCAAGGTATTAATACTTATGATGAAGGCTTGACTCTTTACGGAGCATCTAGGATTTTGAATGGCGATGTCCCTTATAGAGACTTTTGGGCGATATATTCTCCTGCGCAATTTTACGTTTTGGCGGCATTGTTCAAACTCTTCGGCGTATCAGTGATAGTGGCACGAATCTGGTTTACTATTATTCGGTTTATCCTAGTGATTTGTGTATTTTTGTTTGCAAGGAAATTTGTTTCGCAGAAGTTCGCCTTAATTGCATGGTTGCTTCTTTTGATATGGTTGGGCTCTTATCAGTTTTATGGAAGTCCTATGCCATCAGCATTATTGTTTAGTTTTTTAAGTTCTTTTTGCTTGCTTAGTTTTATAATCCAAAGGCGTAAGACATGGCTACTTCTTTGTGGATTACTAGTAGGGGTAGCGACTTTGTTCAGGCATGACATAGGATTCTATACTTTTCTCTCCGAAATTCTCGTAATCACACCTTTTGTCTTTACAAATCTTGCACCAAAAGGTGCAAGTGTACCTTATAGATTATTACAATTCATAAAAGTAGAATCTTTTTATCTATTGGGTATGGCCATTGTTTTACTCCCGACGCTTTTTTATTTTATTCAAGTCGTCCCTATTAGTGATTTAGTATATGACTTTGTTAGGTTTCCATTGGAGGTTTACCCAAAAGTGCGTGCTTTACCTTATCCCGCACCTATTCCTGATCCTGTTCAACTTTTTTCTGGAATTGTTTCTCCTTTATATTATGGAATCCTAACATTGAATCGTTTGCCATTTTACTCTCCTATATTGATCTATATTATTACAATTATCATGCTAGTAGTTCGGATACGTAAAAGGTCAATTGACTGGAGACAAATGTATATATGGGGCATAATTTTCTTTTTATTACTAGGAATAGCGTTCTTTAATCATGTTAGAGTGAGATCCGATTTATCACATCTAATGGCAACGTATATTCCTGCTGTCATATTGTTTGCAATACTCCTCTCCAACGTTCCTAAAATAAGAAAGTTACGTGTAGTATCTTGGGGTTTAGCTTTCCTATTAGGATTTTCTTTTGTCGGATCATCTATTTATAAAACTAGACACTTAATAGTGTATGGTATCTTTTCACCCTTAAAGTTATCGTTTGATTTAGATCGGGCTAAGGGCATTTATGGAGATCAAGAGTGGGTAACAACTTATCAGGCAGCTATAAAGTATATCAAGGAAAATGTTTCAAAAGGCGAAAGAATATATGTGGGCAGCATGAGGCATGATCAGGTATTTAATAATGATATAATGTTTTACTTTTTATCCGATCGACACAGTGCGACAAAATATCATGACTTGCATCCTGGTATAACTACAACAGCAGCCATCCAAGAAAAAATTATTGAAGATATAGAAATGTGGCGAGTTAAATATATTGTGCTCTGCTATGACAGTGTAAAAAATGCTAATGAGATCAATATAAAAAATGGTAGCAAAATCCTTGATAATTTTATCCGAGACAATTTCACCTTGGATCAGAAATTTGGAGATTACACAATATGGAAACGGCAATATTAGAATAGGATCTTTTAGCCCGCCCTCCTCTGAATAAACTGCAATTCTTCGGTGGGAAGTTCTGTCCTCCATTTCTTGCTTGTAGGTTTGATTTTTGTAGTATTGAAACGGGATGGATTGCCGAACACGTTGTGGTACCCCACTGAGCCAAAATTAATTATTCGTTCAATATTCGACAAACCGAGCCAATATGCTAAGTTGCTGAATACATCTTGTGGTTTATTAGTAAAATCTTTATAACGAACAAAGCAAGAATTCTTGATAATACCCAAGACCCTTAGATAAATACTAATCTTTATATTCCCGTATTTCCATATTTGCAAAGCATAATCAACAGTTTTAGGTGTACGGGAAAAGACGAGAGCCTTTGCATTTCCTGGAAACCGCACTGTGTAAAAAGTTTTTTTCTCGGAATAGATTACGCCTCTGACATCCCGGATTAAATGAATAAATGCGATGAGATAGTCGGCCAGATAGGGACGTAGGAAGAGTGCACGCTTAAAATCCTTAGAGGAATCAATCAGGACTTCTGTTTTCGACTGTTCAAAAATTGCATCGTATAGTTTTTTGGAATTGATACCAAATGGCTCGGGCTCGGACAGCCCCAGAACTTTTCGTGTCTTCTTGGGCCAGGTGAGTGTGCTGTCGTATTTCAGTGGCAAGGAATCTGGCGTTTCCGTTAAATCGATGCCATGGCATTTCTTCATATTCTCATTTACGCCTAGCCAAAAAGGGCATTTCTGGATCTGTGCGCCACACATACAGAGGGCGTTATTTTTGAATAATAGACAAAAGGAAAATCAGCACTGTAAGTCAATAATATAGAAGGAGAAGTCTGTTTTGAATTCATGTTTTAAGGGGAAGGCGCCATATTCAGAGTGAAATTTTAGAACAGATAGTCAAATAACGAAAAATAGATCGAAATTTTTCATTAAGGATTCAAAAAATAGGATGGAAAAAAATTAGACGGTGGATTTGGGTATTTGCTGGCAATTGACACTGCCGTTTTGAGTGTGATATGTTTATTTCAGGATTTCAGCTGGCGAAAATAGAAAAAAATGGCGAGGAATTTGCAACGAACGCCAAAAGGAAATTCTTATGTTTTATAAGAGATAAAATGGCTCATAACCAAAAGGACCAGATTAAATTACCAAAATGAAAATATCAAAATTGTCGATCATTATCCCTGCATATAATGAAGAAGAGACAATTGAAAAAATTCTTGAAAGAGTGGCAGAGGTCGATCTTATTAATGGCATACAAAAAGAAATTATAATTGTTAATGATTGTTCAAAGGATGATACGGACAAAGTAATTCTTCAATACATGAATTCAAATCCTAATATTAATATCAAATATTTTAAACATGAAATAAACCAAGGAAAAGGCGCTGCGCTACACACCGGCATAAAAAACGCAAGAGGTGACTATATAATAATCCAGGATGCTGACTTAGAATACGACCCAGAAGAATATAACCTATTGCTAAAACCTGCAATAAAAGCAGATGCAGATGTCGTTTATGGCTCCCGTTTCATGGGTGGAAATCCGCATAGGATGCTGTTTTTTTGGCACTCTATAGGCAATAGATTTTTAACATTTTTATCAAATATATTTTGTAATTTAAATTTAACCGATATGGAAACCTGCTATAAACTTTTTAAAGCTGAAATTATCAAAGGAATCAATCTCAAAGAAAAACGATTTGGCGTTGAGCCCGAGGTGACGGCTAAGATTACGAGAATACCTGGAATCAAAATTTATGAAGTTGGCATTTCTTACTATGGAAGAACTTATGAAGAAGGGAAGAAAATCAATTGGAAAGATGGAATGAAAGCGATTTATTGTATAATCAGATATAATCTTTTCAAATAAAATATTGCGCTAAAATTTACATAATTTTTAGATTCTTCTAATTACATTCATGGTGATGCAAAAGAACGTAGCTGAAAGTAAAATAAAAATATACGTTAAATTTCTTCCTTTTTTTCTTTTATATATACTCATTATAATTTTTTTTTCTAATCCCGAGCTTATTTGGGACGAAGTAAGATATGTAGGTTTCGCACAAAACCTGTCGCAAGGTTTCTACTCTCCACCCGCTCCAAAAATAAATCTCTGGAATGGTCCTGGGTATCCGATATTGATCCTGCCATTCATACTGATCAAATCGCCTTTCCTATTAATAAAATTATTCAATGCAGTATTGCTGTTCTTGACAGTTTTAATCTTTTATAAAATTCTCACCCTCTATGAAATTAGGACCAATACAAAATTGCTATTTACTTTATTTCTGGGACTTTATTTTCCTTATTACCAACACTTAATCTTTATTAATACAGAGATTTTTTCAATATTTCTCATTACCCTTTTTACATACTTTTATTTGAAATACTTTAATTCTCCTAAACTAAAATATATCTTCATATCCTCATTGATATTGGCATACCTTGCCCTGACTAAGGTGATATTCGGATATGTCATTTTAATAGGACTTATTCTGTCTTTATTAGGGTTATTATCCAGAAGAAGAAAATTTTTTATTACGAACCTATTCGTCTGTATGTTTTCAATACTACTATGCACTCCTTATTTATCTTACACGTATAAACTTACGGGTAAATTTTTCTACTGGAGCAATGCTGGCGGTTTATCCCTGTATACTATGAGTACTCCGTATTGTAATGAATACGGTGACTGGTTTAATTCCGAAACCCCACTAAAAGGATTCATTGAAAATCATAAGTCTACTTTTGAATCCATAACAAAACTCAACCAAGTTGAACAAGATGAAGCACTGAAGAAAATGGCCATTAACAACATAAAGAATAATCCGTCCAAATTTTTTATGAATTGGGTATGTAACGTCAGCAGAATGTTCTTTTCGTTTCCATTTTCATATGCACATCAAACGCCTAAAACTCTATTTACTATAATTCCAAATATGTTTCTTATTGTTGGCGCAGTTCTATTCTTTTTTCTAACACTATTATTTCTAAGAAAAAAGATACCGTTTGAAATAATCTCGCTTTTATTCTTCATATTATTCTATTTTCTAGCGAGCTCTCTCCTAAGTACATTTAGAAGAATGCTTTTTGTCATAGTCCCCATATTACTCATATGGTTTAGCTATATAATGTCTAACTTTATTATTTTAAAGAAAAGCCAATAGTTACTTACAAGAACTCTCGACCTTAGGGGAATTTGAATTATCTTTATCTTGTAATTGGGGTTTTAACCAAGCGATCACTAGTGAAGGTTGCTATGCTTTCCCAAGGCCCGATATGCTCTAAAAAAACTCTGTATGTAAATCTCTGACTGACGTCAACTATTTTTCTTGTTGCCTCACGAGCAAATCTTACCATAAGCGTACTGTTGCCTCAATAGAAATCTTACTTTCTGTTTCTTGATATAGGGGTAAAAAGCGACCTGTTGATCACAATTTATCCCTCCAGGTCAGAAAATCAATCCATAATCCCTTGCTTGAGCCAAATTTCTCCTGGTTTCAGTCTCTTTCGAAAAAACGACATGCTGAGAGCTCCTATAAGCCACGATCTCACTTCGATCTAAGTCAATCCCTTTACCGAAATCATCAATTATGTCTTTCATTTGGAATGAATCTCATCAGAAGTATAATCCAGTGTTTCTCCTCGGAGTCTTTTGGGTAAATACAAGTCTGATATTTGGTCACTATGAACCCATTCATCGTTAAAAGTGATGAGAGCTTGGGCTCTCCATGACTTCACTCGGCGCTGCAAGGTTCGAAGTTGACCATCCTTGTATTTTCCTGGGTAACGTTTCTGAATGTCCTGCAGAATCGACTTGGCTGTTTGCTCGGGATTCTGTTCCAGGGATACACGAATCTCATCATTGACCTCTTCAAAAGGATCCGGGCGTGTTCTCCACCAATGCGGGACTCTTATTTTCTTCGTTTTTCGGTATTTGCGTTTGGTTCTGGTTTCAGGTTTAAAGACATCGTACATGAGGTGACTGGAGTTTTCGGTTTCAGCAGAGCAATCAAAAAGCTCCTTGAAGCAGGCTTCCGGGTTGTCTGCGCAATCTGTATTATTTACCGGGGGATGAAGAACAGCATGCCGCCACAGGGCATCCTGTAGTGTCCCGATTTGTTTTAGCAGACGAACCGGGTCGATTGCTTGATGAATGGAGTTAATCTTTTCGGTCATGTCAGAGGATAAAACATTGTATGAACGAAGGCGCTGAAAAGGAGTTTGGGCCGAGTCATACGTACGGTGAACCCGGCTGTTTTCACGACGCTTCTCTCTAAGTTTCATAGAAGGCTGAAAAAAATTGATGTAAAGGCGCAGGGCTCGATACAGCTCCAAAAGCTGTTTATAGGCTCGCAGTCCCTCAAATCTATCATAGCCGACGAACTGCCTCACAACGGCACCGTTTTTCTGTTCCAAATAACACTGATCGTTTTTCCTGTAGAGCCGGCCCCGTGTGAATGTGATCTTTTCTCTTTCGCAATAGGCGATAAGTTCGGCATTGAGAAATTCGCTTCCGTTATCGGTGTCCATCCCGAGGATTGGAAACGGAATCAATGCGCGCACTAGATCAATCGCATGGATAACTGCATCTTGGCCTCGATAGAGTAAAGGCAGACATTAAGTCCAGGTCGTTGAAATATTTGTCAGGGTCAATGTGTAAAGATAGGATCCTTCAGTGCTCCAACCACAATGGGCCACAAGGTCTGCTTCGAAAAATCCCGGTCTCTTCTCTTCCCAATCCGCAAATGTCCGCACTGGAACCTGATGTTTGAGAAGGGAGCTCCTTTTTGTGGTCCCTCGTCCCGAACCGGATCGCCATGGTTTTAAAATTCGATCAATCTTTGCCGGACTTATCGAAATCAGTTGATGACGAACCTCATCATTTAGATCGAGATGGCCATGGCGTTCCAAGATCGGAACCAGTTCTTCAAAAAAAGGAGAGAGCCTCTTGGAGGCAATGCAGTTTGAGGCACACCAAGCAATTTTCAAGGCTTCCTGAACGGCTTCCCCATAAAAACGACCTCTTGGCCGCTTTATCACTCTTACTGTTGGGATCTCCGGAAGAGATAGCAGTCGGATGGCGTACTTTCGCTTGTACCCAGTTGAAGCAATAAACTCATTCAGAATAATGGTTTTTTGTTTACGCGGGGCCTCCCGGTACCTAGGAGCAATCTTTGCCAATAATTCACGTTTTGTTTGAAAACTCATTTTTAACCTAACAATTTCCCTCCACTCTAATTTTTAAAAGCTTTGGGTTACATTATTCGTGAGGCAATAACTTTTTTAAAGTTACATTTAACGTGAGTCAATGCGTCGGCCTAGTTATCGTGTTAAGGAGGCTGCAGGGATGGTGCGGGAAGTTATCTTTAAGCGGGATTTCAAGGTGCATGTGTAGTGAAGGCAGCGCGAAGGCTCGTTACAAACGCCTGCACCGTTTTTTAGAAAATCCTAGTTTTCAAAATGGAAAACTCAGCTCCAGGCTTTTAGAGTTAGTGGAGGCTGCTAACCCTCCCTCCCTTTGTTACTTCTCACTTTGTTTTAATCTAATTTCTCAAATTGAGATAACCCAAATATTGGCTCAATTTAGCGAATTTCGAACTATAATCAATTCTCAAAGACGTTTAGGATGAATAATATAGATGCCATCCTCTCAGAAAAAAGCAAACCTAGAAATGGTATAGCTCAATTTGAGAGATTGCATTAATATAATCTGTTATTTTACAGTGTGTATGTGTGGCTCGTGGTAAGGGGACTGAGGCTGAAAGTCCGGAAAGCCTAGCGTTTGGATCGTCTTTTAGATGCTTTGGCTTTAGGATATATATTGCTCCTTGCTCTAGGGAGCAGTCCTCTTGGCAAGCAGCTTCGATGCAAACTGGAGATTCTTCGCACAAAGAAAAGACATGGCACACGAAGAACATTGAGTGTATTATCTATCGCCTTACTGGCGATTACAGATTCCCTGCTTCTTTCCTGAGTGAATCTGAAGAGTCTCATAGCAGATTGCTTGCTGAGGCTACGCGAAGGTCAAGTCTTTCTCTCATCTGGATAGAATAGAGTAAATAACCTCAAAATAGAGAGTCATTATCTCTTGTTATCTCTCTTTATCGTTTATTATCGATAAAATCGCATAAAAAATCAGCAGGAAAAAACTCTTATCTGTTTTATATGGGTCCTTTTTGGATTAATGAAGAGATCTTGCCGTTTTATCCGCCAGTTTCTAGCCCCCTAATGGAGTCAAATGGGATAGAAATTCTACTGGCTTTGTTTTTTAATCTGAAAACTGGGAGAGGGCAAGCATAGTATTGTTTTGACTTGGATTGTTGAGAGTGATATAAATTTAAACGCATTTATTAAAAATACTAGGGGAAGTGTCCCCGTCCAAAAGGAGAAAAAATGAAGATTATAGATGGAGGAAAGCAGAAGATAACAAGACGAGAATTCATCAGGGCATCGTCTGCCATGAGCTTAGGGATGGCTCTCAGTAAGACCAGTATTTTCGCTGAACAGCCTGAAAAGAGAGAACAGATAGTTTCAGATACTCTGCGAACTCGTAAGCTTGGTAGGACTGGACTCGATGTGACTGAACTGTCATTTGGAGGGATCGAGCTTGGAGATTCTGCTTTGCTTCATACGGTAATTGAACGAGGAATCAATCTAGTTCACACATCTCCAGGTTACGCTTACGGTAAGAGTATAATCGCATTCGGCAGGGTACTTAAAACGATGAGACAGAAGGTGTATATTGCTTTGAAAGAGCGGCCGGGAAGTAGAAATTTAGAAAATGCTCTTAGAAAACTGAATACAGATTATGTCGATATTCTTGTCCCTCCGATGCATGACGTGAAATCCATTAGCAATCCCGAACTTCCAGAGGAGTTTGAGAAACTTAAAAAGACGGGAAAAATTCGATTTAGTGGATTTGCTTGCCATAAGAATGAGAAGGACGTTATGATGAAAGCTGTAGAATTGGGGTACTTTGATGTTATGCTGGTGAGATATAACCTGGAAAACAAAGATGATCTTGACCCGATCCTTACCCTGGCAAAAGAAAAACAAAACATGGGGTTCATGGCGATGAAGGTGACAAAACAGCTCGCAAGAAGAAGAAAGGCAGAAATTCCTGCTGCGCTGAAAGAAATCCTCAAGAATAAGAATGTGGATACACTGCTTATTGGGATATCCAACTACGATGAACTGAACACAAATCTGACTGCTTTATCTGGTTAGATCACCCTTACAAACATGACTAATTGGACAATAGGACTATCAAGAAGAAAAAAGGGGACAGGCTCCCTAGTGTCCCATCATAATTCGAATAATTTCAGCTGTTTACAAGTATCATCCGGTTGTTCTGTGTCGGAAAACTCTCTAAGTACTTGTAAAATAGGGATTTTTCTTAAAAACAGTCACGCTCAAAATCTGCAAAAAAGTGTAGAGACTCATCTCTAAATTTAGACGTTTTTTAATAATAGCTACGAGTAAATATAAAAAAGAGAGAATTAGACATAATATCTAGAATTGTCAGAGAAGAAGTCATAAATATCTTGAGATAGATTTTGAGCGAAGTGAAGAAATAAATTGGTTTTTCTCTTTAGCCGTTATGGGGATATTACTGAAAGATAGATACGTATCATCACTCTCGAGGGGGAAATATCACCCTTCGGATTACCTTCAAAGGTGATTGACTTCTATACACGCTCGATTTAAATTAATAAAACTGGAAAAGAAGATATTAAGCCAGTCAAGAAATTAGATAGACGAAATATTAAGAAATAGTAGAGGGAATTGTATCAGAAAAAAACCTAATGGCGGTAGCATATCTGAATTTTAAAAGTTACAATAAAATATAGGAGAGCGATTGTACCACTTAAGATTTTTTTTTATTTTGTTATCTTTAGGGATGATTCTTACTTGTATAATTATCTCAGGAGCGAACATGAAGAGTGAAGGTAAGGAGATTGTCTTGAGTGATAATGAAAAAAAACAAAAGCATGTAGTCCTTTTGGGTGCGTCGATAGGTAAGCGTTGGAATTTTTCGTCATTACCTAGGAGGGTAGATAATCATGATTATTATTTTGAATATGTCGGAAGTGGTCCATTCGATAAGAGTGATAGGTTGAAGGTAGTTATCGAACGAAAAGAGAATAAACCAGATGCCATTTGTATTAAAGAGTGTGCTGCCTATTTTCCAGGTGATTTTGAGCAATACAGAAATTTGATGAAACAGTGGATCAAAGGATGTCAAGAGGAGAATATTATCCCCATTCCTACGACAGTGGTACCTGTTACTAGACTCCATTCTTATAAGTTAATTCTTATAAATATTGTTAAAGGACAGAATCCATTTCGTTCTGGAAATCCCCTTTGTCCTAGAAGAAATACAGCAATTCTTGAATACAATGACTGGATCAGAACATATTGTGAAAGGAACGGTCTGTCTTATCTCGACTTGGAGACAGCGGTTCGGTATAGTGGAAAAAATAGATTCTTAAGAGAAGATCTGGCGAGTGTTGATGGTTTACATATAAATGCCAGGGCGTATAAAATTTTGGATCAGGTTGTCATTCCTACTTTAGAAACAGTTGAGTGGGGAAGTAATAAAGGAAACTAAATAAGTGAGACAAAACTCTTTAGTGTTATTACTAAGAAGGCTCCGACACTTATTAACGTGCTTAATATCTAGGATTAGAATATTTTTTTATCGGTTGATGGGAATTAAAATAGGTAAAAACTGTTTTTTAAGCTTACGTGCACGTATTGATATTCAAGGCGGAAGAATTTCGATAGGAAATAATGTCCATATAGCAAGCGGATCTTTGATACTTGGTCATACTGGTTTCCGGAGGGTTAAAGAGGGAGATAAAACAATAATTGAGGACAATGTGAGAATTTTCGTATACGCAGTGATTCTTCCAGGGGTTAGGGTGGGAAAAAATTCAATAATTGGCGCAGGATCTGTAGTGATGAAAAATGTTCCTCCAAATGTTGTCGTACAGGGAAATCCCGCCAGAGTAATTCAACATTTGGGAAATTAAATCTAGTGTTTGAATAATAATCGTTGAATACACTGATCTTTTTTTCAAGCCTTAAATATTCATAGAATCATAAAAACCAGTGAATAAAACTGAATCCATTTTAGATTTTAAGGTAGACAAGGGGACTATACAAAGAGGAGCAATAAGCAGCGTAATATATCATCTTTTGTTTAAATTAAAGGGATTCATCACTATTCCAATAATCACTTACTATTTAGCCCCTGACGACATGGGAATCTATAATTTAATTATTGTTACTGCCAGTCTGTTGACTCCATTATTCTATATGAATCTTGGCGATGGCCCTGTTGTATATTTAGCTCGAGAAAAGTCAAAAGGACGAATCCAGGATATGTATAATACAGTCATTAACAGCTCATTTTTATTTTCTACTTTGTACTCAATCATTTTTTTAATCGTAATATATAAGTTTGGTGGAGAAAAAAAGTATCTTTATTATGTCGTCCCTGTAATATTTTCAATGATTATTTTTAAACTTTCTTCAAATATATATGTGATTTTTTTGAAAACAACAATGGCTGCAAAGAGCAACTTTTTTGTAGAGATGATTGGAGCAATCTTGACAATTACGCTGCTGGTTATAGGGCTTTCTTGGAACGCAATGATTTATGCGGTGATTGTATCAAATATCTTAGTAGGGACATATATTTATAAGTTTGCAAAACAAGAGTTTCCGCTTAGAATATTTATTGATAAAAAAATACTTATCAAATTCCTCAAAATATCATTGCCTCTTTTACCAGTTTTTTTCTTTTCTTGGGTTATATTATCATCTGACTCGTATTTTCTTCTTCATTATAAGGGCGAGAGTTATGTTGGTAAATACGCAGTGATATATGGCTTAAGTAGTGTTATTTTAATCCTGAGAATAACTTTAAACTTTTTTTGGTTTCCTCTTTCATCGAAACTTTGGATAGAGAACAGAGAGAATTACAAAAGAGTATTCGGGATGATTTTTACACCTCTTTCGATTGGATTATTGATGGCAGTATTTTTATTTGAACTCAATTCAAAAGCCATTTTGCAGATTTTCGCTCGAAATGTGGAATATCGTGATGCCTATGTGATTATGGGAACCATAACTTGTGCCTTTGGCTTGTTGGTGTTGGTCACTCTTTTGACGGGTCCCCTTTATTCAAATAAAAACACAACTTCAATATCTATATCCTACTTTATTGGTGCAGTGCTCAATTGTACTCTCAATTTTATGTTAGTACCTACCCATGGAATCTGGGGGGCTGCCATTAGTACTGTTGTATCGTATCTGCTTATCATATTATTGTTGTCTTACTTCAATTATACTATCGCTAAGTTCCCATTTTTTGATAAGCGTTTGATTTATATTTTGTTTTTATCCGTGCCTGTGTGGTTCATCCTTACCATTATTCGGGAAAGAGTGGAGATATTTCAGCTTCTGTTGGTGAATATTGGTTTGGTATCTGTGCTAGGATCTCTGATTTATTTTAAGGTCTTAAGTAAAG
>Ga0209986_10001548_pt1 | contig 21834 bp, 18 predicted proteins | sample BlataG_FD_183168 | JGI IMG/M metagenome (GOLD analysis project Ga0209986, IMG submission 183168) | Deep subsurface microbial communities from Black Sea to uncover new lineages of life (NeLLi) - Black_00105 metaG (SPAdes) (version 2) | ecosystem: Environmental > Aquatic > Marine > Oceanic >... | reverse complement strand
CATCCCTCTTCTCTCTTCACCCATCACCCTTCTCTCTTCTCTCATCCCTCTTCCCTCTTCACTCATCCCTCTTCTCTCTTCACCCATCACCCTTCTCTCTTCTCTCATCCCTCTTCCCTCTTCACCCTTCCCTCTTCCCTCCCTTCCCCTCCCGGGAGCAGATAAAAACATGCCATCCTTATTGCAACTCCGTTTGTTACCTGTGGAAGGATAAGGGATCTTGTTCCATCCGCAACAGAAGGGGCTATCTCGATACCACGATTCACTGGTCCGGGATGCATTATCACAACATCCCTCTTTGCGTGTTTTTCGAGGACCTCTTCTGTAATAGAATACAAATTGATATACTCCCTTGTGGAAGGGAATAACCCTCTTTTCTGGCGTTCCTTTTGTATCCTCAACACATATATTATATCCTTATTCTCTATTGCTTCTTTTAAGTTATAATATACCCTTACACCCATTTTCTCTATGTCTCTCGGAATAAGCGTTGGTGGACCGCACACGGATACATCCATTCCCAGTTTTTTCATCCCCCATATATCGGACCTCGCAACTCTGGAGTGTTCTATGTCGCCAACTATTAAAACCTTCAGTCCTTCAAATTTACCAAAATGTTCTTTTATGGTAAGTAAGTCCAGGAGCGCCTGTGTTGGATGTTCGTGACTTCCGTCACCGGCATTTATGACAGAAGATGTGAGGTTTTTTGCGAGAATATGAGAAGCACCAGGAGAGGAGTGTCTCACTACAACAAAATTCAGTTTCATTGCCTCAAGATTCTTGGCAGTGTCAAGTAGTGTCTCGCCTTTTAATACACTTGAGGACGATGCAGACACAGAAACAGAATCACAGGAAAGCCTTCTTGCAGCAAGACTGAATGAATTAAGCGTGCGTGTGGAGGGTTCAAAAAAGAGAAATGCAACCGTTTTGCCTCTGAGATAAGGGACTACTTTTATCGGTCTTTCAAGAATCTCCTTGAAGGAGATCGCAGTATCAAGAATGAATTCAATCTCCTCCTTTTCAAGTTCCAGTATACCAAGAAGATCCTTCCTTTTTAGACCTTTTATCTCGGAACTATCAGCACACATTCTTCTTCATCAATTTCGTGAAGTCTTACTTCCACCATTTCCTTTTTACCAACTTTCAGAGATTTGCCCACAAAATCAGGACAAATAGGAAGTTCTCTCTCCTCTCTATCTATAAAAACTGCAAGCTGTACCCTTTTAGGCCTCCCAAAATCAACAAGTTCAGTAAGGGCGGAGCGGACTGTTCTTCCTGTGAAGAGCACATCATCAACCAGTAGAAGATTTTGGTCATCAATATTGAACGGGATCTCTGTCTTTCTCACTATAGGCTTTTTATCTATTGATGTAAGGTCATCCCTGTACAGTGTTATATCAATACTACCAAATGCAACATTAATTTTGGTTCCAAGCGATTTTGCGATTCGCTTTGCAAGAATCTCTCCCCTCCTCTTTATACCAACAATGAGTAATCTATCTTCGTCTTTATTTTTTTCGTATATCTCTTTTGTGAGTTTCTCAAGAATTTCTCTCAACTTCTCTCCGGCCATAAGTACTCTTGCATTTTTGTATTCTCTATCCATAACAGAGTTAGTTTGTTAGTTGGTTCTTCCTTTTTCCTTAGGTTACAATTGTGTTATTATACCATAATTTTTAGGCTTTGTCAACAAGTTTTTTGAAAATAACCAAAAATAAGTGATTTTTTTAAAACTTTGTGAACTTTGTGGTGAAATTTTTCTTGACATTTTGAAGATAACATGCTAAAATAGAAGTATTGGTCACCACCAAGACACCAAGAGGAAATTAATTCTCATTTAATATCTAACGATTTTAGATTGTAGTAATGGATAAGGATACAAAAACGAGAATTGCCACTTTTGTGGTTATTGTCCTTTTCACTGTTCTTTTTGCGAGGCTCTTCCGGCTCCAAATAGTAGATGGAAAAAGGTATGAGAGACTTTCAATGGAGAACTGTGTAAAGCAGGTGATAGTCAAAGCGCCCAGAGGATTAATATATGATTCCAAAAAGACGATTATTGCAGATATCAGACCCAGTTATACATTATATCTCGCAAAAGGAAAGAGAATTTCTTATCTCGAAGATTCCCTCAACTTAGAATTCCAGGAATTAGAAAATAAAAGACTCGTAAGGGATATTCCATTTCATACGGTATGTATGATAGAGGAAAGAAGGGCAAATATCCCGGGTGTAGATCTTATCGCAGAGCCAGTGAGAAGGACCTACTTCGCTGACACCCTCTCCCATATTATAGGTTATGTAGGGCAAATTTCAAAAGAGGAGTTGAAGACAAGGAAAGAATATATAGCGGGTGATATAATCGGTAAAACGGGAATAGAAAAACAGTATGAAAAATATCTAAAAGGGGAAGATGGCGCGAATTATTTAGAGGTTGATGCAAAGGGAAAGGAGATAGGTATATTTTCTCCCGGTAGACAACCCATACTGGGAAACAATATCTATCTTTCTATTGATATGGAACTTCAAAAGATGTGTGCGAAGGCTATGTCAGAATATAAAAGCGGTGCGGTAGTTGCAATTAATCCACAGAACGGGAGGGTGCTTGCCTACTACTCTCGTCCCGGATTTGACCCGAATTATTTCTCCCCGTATATAAAAGAGGATATCTGGCATAAACTATCACAGGACCCCAATTTTCCTCTTTTTGATCGTGCAGGAAAGGGAAAGTATCCCCCTGCATCGGTATTCAAACTTGTTGTGACTGCAGCAGGTATCGAAAAAGATTTGGCTGCCGAACACAGTTACATGGATTTGTCCTGTAAAAAAGGTATTCTTATAGGAAACAAATTTTATAAGTGCTGGAAGAAACATGGAAGGCTCGATCTTCTTGACGCTGTTATACAATCGTGTGATGTGTACTTCTACCAACTTGGAATGCAACTCGGGATTGACAATATCGCAACCTACGCCAGAGTTTTCAAATTAGATAAGAAAACAGGAATAGACCTTCCAGAAGAGAGTGAAGGATTAATTCCTGATGAGGAATGGTATAATTCTCATTACGGGAAGAAAGGATGGTCACGGGGAGTTGCAGCAAACTTAGCAATCGGGCAAGGGGAGATTTTACTCACTCCGCTGAGGATGGCAATGTTCATTTCTACGATAGCAAACGGTGGCATCATATATCCTTCTACGCTTGTAGATAGTATTGTATCATATAATGGTAAAAGGGTGTTTACAAATACACATCATGGTAAAAAGGTAAAATTGGATGGCAATACCATAGCTTTCCTGCGCGAAGCAATGCTCGAAGTTGTTCAAAATCAATATGGAACAGGAAGGGCAGCCGGGATTCAGGGAGTGAAAGTTGCTGGCAAGACGGGAACCGCCCAAAATCCAAGAGGAAAAGACCATGCTTGGTTTGCTTGTTTTGCTCCCTATGATAACCCTACTATCGCACTCGTAATCTTTGTCGAGAATGCGGGTATGGGCGGAGAAATAGCTGCACCGATGGCAAGAAAAATACTCAGGTATGTATTTCAGGAAAGAGAATAACAAAATTGTTGGGAGGAAATGTTCTCATTTCACCATTACCCGCGTATCTAATATTTTCTTGAATTTCTTCCTTGATGAATATGTAGGAGTTAAAACAAGTTCAATCCTGTACTCACCCGATGGCACAATCTCTCCATAGTTGTCCCTGCCATCCCATATAAGATAGTGTTCAAAAGGAGTCTCTTCGTAGTTGTTAACAAACTCTCTTACCACATTGCCCTTGCTGTCGTAAATTTTAGAGTCCATAATGGCAGGCTCCGTTATAAAGAATACGATGTCTGTCCCTGGTCTATCAGCTGTGAAGATGGGTGGAAAACATCCTTTTATATATCCATCTATACCTATCCAGTAATAGTCAATTGTGGTTGCATCAACTACGAATACCTGTCCAAAACGTCTCCATATTGTTATACCCCTCAGGTCTAAAAACTCTTTATCTCCTGAGCCCTTCCTTCCGAACGAGGTGATATACTTAAGGTCTCTATCAAATTTATGAATACAGCCATTCTCCCGGTCTGTTATCCAGATATGCCCGTAGTAATCAATCATACAAAAGGCAAAGTTGTATTTTGTCAATCCAAAATCTTCTCCCTTTCTCTTAGCCAAAAGTTTTCCGCTCATTGAAAATTTTTTAATGCCATCTTCACACAATACAACTATAAAGTCATTCCTCCGGTAATTCCAGCGGTCATTTCTCGCGACAACTGCTATCCCTTTTGGCTGATAGAGCCCATCTATAATTCTCACAAGATTTCCTGAGGAATCTATAACCTGAATTCTACCGTTTCCCTTGTCTGTTACATATATATTATTTTTAAAATCACATGCTACATCGTAAGGACCATCGAACTCAAGTTCTGCACATCCAAAAGACCCCATAGTCTGAACCCACAGAAGGGTATCTCCTGTGTTAAAGAGTTTCACCACTCTGTGATTGCCTGCATCTGCTATCCATACCCATCCATCGGGCGACGCAGCAATGCCTGTTGGTGACCAAAACTCTCCTACTTCTCTTCCAAATTTACCGTAGGTCTTAACATCCACGAGTGATTTATTATATATAATTTGATGAGCTCCCATATTACAACAATATAATGTCAACTCATCATCATCCTCTCCTCCTGGCTTATCATTACTCTTTAATTTTACTGCAGATATTCCATAAGGACTGTTAAATGAAAGCCTGTTACCAAAAAGAAGCCTTGCCTCCAATGAAGTGGCACTGTGATATCCCATTGTATGCCCGAATGGAGGATATATAAGAGTCGTCGGATTGTATGAGAGAATTATTATGAACACAAGAAACATAAAAATATTATACATCATAAACCGCATAAAGTCAAGTTCTTTTGAGCTTATAATAAGGTTAACTATATAACGACCATATAGTGGCCATACTTCAGCTGCACCTTAAACGCCATTCATTGTAAAGTCTGTGGTCTTCGGTCTATGGTCTTGTGTCTGTAGTCTTATATCCGTAGTCAATTTTTGCTTGACTTTTCTCCAAAATTAGTGTATAATTTAGCTATGATTTGCTATTTCCTAATATGTACATTTTTGTCCTATATCATACCATACAAACTTGCAATTTTTATTACAAGGAGGATAGCAGATGTTCTGTATTGTACATTCTATAGTAAAAGAAGAAATATTGTCTTTGAAAATCTAAGAACTGTGATAAAAAGAGACTTGTCCTCTCGCGAACTGCATAGACTTGCAATAGAGACTTACGAGAACTTCGCTACATTCGTTTATGAATTTCTTATACTTCCTTCAATATATAAAAAAGGTATACTCAAATTTCTTGTCCCTGTAAATGTCGATAGAATGCAAAAACCCTCTTTTGTACTTACTGCACATCTTGGGAACTGGGAGTGGGGTGCCAGCATGTTGGCTGAGATTGGATTCCATCCAACGGTTATAGCTTTAAGACATCCTCAGAAGAGTCTTACCGGATACTTTACAAGGAGAAGAATGTCTGCAGGAATGGATGTCGTATATCTTGGAGAAGATATGAAGAAGATAGTGAACACACTAAGAGAAGGTAATGTGGTAGCGACCCTTGGAGATAGAGATTACACAGGCAATTATAAAGTTGTTCAATTTATGGACAGGAAGATAGGCATCCCTTATGCTATATTTGAATTTGCGCACAGATTCAAAATACCGATAATTCCTGCGTTTTGCGTAAAAGAGAACAATAAATACAGGGTATATTTTGAAGAAGCAATAGACCCCATTTCTAAAGATGATGCAATAAATAAATGGATAGGTGCACTTGAAAAATATGTAAGAAGATATCCAACACAGTGGTATATATTTGATAATATATGGAAAGAATAATGATCATAATACCTGCCTACAATGAGGAAGAATCCATTGCAAAACTTCTTCCATCGCTTAATTTTCCGCCACAGGATATAATCGTGGTAGATGATGGTTCCACCGATAACACCTTCTCTGAATCGCAATCTTTTGGCGTACATGTGATGAGACATGAAAAGAATAAAGGAAAAGGCATGGCTCATAGGATAGGATTTAATTTTGCATCGAAAGAGGAAGCAAGATGGGTGATAACAATGGATGCTGATGGACAGCATTCTCCAAAAGACATACCGAAATTCATCAAGGCAATAAAGGAGAAAAAAGGGGATATGATAATTGGAGAGAGAGAGGTAACAATAAGAACCATGCCATTCTTGAGATTCCTTACCAACCTCTGGACATCTTTTATTGTTTCTATTCTCGGAGGCAAGAGGGTAAAAGACGCTCAATCTGGATTCAGGGCAATAAGCAAGGAGATCTTTACCTCTATACCTCTTTCTACCAATAATTTTCAGACAGAATCTGAAATTATAATAAAAGCAACAAGAAGAGGTTTTAGAATCACATCAGTGCCTATAAGAACAATTTACAACGAATCATACAGTTATATAAAACCGTTTCTCGACACATTAAGATTTATAAAACTTGCATTTCAGAGTTTGTGGATGTAGGCATCCAGAAATATATACTAATCATAGATAAGCAAAGATGAACACAGATTTGATATTTTGATATAAGGAGTTAGAAGTATGAATATTCTTATTACAAATGATGATGGTATAAGATCAGAAGGACTTCAATTTCTCTATAAACTTCTGCATAGAACGCACAATGTGACGGTAATTGCTCCTTTAAAGGAGATGAGCGGGTGTTCACATTCTATAACCCTTCGCAGACGCCTCAAGATGAAACAGACTTCGAATGGTATGTATGGAGTTGCTGGAACACCAACAGATTGTATTGTGCTTGGTGTAAATTCAATATTAAATGAGAAGCCGGACCTCATCATCTCGGGCATAAATGTAGGCCCAAATCTTGGCTTTGATATAACATACTCCGGCACAGTGGGCGCTGCACTTGAAGGAGCAATACATGGGATTCCCTCTTTTGCTATCTCAATCACGGGGCACAGGAATTTTGAAAATACACCCGATGCCATACTCAAACTCATTACATCTGTTAAAAAAAACGACATTGATAGCTTTTTTCTGAATGTCAATGTTCCACCAGAGCCCAAAGGAATGAAAATAACAAAACTCGGGAAAAAGTCTTATCAAAATGTCATAACGACCCATAAATCCTCCTACGAGATAGGAGGTACACCCATTCATGCTTTAAGCGATGGAGAAACCGATGTAGAGGCAATAGATAACGGTTATATATCTATTACACCTATCTCTCTTGACATGGTCAATTACAATATATTCAAAAAATTATCTTCACTGAACGAAGACTTTGAAAACAAATGAATAAAATAGGACCTTATCTGATACCGCTCCTTCTGCTTGCCTGTAGCAGAACTCCCCACTACAAGAAATGGGAAGTCGGTAACTGGACAATCTACCAAATAGGTAAAGATACAGTGCTTTACACCATTAAGGGTATGGAAGATGACGAAAGATTTTTACTTGAAATGGCTGGTGATGGATATTGTATAACAGCACTGGTAAACAATGGAACCATTGAAAGTATTATTGGATGTAATGACGACTTATTAGATGTGAACCGTCCATCTTTTAATATGCTCAATCAATCCTCTATACAGACAAAAGACACTATTGTGGCGAGCAAGAGGGTCGTTATGCACCAGTTGAATGATACATTGTGGATATCACCACAAGTTCCCATATTTGGTATTGTTAGTTGTGGCAACATACATCTTTTGGATTTTGGTTATACTTTTAGGAAGTAAGTAACCACAGATAAATAAAGAGTTCTCTTTCGGTCTCTTAACTTCCCTGTTGAAAAAGAAAAAATAACCAGGGATTGTAGGAGAACTTAAGAGAAAAATAAAAAACCTGTCTACCGATCCACAGTGAAAATCTGTGTTAATCTGCGGTTTAAAAAATAAAGAAAAAAGGTTGACAAAGTAAAAAAAATATGTTATACTTAAACTATGAGGGTTAGTTTTACCTGGCTTCGAGAACTAGTAGACACAGGAGATGATATCCGTAAAATTGCCAATCTCTTCTCTAATATGGGACTGGAGGTAGAGGAGATCTTGCAAATTGGAGATGACACCGTATTTGACATAGAAATTACCTCTCAAAGACCCGATCTGCTTGGAATGTGGGGAGTAGCAAGGGAAGTCGCAATATTCCTGAATAAAAAACTAAAACTCCCAAAATATAAAACCTCCTATAAAAAATTGGATAGTATTAGTGTAAGAATTGACAATTCCGCTTTATGCTGTAGATATTCCTGTGGAGTTGTAAGAAATATACAGGCAAAGGAAACACCCGGGTGGATCAAAGAAAGACTTATAGCAACTGGTTCTATCCCACAGGACAACATTGCCGATATAGGTAATTATGTTATGTACGAAACCGCGCAACCGATACATATTTTTGACCTCGATAAGATATCAGGGAATATTGATGTAAGAACATCCCAAAAAGGCGAGCTCATTACGACGCTTGACGGTATAAAGAGGGAAATGCCAGACGATGTGCTACTTATATGTGACAAAGAAACACCGGTTGCGATCGCCGGAATTATGGGTGGAAATGACACAATGGTAACAGATACCACAGAAAATGTCCTGATAGAAAGTGCATACTTTGACCCCATAATAATAAGGGAAGGAGGTAAAAAACTTGAAATTTCTACGGAGGCATCCTATAGATTTGAAAGGAGAGGAGATGTGGGGATGACGGATATAGCACTATACAGGGTGATGACACTATTAGAGGATCATTACGAGGCAAAACCAGAAGGTATGATTGATGAGTATCCCCGTAAGATTGAAGAAAAATCGCTAAAAATATCTACAGAATCTGTTAATCGGATACTTGGCTCCTCTCTGTTAGAAGATGAGATTCTCGTCTGTTTTAAAAGACTCGGATTTGAAAAAGAAGATGAATGGATTAAAATTCCATCATACAGAAGGGATATATCCTTTGAAGTCGACCTAATAGAGGAAATTGCAAGACTCAAGGGTTATGATAATTTTGCACCTGAGATGCCATCCCCTCTTATAATAGAAGAAGAAAAGTCCTTTGAGAACAAAATAAAGGACGCCATGATAACGCTTGGTTTCAACGAAGTCTATACACTGCCTCTCGTCAGAAATGGTGAGATCAAAATCATAAATTGGATGAGGGAAGATATGCATACTCTCAGAACCAATATCATAGAAGGACTTCTCTCTGTTTTTGCTTATAATAAGTCATATGGGACTGCCAATCTCCGTATATTTGAGGTGGGTAGAGTATTTAATCGGAATTATAAAAACATTGAGCACGCTGAACTCGCAGCCATTATAGCAGGAGAAAGGGCAAGAAATCCCTTATGGACATCCGGAGATGTAGATTTTGCTGACCTGAAGGGGATACTGGAGGCAATGTTTGAAATAATCAACCTTGAAGGGTGGAATATTGTGTCATCTTGCACTCAGAATTACGATCCTGGCTGCAGCATAAAACTTGGGAAAAACATCTTGGGATACATGGGCAGCTTTAAACATGAGATACTTAAAAAGCTGGATATCGATTTTCCAGTATATGGTATAGAACTTGATATAAGCAGACTTAAACCCATAGGAAGGTATATGTATAATCCGATATCCAAATTCCCGTGTATTATGAGAGATATCTCCATAATTGTTAACAAGGAAGTACCTGCTATTGCTATCCTTGACTTTGCAAGAAAAAAGAGCCCTGATATCCTTGAAAACCTGACAATATTTGACTATTATAAGGGCAACAAGATACCCTCGGATAAGGTAGCTATTGGACTGCGGTTCTGTTTCAGAGGAAAAGACTGCACATTAAAAAAGGCAGATATAGACCCGACCGTTGCCTCAATAGCAAATGACCTGGTCAGAGAGTATGATGCAGTATTGAGAGACAACTAAATTGACTTTGGCGATTATGGAGCTACTCAAAAATATAGATGAAATAGGCAAGATTGTCAGTAAATTAAGAAAAGAAAACGAGCACTTGAAAGAGGTCAACAAACAACTTACAGGAAAAGAGACGAAAGCAATAGAGAAATTGAAAGGCATATTGGAAAATATTGACATACTTCTCGGCACACAGGGAAAAACCCTTAAATAATGAAAAAAAAGGTAAAAATATTTGATAGAGAGTATGAGCTTGATTATAAGGAAGAGAGTGATGAATACGCAAAAAAGGTTTTCGATTATGTAGATAGCAAGTACAAAGAGATAGGTAGGTTAAGCAAGATAGAATCTCTTCCTGATATTGCCCTTCTTGTCTCTCTGAATCTGGCTGATGAACTTATGGAGGAGAGGAAGAAAAACGAAGAGCTTATACGGAGGATAGAAAAGGGCATTATCAATCTTGAAAGAATTAAAAAGGGTTCCCTGTCGTGCTCGTGATGGCATTTAAATCCTGAGCTAACACCAAAACATCGGGGGTCCTTATTTCTCTCACCAAGGTGAGGGGAAGGGATACCCACCTGAGTTTAGAGTTCATAGGATGAAGTGTCACACGGCAACCGGCGGAGAACCCTTTTTTTATATAATATTTACCAATTAAAAAAGCACTTTAACCAGGAGGAGCTATGACGATAATACCGGGAGTGATAATCGGAATTGTGGCGATAACAGCAGGTGTAATAATAGGTTTCTATTTTGCAAGGGCTGCCTCTCTAAAACAGAGAATAGAAGCAGAAAAAGAGGCCGAAAGAATCATAAAAGAAGCAGAAAAAGAGGCCGAAAAATATAGGAGGGTAGCAGAACTTGATACAAGGGCTGAGTGGACCAGAAAAAAGACCGAATTTGAACAGGAAACAAGTAACAAAACAAGAGAATTGGAGCGGAGAGAACGTACTCTTGAGGAAAAAGAGAAGAATACAGAACGGAGAGGTGATCTAATAACAAGAAAGGAAAGGGAACTAGAACGAAGGGAAAAGGTTGTTTTATCCAATGAACGCCAGCTGGAGATTAAGGAGAAGGAAGTTGAGAAATTGTTATCAGAGGAGAGAGAAAAACTTAAGAGAATAGCAGGTATGTCAAAGGAAGAAGCGAAAAAAGCCCTTATGGCGACTCTTGAAGATGAGACAAGGCATGAGGCAATGCAAAAGATATACGAGATCAAAGAAAAGGCAAACAGAGAAGCAGAAAAAGAGGCAAAGAAAATTATAACGCTCGCAATTCAGAGATATGCCCAGGCACGCACCATAGAATCAACTGTAACAACTGTAGATCTGCCATCGGATGAAGTGAAGGGAAGACTGATTGGCAGAGAGGGCAGAAATATTAAAGCATTTGAACTCGCAACTGGTGTTGACCTACTTATAGATGATACGCCCGAGGTTGTTACAATTTCTTCGTTTGATCCTATAAAAAGAGAAATTGCAAAAATGGCACTTGAGAAACTAATAACAGATGGCAGAATTCATCCTGCCCGGATAGAAGAGATCTATGAGGAATCAAAAAAGGAAATAGAGGCATATCTACAAAAGGTGGGAGAAGAAACTATTATTGAAATGGGAATAAAAGGACTTTCGCCAGAACTCGTTAAACTGCTTGGAAAATTAAAATTCAGGACAAGTTATGGACAGAATGTATTGGAACACTCAAAAGAGGTAGCAAATCTGACAAGCCTTATGGCACAGGAACTCGGATTTGACTCTGAGATTGCAAGGAGGGCGGGGCTTTTGCATGACATAGGCAAAGCAATAAGCCAGGATGAGGTAGGAACTCATCAGGAGATAGGAGCGAAAATTGCCAGAAGGAATGGCGAAAGTGAGGAAATAGTGGATGCTATCGCGTCACACCACGACTCGGTGGAGTTCCTATCCCCGATAGCTGTATTAATTGAAGCAGCAGATGCAATATCCGGTGCAAGACCTGGTGCAAGAAGAGAGACCTTTGAAGCGTATGTTGAAAGGTTGGAAAAATTAGAAGAAGTTGCTCTCTCATTTAAAGGTGTGGATAAGGCTTACGCTATCCAGGCAGGAAGAGAAATTCGGGTTATCGTAGAACCACAGGAAATAAAGGACGAAGAGGTACAGGACCTTGCAGACAGGGTGGCCAAAAGGATAGAAGGAGAATTAAAATATCCTGGACAGATTAAGGTAACTATTGTAAGGGAAAAACGGGCTATACAATTTGCAAAATGAAGATACTCTTTATAGGCGATATATATGGCAGACCCGGTAGGACGGTATGCTCCAGCGCAATCCCTTTCCTGAAGGATAAACACCACATAGATTTTGTGATTGCCAATGGTGAGAATGCAGCAGGAGGATTTGGACTTACTCCCATGGTGGTGGGCGAATTGAAGTCACTTGGAATAGACTGTATAACTACAGGGAATCACATTTGGGATAAAAAGGAAATAATTCCTTACCTCAAAAAAGGAAACAGAGATGTCCTCCGCCCACTCAATTACCCGGAGGGTGTTTTAGGAACAGGGTCGTACATATATGAAAAGGTTGGTGTCATAAATTTGCTCGGGAGGACATTTGTCAATTCTGTCATAGACTGTCCTTTCAGAACGGGACTCAAAGAAACTATCAATATAAGGAAGAAAACAAAAATAATAGTTGTAGACTTCCATACAGAGACAACTGCTGAAAAGCAGGCATTAGCATTCTGGCTTGATGGAAAGGTATCCGCCATAATAGGCACACATACACATGTACAGACAGCAGATGAACGCATACTTCCCGGAGGAACTGCCTTTATAACCGACGTTGGTATGACAGGGGCATTTAACTCCGTAATAGGGGCAAGGCCAAAAGAGGCAATAGAGAGATTTATATACGGCATTCCAAAAAGGCTACAGGTTGCAAAAGGAGGCGAAAGATTTAATGGAGTGGTAGTAGAGATTAACGAGAAGACTGGCATGGCAGTTTCAATAGAAAGATTAAATTTTCCTGTTGAAGAAATTAACCACAGATGAACACAGATACACACAGATGGTCATTAGGTAACTGGGTAATTAAGTTATTGAGTAATTAAGTACTTTATCCTTTTTCCTTCTACAACACTACAATCTGTAATCTACAATCTGAAATCTGATTTTAGTGTCTTTGTGCCTTTGTGGTGAACAATACTACAATCTGTAATCTGCGTTAATCTGTGTCTAAAAAAGTTGCCAGTGTTAATCTGTGTCCAAAATTCAAAAGGGGAGGAATTATGAAGGTATTGCACCATACTAATGTAGAGCTGGAAGATGTAACTATGGATGGAGCAAATGGAGTAAAGGTTAGATGGGCAATTGCTAAAAATGACGGTGCTCCAAATTTTGCAATGAGGATATTTGAAATTGAGAAGGGAGGACATACACCTTACCATTCACATCCATTTGAGCACGAGATATATGTCCTTGAGGGAAAAGGTATCTTGAAGTTTGAGGATAAGGAACACCCATTTGAAGAAGGATGTGTGATATTTGTTGACCCCGGAAAACAACATGGTTTCTATAATGTTGGCGACTCACCTCTCAAATTCATCTGCGTGATACCACACTCATCAGGTGACAGGTGATAAGTGGAATGTGAAATGTTTAATGTGTCAAGGGATAGTTGGTTAGTTTGTTAGTTGGTTAGTTAGTTAGGTAGGTATTATGTACGATGTGATAATTGTTGGAGGTGGACATGCGGGTATTGAGGCGGCGTTTGCTGCACACCGCATGGGATGTAACACCCTCCTCATTACCAGTAACATAGAAAGAATAGGCGAACTCCCGTGTAACCCCGCAATCGGGGGAATCGGCAAGAGTCAGCTGGTTTTTGAAATAGATGCACTCGGGGGGATTCAGGGGTGGATTACAGACAGATATGGTATACACTTTAAAATGCTCAATAAAAGCAAAGGACCTGCGGTATGGTCACTGAGGGCACAGGTTGACAGAAAAAGATACATGGAGAGCATAAAGGATGTGGTATTAAAATCCGGTCTCTCTCTCTCTGAAGAGCTCGTTACAGATATTATAACGGAGGGGAAACGAGTAATTGGAATAAGAACCAAAAAAAACGAATACCTCAGTAAGGCAACAGTTCTCACCACCGGAATGTTTCTCTCCGGAATAATACATATTGGCACAAAGAGATTCCCAGCTGGCAGATATGGTGAGCCACCAGCTTCTGAGCTCTCGGATTCTCTCAAAAAACTCGGATTTACACTTGGTAGATTAAAAACTGGCACCTCTGCAAGGGTAAAAAGAGAATCCGTAGATACAGAAGGCATGATTGTTCAGAAACCTGATGAGCATCCGGCGCATTTCTCTCATCGGACAGAGAAATTTGACCCACCACGGGTGTCTTGCTACATAACCCACACAACAGAGGCAACACATAAGATCATATATGAAAATCTGGAGATGTCACCATGGATAAAGGGCAAGATAAAGGCAACAGGGGTAAGATACTGCCCATCAATAGAAGACAAACTTGTAAAATTTCCTGACAAAAAATCACATCATGTATTTGTAGAACCTGATGGATTAGAAAGCGATATCTTCTATCTTGGTGGCGTTTCTACATCGTTACCGGAGGAGATACAACTTAATTTCCTCCACACCATACCGGGACTTGACAAGGCAGAGATCACACAACCGGGGTATGCAATAGAATATGATTTTGTCCTGCCAACCCAGCTCTATCCAACCCTTGAGACAAAACTTTTGGAAAATCTATTTCTGGCAGGGCAGATAAACGGGACATCAGGATATGAAGAAGCAGCTGCGCAGGGTATTATGGCTGGGATAAATGCAGTACTGAAATTGAAAGACGAGGCACCATTTATACTTCCTCGCTCCAGTGCATATATAGGTGTTCTCATTGATGATCTTGTTACAAAAGGCACGGAAGAGCCTTACAGAATGTTTACCTCCAGAGTAGAACATATACTTCTCCTTAGACAGGACAATGCAGACGAGAGGCTTATGGAATACGGAAGGAACTTCAATCTTATTGAAGAGAAGGCGTATAAGGCTATGGAAGCAAAAAAAGAAACTGTCCATCAGGTTATAGAGAGATTAAAGAGCACATATCTGGGAGAAAAGGATATTGTCGGGCTTGGCATAGATGCAGAGCCCGGGCTGAGCCTCTTCACAATTCTCAAGCGTCCAGAGGTCAATATTGAAACCATCCGTCAATTTATCGGGAATATATCTGAGAGAGTTGCCGAAGAAGTTCAGATACTTGCAAAGTACGATGGCTATATCAAAAAAGAAGAAGAAAAAATAAAGCGGTATCGTGAATTGGAAGGTTGGAAAATACCAGATGATTTTAACTATGGAATGGTTCGTTCACTTTCAAACGAGACAAAGGATAAACTGTCCAGCGTTCGTCCTCTTACACTCGGACAGGCAAGCAGAATACCAGGAATAAGACCAAATGACATAATTCTACTCTCAATATGGCTCAGAAGATGTAGGACAAGGCTTCCTTTGTGAACTTTGTGGTTAATTCAATCAACATAAAGGGAATTATTACTTTCTTTTTAAACCACAAAAAGCACAAAGAAAAGCTATTTATTTTTTTAAACTTTGTGGTTGATTCAATCAACACAAAGGGGAGGAAATTATGCTTGACGAAACCATTATATCAAGAGCAATCATAGAAACCTATACAGAAAAATTCGTAAATATTCTAAAAAGCGATGTGGCAATCGCCGGTGGAGGACCTTCAGGTCTTACAGCCGGCTATTACCTCAAAAAGATGAACCCCGACCTCAAGGTCGTATTGTTTGAATGCAAACTTTCTATAGGTGGTGGTATGTGGGGTGGCGGGATGATGATGAACGAAATAGTTGTTCAGGAAGAGGGCAGAAAGATTCTTGATGAGTTCGGTGTAAAAAGCAAAAAATTTGAAAATGGTTATTATACGGCAGATTCTATAGAAACAGTAAGCGCATTAGCATTAAATACAGTTAAGGCTGGAGTTAAGATACTCAATGCTATCTCGGTAGAGGATACAATCATAGAAGACAATACCGCAAAGGGCCTTGTTATAAACTGGACATCAGCACTTGATATTGGTCTACATGTAGATCCTCTTGCCCTGAGAGCAGATTACATAATAGATGCTACAGGGCACCCCTGCGAGATTGCACATCTAATTGAAAAGAAGGGTAAAAAGTTATTCACAAGGACTGGAAAGGTAATTGGTGAGGGCGCAATGTATGCGGATAAGGGAGAAAAGGTTATTATAGAAAATACAAAAGAATTTTTCCCGAATGTATGGGCTTGTGGGATGGCAGCCAATGCAGTGTTCGGTGGCCCCAGAATGGGTCCCATATTTGGTGGCATGCTCCTCTCCGGGAAAATAGTAGCAGAAAAAATAATAGGGGTCAGGCTCAAGTATTCAAGTATTTGTTCTTAAATTCCTGGATGAGTTTTCCGGGTGGATTCTCTCCCACGTTTGCTATCATATAGCTTGTTTCTGCAATCTTTCTGTTAAAGTATTGTCCTATAAAACGAAACTAAATTTTTTATAATATCTATCAAGCAATTTGAACCACTTTCTATAATCCCGCTCATCAAGGAATACTTGAATACTTGAGCCTGACCCCTTAATATGTTGTAATGTGTAATCTTGATTCTATACTCCCTCTTGTGCGTAAGCCGGGGAGATATATAAACAACGAAATTGGGTGTAGGGGCAAACAGCCGTTCGCCTCTACTGATACATCGGTTGTGATTGCATTTCCCGATGTATATGAGATAGGGATGTCATCACTTGGGGTGAGAATACTCTACCATTTATTTCATAAGGAAGGAATTAGGGTTGAAAGGGTATTTTCCCCCTGGGTGGATATGGAAGAAAAATTAAGAAGCAATAAAATCCCTCTATTTTCACTTGAATCCCGTACTTCTCTTAAAGATTTTGACCTTCTGGCATTTTCCCTGCAGTATGAGTTAAATTACACAAATGTGCTCTGCATTCTTGATTTGGCAGGTATTCCACTCCGAAGTCAAGAAAGAAAAGAAAACGACCCAATAGTTGTTGCAGGAGGCACCTGTGTTTTCAATCCACTACCCGTCTTTCCATTTTTTGATGCACTTCTTATTGGCGAGGGGGAAGTCCTTGTGCCAGAGATAATGCCCGTTATCAAGGATAAATCTCTCACAAGAGATGAAAAACTCACCGAAATGGGGAAACTGCCGGGAGTTCTATCTACCAGAAACATTAAGAATATTGAATTTCCAATCAAGAAGGTCTTCACAAATACCCTTTCTTCTGATGCAATTCCGGACCCGCCCATTGTGCCGTTTATAGATATAATTCATAACAGACTGGTTGTTGAGATTGCAAGAGGCTGCACACGTGGATGCAGGTTCTGTCAGGCAGGCATAATCTATCGTCCTTACAGGGAAAGAGATAATAAGACTGTAGTGGAGGTAGCCCAGCAGGGACTTTTGAAAACAGGGTATGATGATCTTACCCTTCTATCACTATCAGTGCTTGATCATTCAGAGATTGAGGATATAATACGCAATTTGCGAGGAAAAAACATATCCCCATCCTTACCATCACTTCGAGGAGATGCCCTTAATGACGAGGTTGCAACTCTCGTTGGCGGAGGAAGTGTAACTCTTGCTCCAGAGGCAGGAACAGAGAGGCTGCGAAGGATTATAAACAAGGATATTGATGAGGATGAGATGATAGCATCTACCAGAAGATTCAGATCATTTGGATTTACACACGCAAAACTCTATTTCATGATTGGACTGCCACAAGAGACCGATGAAGACATAAGGGGGATAGTAAAACTTGTAGATACCATTAAGAGAAATACTCCAGTCAAGGTCTCAATATCACCTTTTGTTCCCAGACCACATACACCGTTTCAGTGGGAAAGACAAAACAATATAGGAGAACTCTCAGAGAAAATCTCATTTTTGAAGAATAGTACTAAAAGGGTAAAGACAACTTATAGAGACCCTAAAGGGTGCCTTCTTGAGGGAGTTTTTGCAAGGGGGGATGAGAAACTCTCAAATGTTATAGAACGAGCATATAGACTTGGTGCAAGGTTTGACGAGTGGAGTGAATTATTCCATTTTGACAGATGGGTGGAGGCATTTAATAAAGAAGGAATTGACCCCAACAAGTATCTGAAGGAGAGGGATGTTGAAAAACGCCTGCCATGGGAGATAGTGGATACTGGTGTGCAGAGAGAGTGGTTACTTGAGGAGAGAGAACTGGCAAGGAAAAGTGAAATAAGAAGAGACTGCAGAATTACTGGATGCAGCGGATGTGGAATATGTAATGGTAACATAATACCAATTAAAGACAAGAAATCAACTGGCAAGATACAGTATGGAAGAGGGATAAAAAGAACAGATACGCCACCTACAAAAATACGATACAGAATTATGTATTCAAAAACTGGCAACTTACGATTTATAGGACACTTAGATACAACAAGGGCACTTATAAAGGCATTTAAGAGAGCAAGATTACCCATTGTTTATTCACAAGGGTACAAACCGAAGCCAAGGATTGCATTTTCACCTCCCCTTTCCCTTGGATTCACTTCAAAGGTGGAGTATATAGATGTAATTCTAAAGAGACCTGTCCCCGATATAAGGATAAGACTTAAAAGGACTTTACCCGATGGACTTACCATAAATTCCGCAGAGATAGTTCCATTAAAGGTAAAATCCCTTTCATCGTCCTTTTTGCACCAGAGGCTTTTTGTAAAATACGACTCATCAAAAGTGGACGAGTTTATGAAAAAGGAAAATATGGAGATAGACGGTATAAATGTGCGTCCTGCAGTACTGGAAATAAAAAAAAGAACTGATGGTGCAGAGATACTTATGAAATTTGGTAAGATAAAACCCCTTCAACTATTTCAAGTGTTATTCAGCATCACTGAGGAGGAGGCAAAACTCCTTAAGGTAGAAAGAATTGGATGGGAGTGATGACTTATCCAGTTCCGATTTTTTTCTTGACTTTTTGTCATTTCTGTGTTATATTATTATCAAGGCTCTTATCCAAATAATTCCAAAATCATACTCGGCAGATGGAGTTTAAGGGGGTGATATTTATGCTATAGTATATTGGAAATCTATATATACAAAGAAGGAAGAGATATTTGTTTTATTTTGTTGTATTTACAAGGAGGAAAGATGATGCGTAGATGGATAATACCTATAGGGCTAATCCTGGCATTTGGTCTCATAGCCACAGGATGCGAGAAACTAACAGAGCTTTTGGGAGGAGAACCAGAGGTTAGTTTACGAATTAGCTTGCCAGACCCGGCCCAACATCCACTGTGGAATAATGTTCGCACAGTTACCCTTACAGTAACTGCTGAGGATATGGACGCTGTGACTGAAACCAAAAATGTAACACCCGGAGATACAATAGTTGTCTTTACATTGCATATTCCAGCCGGAGATGATAGGCTTTTCACTCTGGATGCAAAAGATGAGCAGGGAGTGGTGCTTTTCTGGGGCAAGATTAAAGTGAATGTTACGACAGGACAGACATACAATTTCGACATAACCCTTGAGCCTGCCGGTGCCGGTGCGGCTACTCATATTAAGACATTCAGGGATGGTTTGCCGTGGGGGTCCAGTGCTATGGATACAATGCTCCAAAGGGAGGGTTTTACCTCAGGTCCAGGAGAAAACCAGTACGAGATATTTCCATCAGACAGTTTTGCCTCTGTATCGCTTGAGGTCGGGACAGATATGGTCATAATCGTAAACGACCAGAATCAAACCTTCTACGATAATTACGCAGCCAGCCAGACAAAGTTCAACGACTTTGTGTATAGGGGCGGCACTATATTCTGGGAGGCGTGCGACCGTGGTTGGGCAGAGGGTTCTATTCTTGATGCTGGCATAACCTTCCCAGGTGGGGTTTCTGTGGATTCAACTTATATTTATGATAACTATAACCTTCTGTACAACCCCGCCTATGAAATGGTGGCCGGATTACCGGATACCCTTTATGGGACTTACTCAAGCCACGAAACCTTTACTGGTTATCCAATCACTACTCAGATCTTCACGGTTAATCGCTCAGAAGAAAAACCGACCCTTATACTTTACCATTACGGTGTGGGGTGGGTTATAATAACAGGTCAACCGCTTGAGTTCTGTTATGACAGACTTCCGTCGCAGACCACGGGGGAACTTCTTCCAAGAGTAGTAAGGTTTTTCCTTGGTAAGCCCCCAGTTCCCGGTAAGGGATATTATCCTGAAAAGCCCAGCATCTCGGGAAGAAAGAGTTCAGGAGAAATGTAATAGCTATTCTTTTAAAGCAAGGGGGCTCCGCTATAGCGAGGCCCCCCTGATTTTATAACAAATATTCTTCAATATCACCCCAACGAACCAACTAACAAACTATAATCTATTATATACCACCTCTCCATTTACCATTGTCATATCTACCTTCAAATCAGGTGGAGAACCTGAAAGCACAACGAGGTCTGCTTTTTTACCTTCCTTTATAGAGCCTGTAATTTCCTCATCAAAACCTGCATAAGCAGAATTTATTGTATACATTCTCAGTGCATCGTAAAAAGAGATACTCTCAGTTGGATGTTCCATTGCACCCTTTATTCCGTATACAGGTCCCGGTGGCATAGAATCAGAGCCAAAACATACCGTACATCCTTCTTTCAATGCCGTTTTAAACCTGTTCGTATGTAATCCTCTCTCTCCGAGTAAGTTCTCATACATTCCACCATCTTTGCCCCAGTTTGCAATAAAGTTGGGCTGCATAGCGAGGATGACACCAAGCTTCTTTGCCCTCTTTATTGCAGAAGTATCTGCCAATTCAAAGTGTTCTATTCTGTGCCTTCCGGAGTTTTCTCCCAGTTCCTTTTCGTAAGTATCAAGAACCTGCTCTATTGCCCTCTCCCCTATCGCATGGATGAATATCTGAAACCTTTTTTTGTCTGTCTCTCTTACGATTTTCCCAAGCTCGTCCCCTTCGTAGTTGAGGATACCGTAATTTTTAGTCTTAGGATATGGTAGGTTAAGTGCAGCAGTCTTTGCTCCAATAGAGCCGTCTGCAAATACTTTAACTCCCCCAGTTTTAACCCACTTGCCTCTCCATGATGTTATATAATCCATATCTCTTACGGGGAGTACTGCATACACCCTTATTCTGAGACCATCTTTCTCCTCCATCTCTCTGTATACATCAAGATATTTTTTTAAGGTCATGCCATGGATTGATGTTATTCCGAGGGAGTAGGCTTTCTTCTGTGCTTTCGTGATTGCGGTCTCTATCTCTTTCCTCTCGGGAGGAAATATCTCATTTATATATAAAACTACATCTTCAAGAAGAATGCCGGTATTATAGTCTATCTTCTTCCAACCTTTTGGGATACTTTCAAGTGCCTTCTTATTTGCAACCGCTATATGACCGCATACTCTTCTGAATATGATAGATTTATCTGAACTCAGTTTATCCAGCTCCTCCCTTTTGGGAAGTCTATTCTCCTTCCATTTTGATTCATCAAAATCCACGCAGATAAGCGGGGTAGCCTTTTTCTCCTTTTTTAATCTTTCTTTTGTTATATCAAGGGCATCTTTTGAGCTTTTAGTTTTAGAAAGGTCAACCCTTGCAAGATTCAATCCTGTATCAACAAAATGAATGTGGGAATCAATAAAGCCGGGGACAAGGAAACGACCTTTAAGGTCCACAATCTGTGCCTCTTTCATTTCTTTTACCATACTACGGGGACCGGTTTTCTCTATTTTATCTCCCTTGATGATAACCGCCTCTGCATCATCTTTCTCCATCGAGAGAATATTTCCGTTTATGAAGGCAATCATACCCTTATCA
>Ga0209986_10001547_pt1 | contig 21843 bp, 17 predicted proteins | sample BlataG_FD_183168 | JGI IMG/M metagenome (GOLD analysis project Ga0209986, IMG submission 183168) | Deep subsurface microbial communities from Black Sea to uncover new lineages of life (NeLLi) - Black_00105 metaG (SPAdes) (version 2) | ecosystem: Environmental > Aquatic > Marine > Oceanic >... | reverse complement strand
GCTGGAGGGGAGCAACAGAGGGTGGCTATCGCTCGAGCCTTAGTAAATAATCCCTCTCTTATTTTAGCTGATGAACCCACAGGCAACCTTGACACCCAAACTAGCCAGGAAATCATGCTAATTTTTAAGCAATTGAATGAGCAAGGAATGACCATCGTCCTGGTTACTCATGAACCAGATATTGCCGCTTATACCCAGCGCACCATTAAAATTCGCGATGGCCAGATTGAAGGAGGTGTTCGTTGAGAGGCAGGGTGACACTTAAATTTCAAATAGAAGCATCGGAATGAAACTCTGGGATTGTTTCTCTACTGCGCTACGGGCTTTGCTTAGTAACAAGCTAAGGTCAATTTTGACCATGCTGGGCATCCTGATTGGCGTGGCTGCCGTCATTGCTGTGCTATCTTTGGGAAGTGCACAGGGGGCTCTAGTAGAGGAGTCTTTTGCCACCTTGGGGGCCAACCTGATATACGTTATGCCTAGAGAGGCGGGCGTAATGGGTGCGGGGGTGGGTGAGGCAACACTGACTTTGGGAGACGCCGAGGCGATTACCCGTCACGCCCCTTCTGTAGTGGGGGTGGCGCCAACGGCACAAACTTACGCCCAGGTTATAGCTGGAAGAGAGAGTCTTAACAGTTTGATTGCCGGGGTGACCCCGGAAGCCGAATGGGTGGACAACTACGCCGCGGCACGAGGCAGCTTCATTACCGAATCCGATTATAGGACGAGGTCAAGGGTAGCTGTCCTGGGGAGCGAGGTAGCAGAGACCCTTTTTGGCCAGATGGACCCTACTGGCCAGAGCATAAGGATTGATGGGCGTCAATTCCAGGTCATCGGTGTATTGGAAAGCAGGGGGACTGGGTTTGGAGTTGAAGACCTCAGGGTCTATGTTCCTTTATCCACCTTCTATACCACTTTGGCAGCCTCACAGGCGGGCAGCCGCGGAAACAGCGTTGACATGATCAGCGTCAAGGTAGAGAGCAGCGACGAGCTGGAATCTGCCATGCAGGAGATCACTGCTATTTTGCGGGACACCCACGGCATCAGGGAGGGAGAAAGCGATGACTTCAGAGTTCTCAACATGGCGTCTGTGGCAGACCAGGTCACCCAGGTGATGGGAATACTCCAGCTCATCCTTACCGGCATAGCTGGTATATCCCTGCTTGTTGGCGGCATCGGGATTATGAATATCATGCTGGTTTCGGTGACCGAGCGTATCAGGGAAATCGGTTTGCGCAAGGCAATAGGAGCCAAGCGTCGAGATATTCTGATTCAATTCCTCGTTGAAGCTGCCACACTGGGTCTCTGTGGCGGTGCTCTGGGGGTGGGCCTGGGGTGGATTATAGTTAAAATCATGTCTAACATAGCGACAAATCTTGGTTTCCCCTTTGCTGCTACGCTTCCCGGCTATGCTATTGCCCTGGCGGTAAGTGTAGCAATTTTTATCGGACTTATTACTGGACTGTACCCGGCCATCCGGGCAGCACGACTCGACCCCATCGAGTCCTTGCGTCACGAATAAACTACTTCCCCTGAATCAAAGACAAAAATTCACTGCGAGTTGCTACCTTGCTGCGGAAAGTTCCCCTCACCGACGAGGTTATCACAGTTGTTCCCGGCTTTTTTATCCCACGCATAACCATACATAAGTGCTCCGCTTGAATGACTACGGCCACCCCATCGGGCTGAAGTGCTTCAAAGATGGCGTCAGCAATTTGCTGGGTCATCCTTTCCTGAAGCTGAGGGCGCCTGGCGCAGATTTCTACCACCCTGGCCAGCTTGCTTACCCCTACCACTCTGCCACCAGGGCTAGGGATATAACCGACATGGGCTACGCCATAGAAGGGCAGGAGATGGTGTTCACACATGGAATAGAAGGGAATGTCCTTTAGAATCACCATCTCTTCATATCCTTCCTCAAAGTCCACCACTAGTTCAGCTTTAGGGTCGGCATCCAAACCGGAAAAGAGCTCGGTATACATTTCAGCCACCCTCTGTGGCGTGTCCTTTATGCTCTTCCTGAGGGGATCTTCACCAATAGCTTCGATTATGGAGGCCATTGCCAGTTTGATTTTATCTTGATTAACCATCTAAATCCCCCTCTTTATAAGCCTTATGCTGTTTTTATCCGTGCTAGCATAGAAATCTGAACCGAGGTAAAGGAGCGGCTCTATCTTATCCAGGTCGAGAATCTCCGCCGTGGTAAATGCCTCCTCGAGGAAGTGCACAGCTACAATCTCACCGACTATCCAGATGTGGTCACCATAGGGCTTACTATCCACCAGCTTGCATTCATAGGCGGCATAAGCATCTTTTAAGATAGGTGCCGTGGTCTTCAAAGGCCTCTCTTTCTTGATATTAAATCTCTCGAATTTGTCCATCTGGTGTCCAGAAATGCCGCCGATGGAAGCGGCAAGGGAGGCTTTCCCGGAAGGAATGAAATTAATGCCGAACTCCCGGCTTTCCGTGATAAGCTGGTAGGTAAATCTCTTAGGTGAAACGGCGATGCCATAGAGGGGTGGTTTAAAAGAAATCGAGCTATGCCAGGCGGCGGTCATGGCATCATCCCTGCCCCGGGCACTGGCGGTAACTATAACTGCTACCTTGGGATTATGCTGGCCGAATTTCCCTATATCCTCGGTAACAATTTTTGGCATAATTTTCACCTCCTTAATCCAGCGCCATTCTCTCTACAATACCACTCTGGCCCTCCGCCTCTTGTCATCTCTGGGCGTGGTGAAGAATCACCGGGGTCGGAAATTTCAAAACTTCCTCAACGTCCGCCAGCTCAGCAGGGAGCTCCATGGGTGCCCGGGCATATCTTTCTGGCACACCGGGGTCCTTTAACCCAGTGCCGGTGACGATGCAAACCACACGCTTGCCCGAGAAGTTCCCCCCCTTGGACAGCTTAATAAGCCCGGCTAAAGAGGCTGCTGAAGCTGGCTCGCCGAAGACACCTTCTTTGATTGCTGCCAATCTATAAGCATTCATAATTTCGTCATCAGCAACACAGTCAATGATACCTCCCGACTCATCCCGGGCAGCTACTGCCTTCTGCCAGCTAGCGGGGTTACCAATGCGAATAGCTGTGGCAATGGTCTTGGGACGTTTGACAACCTTGTCTAGCACTATGGGGGCAGCACCTGCGGCCTGAAAGCCCATCATCCTGGGAGTGTGGCTGGCCTTACCCGCGCGGTGGTATTCCACGAATCCTTTCCAGTACGCGGTGATATTGCCAGCATTGCCCACAGGGATAAAGAGATAATCGGGAGCATCCCCCAAGTCGTCTACAATTTCAAAAGCTGCCGTTTTCTGACCTTCAATGCGATGAGGATTTAGTGAGTTTACCAGGGTAACGGGGTATTTTTGGGTCAGAGCGCGTACTATGTGAAGCGCCTGGTCGAAATTACCTTTGATGCCTAGAATCTGGGCATCGTAAACAAGGGCCTGGGCTAGCTTGCCCATGGCTATCTTCCCTTTGGGGATGATGACAATGGTTTTGAGTCCGAATCTAGCGCCGTAAGCGGCTGCCGAAGCGCTGGTGTTGCCTGTGGAGGCGCAAATGATACTCTGGCTGCCACTTTCCACCGCCTTAGCCACCGCCACCACCATGCCCCGGTCCTTGAAGGAGCCGGTGGGGTTACAGCCTTCGAGCTTAAAATAAAGTTCCCCACAGCCAAGCTCCTTCTCTAAAATTCGTGACCTCACTAAAGGGGTATCCCCTTCCCCCAGCGTAATTAAAGGCGTAGCCGGGGTAACTGGCAGGAAATCACGATATCTATTTAAGACGCCTTGCTTCATCCCTCAACTCTGATAAAGTTGCTAACCTCGTTAACCACCGGTAGCTGCCTTAATTGTTTAAGAGCCTTTTGCACCCCCTTTTCCTCTGCCGGATAGGTCATAATGACGATTATGGCGGTTTGTGCTGCCAGGTCGCTTTCTTTCTGGATTACGGACGAAATGCTTATGGAATTGTCGCCCAGAACTTTGGAGATTTGAGCTAAAACACCGGGGCGGTCAGGCGCATTCAGCCTGAGATAATACCGTGTCGTTACCTCGGACATGGGCTTAACAGTTACTCTCTGGTTTAATTTTAGGTCAGGAACATTATTTGCGCCGTGATAGATATTTCTGGCTATCGCCAACACATCAGCCACAACGGCGCTGGAAGCTCTGAGAGATCCAGCCCCTTCCCCATAAAAGACTAGTTTGCCAGCTAAGTCGGTTTCCACTTCGACGGCATTATAAACACTATCCACTTTAGCTAACTGGGAATCCCGGGGAATAAAAGCGGGATGAACCCTCATCTCCACTTCGTCATCACCTCTCTTGGCAATGGCTAGAAGTTTTATAGCATAGCCAAATTCTCTGGCATAAAGAAAATCTCGAGCGGCAATGTTTGATATTCCTTCGCAGTACACATCTTGAGGGGCAAATTTAGTCCGAAAGGCCAGGTTGGATAAGATGACCAGTTTGTAAGCAGTATCTCTCCCCTCTATGTCATTAGCGGGATCGGCTTCGGCATAACCTAATTCCTGGGCTTGTTTTAATGTCGAAGCAAAATCCAGTCCCTCTTGTGCCATTCGGGTCAGAATATAATTAGTGGTGCCGTTAAGGATGGCATGGATGGCTGAGATTTTATTGGCTGCTAACTCTTGTTGGAAAGAGGAAATGAGTGGTATGCCGCTACCTACGCTTGCCTCATAGCGGAGGTCAGTATTGTGTTTCCCGGCCAGAGAAAATAGCTCGTATCCATATTTAGCTATTACCTCCTTGTTGGCCGTAACCGCGTGCTTACCGTTAGTAATAGCTCGTTCTATGTACTCTTTGGCAGGATGTTCGCCTCCAATGAGTTCGATTACTATATCTACCTCGGGATGAGAGAGGACTTCTTCAGGGTTGCTGGTCAACACGTTGGGACTAAGTCTTGCCGAGCGTCGTTTATTCACATCGCGCTCCGCCACCTTTCTTAAAATCAAGGGAAGTCCTGCTTGCTCAGCCAGACTGTCTGCCTTGGTGACTAGAACTTCAGCCACACCGCTGCCGACAGTTCCCAAGCCCAGTAAACCGATGCCGATATCCTTCTTCATTGTGGTGTTACCTTCCTTGCAAAACCTTGTCTACAGCCCACGCTTTCTTTTCTTCATCCAGCAGATTTTCAATTGTGCTGTTTTCTTTCCATTCCTCAAACCAGTCGTTAAAGTGCTTGTCTATCAGCCCTTCCTTGACTGTCTCTTCAAGCTCATGGTCACCCCTATCAACAACCTTTACTAGCCAATAGCCACCGGTGGTTTGAACCGATTCATCTTTAACTGGCTCGCTTACCTCGTTGGCAGTAATGTTGAAGGCAACCTCATCGAAAGCCTCGCTGCCCATATCCCCTTCTTCCAGCCAATCAAGCTCACCCCCTCCAGTTTTGCTTTCATGCTGGGAGTATTCCATGGCTAGAGAGCTGAAGTTCCCACTAACCAATTCGGCTTTAACCCACTCTGCTTTCGCCTCGCTGCCCAGCAACATGGCCCTGGCTTTTATCTTATCATCTTCTTTATCGGTAACCTCTATAAGCCAATAGCCGACGTTTTTGGTCGCTGTTTCATCATAAATAGGCTGGCTTATCTCAACGGGGGTGAGGTTAAAAGCGGCATCAGCAATCAGGGTATTCGGCATTAGCTCCTCGGGCAGCCAACCTAAATCGCCTTCGATCGAGGAGTTACAGGAAAACTCCCCAACTAAAGCAGTGAAGTTGCCGCCGGCTTCAATTTTGGTTATCACTTCATCGGCTACCTCTTCGCTCTCCGCAAGCACTACTTGCACGTGGGCTTGCTCCATTGTATCAGTCAGGTTCGAACCAAAGTATTCCTCAAGCTTTTCCTGCAATAAGACAGCGCTAATTATATCTCGATATACACTATCATTGGGCCACTCACGTTCTTTTAGCCCTGCGTCTATCTCCTCAGGAGTAACTTCAATGCCCAGGTTTTTAGCTCCCTGTCTTAACAATTCAGCCTTGATAATCTCATCGGCGACCATATTAGCAATATAATCGCCATAATAATAGATGCTCGTGGAGTTCATGCCTGCAGTGTAAGCATCGAGCATCTTTACGTAGTATTCCATAGTAAAGGAGACGTCGTTTACCTCAATCACAACCTCACGAGAAGGCGCAATTCTGTCCTTGTAGTATCCATAGCTCACCCAGCTTATAATGCCAGCCAGGAAAACAACGGCAGCGATTATCACAATTCGGCGTATTCTCGTCTGGCGCTGCCATTTGGAGAGTTGGTGCTTAGTAGGGGCTCGCTTAGGTGTAGCCTTTTTCTGTTTCTTAGCCAAGAATCACAACCTGCCAATCTGATATTTTCTTTGCTGCGGTAACTATGATAACATATTAATTGAAGTCATGGCGACGGGGTGTAGCGCAGCCTGGTAGCGCACCTGAATGGGGTTCAGGTGGTCGGAGGTTCAAATCCTCTCACCCCGACTTTGAATTGGAAATGAAGTGGTCAGACCACCTGAGTGGCCCAAAAAGCCAAAGGTGGCTAAATTTGATCTAGACCCATCAGAAAATTATGTCATTGCGCCTGAGAGTACTTTAGTCTTCATGACTACGCCCGAAGGAAGAAGTGAATTAGCCGGATTTCTTAAAGACCAATCAATGATATGTCAACGAGGTGATTTCAATGATAATCAGATTTCTGGGGACACATAATGCGGAGTCCAAAAACACGAGGCTCGTGTCCTTCCTCATTGATGATGTCCTCGCTGTAGATGCCGGGAGCCTGGTTTCAGAACTGACCTTCCCCGAGCAGAGGAAGATACAGGCGATATTGCTTTCCCACGGTCATTACGACCATATCAGGGCGGTCCCCGCTTTTGCCTTCAACAATTCTGACCGCACTACCAAAGTCATCGCCACTCCGAAGACCCTTGAAATTCTCTCGTCTCACCTCATTGACGGCGTCGTCTACCCCGAATTCACCAGCGATGCCTCATTCCTGCAAAAGGCAACTATTAAACTAGTCCCGCTGGAACCTTTCAAACCGCAGAATATAGAAGGCTATGAGGTCATAGCCGTGCCGGTGTCACACCCTCTCGACAGCGTGGGCTTTGAAATAACTTCAAGCGATGGCAAGACTCTGTTCTATACCGGCGATACCGGCCCCGGCCTCTCCTCGATATGGGGGAACATATCCCCGCAGCTAATAATAGCCGATGTAACCTGGCCCAACAGTCTGAGTACTGCCGCCAGGGATGCCGGCCATCTCTGCCCCAAAACGCTGGAGAAAGAGCTGGCCGAGTTCCGAAGGCTCAAAGGGTATTCCCCCAGAGTGGTTATAATTCACTTAAGCCCCCAACATGAGCCCGAGATAGAGAGAGAAGTCAGAGAAGTAGCCAAATTACTGGGGACCTCGATTGATATTGCCCACGAGGGTGAGGAACTTATCCTGTAGTAGAAATATGCAGCTATCCGTAGGCCATAGGCTGTTTGAGAATAAAAAGGGCGACCTTTAGTCAAGTGGCTATTTCTCTTAATCCTGGGCCTCTGTCCAGTAACCAAAGGCCGATCCAAGCTTGTCCTGCAATTTTCTGGTCTTGATGAAAGCTTCAAAAAAAGTCTTGCAGTCATCAAGCATTGTCTGGGCATACACTATGGCTTTAGGCAAGTCCTCATCGGGTGTACTGGATACTCTACCATGACCGGGGTAAATCTGCTTAATCTTCAGATTACTCAAACGCCGGACCGAATTCACATAGTCGCTGACGTTACCGCCCACAGCTATCTCGGACAGAGTGCCTCCAGCAAACACTGTATCGCCAGTGAAGAGCAATCCCGCTCTTGGCTCATATAGGCAGCTGCAACCCGAGGTGTGCCCCGGTGTATGTATTACCTGAAGTTCATAATTTCCAAGGTCAATTATAGAACCGTCCTCTAGCCAGACATCTACCCAGAAAGGTTTACTAGGTTGGTTACGGTATTTGTTGAAGGTGACAAATTCATCCTGTAACTCCAGTTTGTTGGCCGCTAAACGGTGTGCTGCTACTACAGCAGTCCGGTGGAAGAAGGCGGTAGCACCAATATGGTCGTAATGTTCATGTGTTAATATAATCAGATTTACGTCCTTTACATGCAGGCCTAATTCAGTAAGCCGACGCTTTAAAACAGGGAATTTGCCGGCAACCCCGGTATCAATAAGAACATTCTTGATATCGCCCTTGATAAGATAGACATGACTTCCGGGCTTTTCGCCACGAAGTTGGTAGATTCCCGGCACCAGCTCAATTACTTTGGATGGCTCTGGTTGCACTTCAGCCTTAGTCTGCACCCGAGGGCTAAGTGGCTTCTCTTTCACGATGAGGCTCCTTCAGGGGATAATCGTTTATCCATATCTCGTAGTCTCTGACACAAAGTGTGCATGAGACTGAGGGCGAATTCTGGCTGTTGTCGCACCATAAACAGGAATCTAGCCCTATCCATGACAATTAACTCGGTACCATCCTCAACAGCCGAGGCAGTAGCTGACCGTGGGGAATCATCCACCAGAGCCATCTCACCGAAAAAATCACCGGGATTCAGTACAACCAGCGGGGTCTGCTGAGTTTCGTTCTGCCGAACCGAGAGCAGTACTCTCCCGCTATGGATGAGATACATTTCACTACCGGTGCTTCCTTCTTCAAAGATGATCTCAGATTTCCGGTATCTTTGCCGGAATTTAGATAAGGCTGCAGTCTCGTCTACTCTATCCTCCACCATCGTCATATCCTGTTTAACAATATGAGAAGGTTACTTATGCTAAGCCAGATCCCTTTCGCTCCCAAGATAGAACCCTACTGACACGCCAATTGTACCAGAGCACTGTGTGATATCGTTCTGTTTTGGTTGGTACCCAGAATTCAGTGTATTTTCCTCTCCGGCTGAATTCTTCGTACCCACCGGTGGATGGAAGACACTGATGGCGAATAACCGTAATTTTCTTCTAGATATTGAGCAATTTCCCTGTATAGTAGGTTGTCCGCCCATAGGCTTTGAGCGGTTTCGACAAATAGGCGTGGCACCTTCATATGAAATAGATTATCCTTAGAAGTGAATTTCCGTTTACAGTCACAGCAAAAATAGCGCCTCACCCCCTTAACCGTCCCGTATCGAGAGATATGATTACCCCCACAATACTTGCAGAATTCGGGCTTCGGTTCTGCTTTGTCCGCAGCCAGAGTTCCTTGTTCACGTAACATAGGAGCGAAGCCCTCTGATATTTCATCTTCATCCGCAATACAGTCTGGCTCGGGGCAAGTAAAGCAATTTGTATGATTTTCACAGCCATTTCCATGCGGCAAGCTTCTGTCCACCATAGCACCTCCGCGTTTAGCTCTTTCTCTAGCGATTATCCGTACCAACCAAAACAGAATGATATCTATTGTATACTACAGTATAGTACCTTAGTACATTGTACTAAAGTACTATACAATGTCATTAGAATTATCGCATTAGTAGCTAAGAAAGTCAAAATTAGCTGAGAGCAATTATAAGTTGCGTATCAGCGCAAGTAAAGTATTGCAAATAAGCAGTAGATACCCTAAAAAACGTATGTTACTGGTTAAACACTCTTGGCACTTACAGGAGACCTACCATGCGTAAAAAACTGCTGTTAATACTTGCTCTGACTATTCTAGTAATCTCGATTTCAGTGGGCTGCAGTGGGGCGCCGTCAGCTCCTTCTACGCTCACTATACTTTCAATAACCGAGGGAAACGTAGTCGTAATGAAGGCAGGTACGGACGACTGGACAGGAGCGGAGGTCGGGATGTCTTTGGAAGTCGGAGATACCATAAAGACCGGGGATGAATCCGGCGCCGAAATCACTTTCTTTGATGGTAGTACTATCGAATTAGAGCCTGGCACCGAAATCGAAATTACGTCCCTCGATATTTCCGCCGATACTGGCGCCACAACCATCACTCTTATGCAGACAATAGGGACCACCATAAGCCGCGTCACGAAGCTTCTTGATCCGGCATCTAGCTACGAAGTTGAAACGCCAACTGGTGTGGCGGCGGTGAGGGGTAGTTGGCTGATAGTTCAGGTCATCTTCGGTGACGTGAACTATGAAGACGGCACAATCTTGATAACTAATCTGGAAGGGAATATATATGTCATTGTGCAGGGTGTGGAACTGCAGATCCCTGAGGGGCGACAAGGTATCATTAGACCCGGTCAGCTAGCTGAGCTTGTACCCGAGAGCGCTCCGCCACTGGCGGAAGATGATGCCGCCATTACGGATGAGGATAACCCGGTGACTGTTGCTGCTTCGGGAGTCATGAACAATGATTCCGACCCCGATGTTGGTGATACCTTGACTGTGATCTCACTGGATACGAGCGGGACTGTAGGTGCAGTCACCGCTTGGAATGCGGACGGCTCCTTCACCTATGACCCTGATGGGCAATTCGAATATCTGCTGACTGGCAACTCAACCACCGATAGTTTCACCTACGCGGTATCCGATGGCAATGGCGGCACTGATACTGCCACTGTGACTATTACCATTAATGGTGTCAACGACCCGCCGGTAGCAGTAAGCGATTTCGCCATTACCGATGAGGATACCCCGGTAACTGTTGCTGCTTCGGGAGTCTTGAACAATGATTCCGACCCCGATGTTGGTGATACCTTAACTGTAACCCAACTGTATAAGAGCGGGACTGTAGGTGCAGTTACCGCTTGGACGGATGGCTCCTTCACCTATGACCCTAACGGACAATTCGAGTATCTGCAGGCTGGCGACTCAACCATCGATTTTTTCATCTACAGGGTATCCGATGGTAATGGCGGCACCGATACTGCCATTGTGACCATTACCATTAATGGTGTCAACGACACACCGGTGAACTACCCACCGATGGCAGTAGACGATGCTGCCATTACCGATGAGGATAACCCGGTAACCGTTGCTGCTCCGGGAGTCTTGAGCAACGATTCCGACCCTGATGTTGGTGATACCTTAACTGTAACCGCAGTGAATACGAGCGGGACTGTAGGTGCAGTCACCGCTTGGAATGCGGGTGGCTCCTTCACCTATGACCCTAATGGACAATTCCAGTATCTGCAGGCTGGCAGCTCAACCACCGATAGTTTCACCTACACGGTATCCGATGGCAATGGCGGCACTGATACTGCCACTGTGACCATTACCATTGATGGTGTCAACGATGGGCCTACGGGCATCAGCCTGGACAACAGCAGCGTAGCTGAGAACCAGCCTTCCGGCACGGCGGTGGGCGACTTCTCAACCACCGACCCAGACACTGGTGACACCTTTACCTACAGTCTGGTGAGCAGCGGGGGTGACGATGACAACGCCTCGTTCACCATCGCCAACAGTCAGCTGCAGACCTTTGCCAGCTTCGACTATGAGACCAAGAATTCCTGCTCAATCCGCGTCCGGACTACCGACTCAGGTACACTCCATTATGAAGAGACTTTCACCATCACTGTCACCAACGCCAACGACCCACCGGTGGCAGTAGACGATAGTGATACCACACCAGAGAATACCCCGGTCACCATTGATGTCCTGGACAACGACTCCGATATCGACGGCGATATACTGACTGTGGACTCGGTAACTCAAGGGGCCAACGGCTCAGTAACCAACAATGGTGGCGATGTAACCTACACTCCAGACCCTGGCTTCAGCGGTACCGATAGCTTCACCTACACCATCAGCGATGGTAATGGCGGTAGCGATACAGCTACCGTCACTGTCACTGTCATTGAAACGCCTGCAACGCCTGCCACGTTTAATATTCAAATAGACACGGGGGCGCACGCTCCAATATTTATCTGGGATGCTAGTACCCAAGGGTGGGCTACAGACGAGGATACTCAACAGCCAGTAAATGGGGAACATCACGTAACATCTGATACGATTAAAGTTGCTGGAGGACACTCTTATTGCGTCTGGGTGGGAGGAAACGTCACATACTATGTAAAGCACATTAATCCCGACGATGGTTGGGAAATCACACCTGATGGTCAGGCTGCCTGTGGATATGCAGCTGCAGACACTAGCTACGCAATTCACTTTACTAACCAACCACCATCATAGAAAGGGTTAGCCGGGTTGCTGGACTATCATTAATACCTTTCCCAGTTGGTTGTACCAAGATAAGAGCCGTGTATTATGATGGCGAGGCCGTCGTAAAAGTCCGCGACGAGAAAAGATATCTAGAGGCGAATCAAGATTATAGTCAATCCGTTATCCAAGCGTAGAATAACTAGACGCCAGCGCAAGCGCCTTTATCATACTTTAGTACTCATAGGAGTGGGCTGCCTCTTTACGCTTGTGGCTTTACTGGTTCAACCATTCTATAGCATCAATCTGTGGTTTTCAGACCAGCTTTTCACCTCTGAACCCCCCTCTCCTAATATTGTCATCGCTGGTATCGATGACAATACCTTTGAAACTTATGGTCGGTGGGCAGATTGGCCACGCAGTCTCCATGCCCAAGCTATCGATAACTTAAGCCAAGCTGGAGCCAAGGTAATCGGCTTTGATGTCATCTTCACCGATAGTTCCCCCGATGATGAAATGCTGGCAACAGCAATGGCCGAAGCGGACAATGTTGTCCTGGCCGCCGTTGGCACCCAACCTGTCTCCCAGGCCGAAGCTGAGATTACCTATGATAATTTCCTGTTGCCGCTAGCTTCTCTAGAACAGGCCGCCAGTAATATTGGACATGCCAATGTGGTTCCCGATGGCGATGGCACAGTGAGGCAACTACCGCTGATTGTTAAGTCAAGCTCAGGACAAGTCTATCCCGCATTGACCCTGGCTGTACTTCACAGGCTATTCTCCATGCCTCTACCGCAAGAATATCTGCTCGAAAATAGCACCCTTAATTTGTTGGCTCGTGATATTCCGGTTGATACCTCATACTGTCTACGCATCAACTTTGCCGCCGATAATGAAAAACGGCCGTACGTCTCCTACGGTGATGTTATCAGCGGCAACTTTGACCCGTCGCTAGTCAAGAACAAGATAGTATTGATCGGGATGACTGCTACCGGTGAGCCCGACACCTGGGCAATCCCCACCTCAGCCAGCAAGGTTCCCGGAGTTTTTATACACGCTGCTGCCATGGATACCATTCTCACAGAGCGTTTCTTGACAGCGCCTGGCATCATCATCACGCTAATGATTATGCTGCTGCTGGTCGGCATCACTGCCTTTGCCTTGCCCCGGTGTGGGACCTGGTACTGGACAGATGTAGCTAAGGGGGCAGGAATAACCGGAGGCTTATTTGTTGCTTACCTTGTAGCCGGCTTCTTTGCTTTCGACAGAGGATATATCCTGGGGTTACTTTATCCCCTGTTGCTACTACCAGTAGTCTATGTCGGTAACATTCTTTACATGGTCATTACTGAGCAGTCGGATAAACGGTTCGTCAAGGAGCTTTTCGGTCGATATATTTCGCCCCAAATAGCCAGGGAGATAGTTAGCCGAGCGGATGCTGGGGACCTTCGTCTCGGAGGCGAGCAAAGGGAGATAAGTGTGCTCTTTGCTGATATCCGTAACTTTACACAGATAAGTGAGCAGTCGTCTCCTGAAGCTACAGTGAAAATGCTCAATACTTACTTATCAGTTGTGTCCGATGCAGTAGTACAGCATGACGGTATAGTTAACAAGTTTGGCGGCGATAGTATCATAGCAGTATGGAACGCGCCGCAATCTCAACCAGAGCACGCATTGCTGGCAGTAAAGGCAGCTTGGGAAGCACAGCAGAAAATTGCTGAACTACAGCAAAGCGATAGCCGGCTGCTCCCGGTGCAATTTGGCATTGGCATTAACACTGGTATAGCCTTAGCCGGCAATATAGGCTCGGTTGGACGTACTGAATATACCGTCATCGGAGATTCCATTAACATTGCTTCACGCATTTGTAGCAGCGCCCCCGGCGGTGAAGTCTGGATTGGTGCTGAAACGTATAATCAAACAAAAGATTATATAGAAACCGAGGAACTCGAGTCACAGAGTTTCAAAGGGAAAGCAGCACCCATTATGGTATATCGAGTAACTGCGTGGCGCCCTATAACCCCTCAGAACAAAAGTAGGCCCTCGCCTTCCTGATGTCAACCCTTCCCTTTAAGCAAAGTCTCCCGGATAAGCCTCTCCAGGTCATCAGGAATGTTGAGTAACAACACAGGCTTCTGTTAGTTAACTGCACATTATGTCATGTTGTTGTCCAGTTGAACGTGACGAGCAACCAAAAAGTCGTGAAACAGCAAACGTGCTCACTTGCGTTTCTTGAGCGTAATCTTCATCCAAATATCTGTCAGCGCCATCTGGTAGCTGCCTTTGAATGCCGTTTGCTCTAGCATACCCTTAATTACGGTCTGGTATTCTTCCCTGCTGAAACCATGTAGTGTAGAGACTCTGTATCCGAGTCGGCCAACCAGGAACCCATATTCCTCGTTCATTTTTCTCCTATCAGCTCGGTTGCTGAAAACCTCAGGACACCCATCGTATATCCATGCTTCCCTGCCGGTTTTTAAAACACGATAGCATTCATCAAACACCATGCGCGGTGCCTTCCAATGGTGCGAAGCGCCCGTACTAATCACAAGGTCTATTGAATTATCCTTGAAAGGGAGTTTGGCCGCATTGCCAAACACGAATCGAGCATTATCAACGCCTTTTGCATGGCGTCTTGCAATCCTGACCATTTGCCTGCCGAGGTCTATGCCATAGACCTGCAGGCTGGGTGACCTCTTGGCAATCTCTATTGACAAATAGCCTGTTCCCGAACCTAAATCAAGAATAGTCCCGTTTCCCATCTTTTCCACTATGTCATTAGCTATCTTCGTTTCAGGCTTTCGAAGAACTTTTGCCACTGTTGCATTGTAGAATATGGCACCAGGGGTTGGGATTGCTTCAGGCCTCCTCAGTACATCCTTGATGAATCTTGTTAGAGACATGGTCATTCCTCGAGCAAGATGTCGCTGAAATCACGCCACAGTGGGAGGTCCACTTCGCCCATCTTAACATATCCTTTGGTATCTGGGGACATAATCCTAATTTGTAGCAGGCCTAATTGATATGGTGTCCCTGGAATTCATTAGGAAGTAAATAAGTCACAAAACGCCATTTCGTTCAGTGGTGCATCAGGCTTTGAAGCACGTCGGGCTTATAACTCGAAAACCATTGCTTGAATCCAAGCCCGGGCTGCCGAAAGGATACGAAAGACACGGAGTCAGGTTTATGCCTTTTTCTTTTCTGCCTCTATTAATGGACTATACCATTCCCAAAGCTCTTCGAATCCTAGCTTCCTAGGAATAGGATTATGGGGATAGAATGCCTCCTTCTCAGGCATATCGTAGTTCCATTGAGCCTCACAAGTTCTACGAGGAAATAGCCCCATCAAGGATTTATAGAAGTCATTAGTCACGTTATAGTGATGAGTATGTATGAACCCTTTCCATGTATCCCAAAGCTCTGCATCACTTTTTATATCAATAATTTCAATATGCTCGATAGCTCTATGGTATTTATCTCCCCAAGCATTTTTCATAAGCTCTATGGCTTCTACATCGGATTGAGGTGCCCCATAACCAAATATTGTCAATATGTAGGCATGCCTTAGTGCATGTCTTAAGGTTTCCCATTCAGCTGTAATAAACGGATCCTGTGAATAACTCTTTCGCCTAATCGGATACAGCAAGCCGGAAGGCGTGAAATTCTTCCCACATTTACTGCACTTACTTCCTATCCATCCTATAGTATTATTTTCTAGGCAGTAACCGACAGCTACATTGCCGTGAAGATATACAACATGGGGAAGTTTTACTCTTTGACTATTACGCCAGCAAGAGCGGTAGAGAAAAGGGTCCCAGTTGAATGTGGCTATCAGATCTTTTTCTCTAAGTGATAATACCAAATGGTCATATAATGTTGGGCAGTTTGGCAATTCTAGCTGGCCAAAATACTCCCGCACTCTGTTCTTGATGATATCAATAAGATATTCATAACGGCTATCTTCATATAAGTCGCTATAAATTTCTTCAAAGTTCCTATCTGCATAGCTAATACCTTCTTCTTCTAAGATAGAGGCAAGACCTACTACCTCCACTAAGTCATCCATTAGAGGGAGCCTCTGGCCTTTTCTATCACCATCAGGAAATGCTTGTAGGCTTGCTCCAGCGCCCAATATCACGACATGAGGCCTACCCATCCTCGTGTCTCTTACAAGCTCCTCAATATTCGTATAAAACCCGTTCGTTTCGAAGGACATATCGCTCTTCCGTTAAATCTCTCAACTGGATGTTACTATTCATTATCATGTAATTCGATGCATAGATCCGCAACACCTCCACATAATTCTATAGAATGTGAGTAAGATGACACAACCAGCCAAATTGTGTCTTCAAGATTTGCTTCCTAGTTTCCGCTTTATTATCCCTTTGTATCCACTATTTAGTATTTAAGCTAAGTTCAAGTATCCGCCAATTTCCAATTCGTTTTAACTTTGCATTCACTCCCCTTATTAGTAATTAGTATTGTCATAACTAAGTATTGACAAGATATTAGGTAGAGAAGTAATGTTGGAGATTAAAAGGAGGCAAGAGGCCTCTGCCTTTTCTACTAGCTACATGGGGTTCAGGTGGTCGGAGGTTCAAATCCTCTCACCCCAACTTTGAATGGGTTATCGCCTAAAACAGTAGGGTTTACTGTGGTTGCTTAACTCCATTCGTGAGATGCTACAGCATAACCTCAAAGGGTATCAACTTATTCCTATCTATTTACCCTTGAAAAGCTTCATTTTTCATGGGGTACTAGGTAGCAAGTCCCGCCGCTTTCAGTATATCTGGAACCACCTCTTCCCGCCCTATAGCCATGACATGAACTCCATCGCATATGGATTCTTTTTCTATAGTTGCAATCATCCGACCTGCGATTTCTATACCTTTATTGATTGCCTCGCCTTTGGGGGCAGCCGCTAATTCATCAATCAAGTTTTGGGGCACAAAGACGCCCGGGACATTTTCGTTCATATACTTCGCCATCCTGGCTGACACGAGCAGAATGATGCCAGCCAGTATCTTGACCGGGAATTGGCGGGCATGTTCCATAAACTTAGCAAATTTGTCCAGGTCATAGATGGCTTGAGTCTGAAAGAATTCAGCACCGGCTTCAATCTTCTTTTCAAACTTGATTAACTGAGGCTCAATCGGGTTTGCTTCAGGTGTGACTATGGCTCCGGCACAGAACTCCACAGCCCCGTCGAGTTCATTCCCTCCCAGGTCTTTGCCCGCTTCCATCTGCCGAATTGTCATCAGCAACTGTGTTGAATCCAGGTCGAAAACGCCCTTGGCCGCCTTGTGGTCGCCAACTACAACAGCATCTCCAGTTAGACAGAGGACATTTCTTATGCCTCTGGTGTATGCGAAGAGAAGCTCGGCTTGAAGGGCAAGGCGATTACGGTCGCGGCAAGTCACCTGCAATATAGGCTCGCCACCCCGCTCCTTGATGGCCAGACAGCCACCAATGGAGGGAAAGCGCATTACGGAACTCTGGTGGTCAGTGACATTCAGCGCGTCTACTTTATCCTTGAGAAGGTCAATATGGTGGAGCATCTTCTCAATGTTTGTCCCCTTTGGTGGACCGATTTCGCTGGTTACCACAAATTTATCAGATTTGAGAACTTCCCTAAAACTCGGCGCCATAGCTCCTCCTTCATGTAATCCTGATCGTTCGCGGCCTGAGGGCCACGTTGCAATCTCTGGGGGAATGATACTTACGCATCAAATCAAGCCGGCCCTGTTTTTCTAGTCGCTGATATATTAGGGTCCAGGCACAATCCTTTTCCTTATCCACTTCGCACTTACCATTGTCGGTGCCACCACATGGGCCATTCAGCAAACCTTTGTGACATGCCGTCAGGGGACAGATTCCAGCAGTTTGCCCCAGGACGCATTGACCACACTGGGCACAAACCTCTTGAAAACAGCCCGGACTATCCTCAATGCCTATGAAAAGAGTATCCAGGGCTGGAATGACCGGCTTGTCAATATAGGTGCTCAGCTTATGCACCCCTAAAGCACAGGACATGACCAGAATACATTTGGCATTCTGAATGGCTCCATTATTTTCTTTAATAGCTACTTCGGTCATCTCATCACAGGCAGTAGGGATAACTATCCAGCCGGTGACTAGCTTGCCCAGTTCTTGTAGACGCTCCCTCATTTCCAAGACCTCTTCCCTCCCACCAGTTTTAGTCATTGTGGCGCATGTGCCACAACCAGCAATATACACTCGGTCAAACCCGTCTAACTGCTGCTCGATTTCCTGAAAAGTCTTTTGCTTAGTAATAGATTTCATGCCTAACCTCCCACATCAAAAATAAAAATGGAAACTTAAAATTCTAAGTCATTGCGAGCGAAGCGAAGCAATCTCAGCATCAACCTTCGAGATTGCTTCGTCGCTAACGCTCCTCGCAATGACACCCGGTGAACGCTTATCTTCATTTCTCCAAGTCGCATCTTAAGCAACGCTTAGCCTCCTGTCTCGCCTTCTCCTCAGAAAAGCTCAGCTCTATCTCTTTAAAGCTACCTTTCCTCTCCGGGAGAGGGAGATGAGGTGTTTCTGGCCTGAATTGTGGTTCCCAGCTTTCTTCCTCCTCTCCACTTATTTCCTCCTCAATGACGCTGGGCTTCAGGTCATACATCTCGACCCGTGAGGTATCGCCCCAGAGATATTTGTCTATGGCGATGGCCCCTCTCCGACCATCTGCAATAGCTTCTATAACCATGCCCGGCCCGGAGACAAAATCCCCCCCGGCAAAGACCCCGGGAACGTTAGTAGCTAATTTGTTTTCATCAACCGCCAGCGTTTCCCACCGAGTACGCTCAAGAGCACTATCCGGGGGTAAAAACGACAGGTCTGGAGCCTGCCCCACAGCACCAATGACGGTATCCGCCGGAGCAAAAAACTCTGAGCCAGGAATGGGAATCGGGCGACGGCGTCCACCGGCATCAGGCTCACCCAGCTTCATGTGGACACACTGTAAACCAGTCACTTTCCAGTCTTCGCTTACTAGGCGGGTAGGGCTGACGAGGAAATTAACCTGGACGCCTTCAGCCAGAGTCTCATCATACTCCACCTCAGTTACTGGCATCTCTTCTCGCGACCGACGGTAAAAGATACTCACCTCATCGGCACCAAGGCGAAGAGCTGTGCGGGAAGAGTCAAGGGCTACATTACCACCACCGATAACAGCTATCTTGCGTCCAATCTTAATAGACTTGCCAACCTTCACATCTCTGAGAAATCTCAAACCATAATAGAAGCCCTCGATGCCCTCCAATTCTCCGGGTATGCCAATGCTCTGGCTCTTTTGCGCCCCAGCGGCAATAAAGACAGCTTCAAAGCCACTATCTCTGATATCTTCTATGGTGAAATTTACGTTGATTGGCGTGTCGTATTTTATCTCCACTCCCCGCTTGGCGATATAATCTATCTCCTTTTCAATAACCTCCCGCGGCAAGCGGAAGTCAGGTATAGCTACCGAGAGCATACCTCCGCCTATGGGGAGGGCTTCGAAGACCGTGACAGGATAGCCCATCTGAGCCAGAAAGTAGGCGCAGGACAGCCCTGTAGGTCCCGCCCCTACTACTGCTACTTTTTGGCTGTGAATCCGGGGAAAGGGTTCTGGTTCAGGTAATTCCCTAATGTGGTCAAAATACCAGTCGGCGGCAAAGCGCTTAAGCGCCCTGATAGCTACGGAGTCGTCGAGTTCCCCGCGGCGGCACCTCCCCTCGCAGGGGTGATGACAGATGCGGCCACAAATAGCGGGGAAGGGATTACGGTCCCTGATGGTGTTGACAGCTTCCAGATATTCACCATCGGCAATTTGAGCCACATATTTGGGAACATTGATGCCCACCGGGCAGGTATGTTGACACGGTGATATCATGAGGGCATCGCACACAGCGGCCGGGCATTTCTTCTCTTGTATGTGGGTTTCATATTCATCTCTGAAGTACTCAAGGGTGGTGAGCACGGGGTTGGGACAAGTCTGTCCCAGACCGCAGAGCGAGCATTCCTTAACCGTCTTGGCTATGGTAAGCAGAGTATCCATATCTTCCTCACGTCCTTTGCCCTGAGTGATTCTGGTCAGTATTTCTAGCATTTGTCTGGTTCCCAGGCGGCAAGGGACACACTTCCCGCAGGACTCAGATTGAGTGAAGCTCAAGAAATACCTGGCTATCTCTACCATACAGGTGGTCTCGTCCAGCACCACCATGCCGCCAGAGCCCATAATTGAGCCTAATTGAGCCAGTGTTTCATACTCCACGGGGGAATCGAGAAATCGGGCAGGAATGCAGCCACCCGAAGGACCACCTGTCTGCACCGCCTTAAACTGCTTGCCCCGGGGGATACCACCCCCGATATCAAAAATGATGGTGGATAGAGGAGTGCCCATAGGCACCTCCACCAACCCACTGTTGGCAATCTTCCCCGTGAGGGCAAAGACAGCCGTCCCCTTGCTCTTTTCAGTACCTATGCCGGCAAACCAATCAGCCCCGCGGTCAATGATAATGGGAATGAAAGCCAGACTCTTTACATTATTGATATTGGTGGGCTTTCCTTCCAGACCTGATTGGGCGGGAAATGGGGGGCGGGGGCGAGGCATGCCCCGTCGGCCCTCAATAGAAGCCATTAGAGCTGTTTCCTCACCACAAACAAAGGCCCCGGCGCCTTCTTTGATGTGCACCGCAAAATCAAAGCCTGAGCCGAGAATATCTTTACCCAAAAAGCCCCTTCCCTGAGCTTGCTCTAAGGCAGCGTGAACTCGCTTTACTGCTAAGGGATACTCGGCACGGACATAGATGTAGCCCTCATTGGCACCTATGGCATATCCAGCAATGGTCAGCCCTTCAACAACAGCATGGGGATCTGCCTCCAGGATGGAGCGGTCCATAAAAGCACCGGGGTCGCCTTCATCGGCATTGCAGATGACATATTTCTTTTCTCCGGGAGCATTGCGGCAAAACTCCCACTTGAGGCCGGTGGGGAAACCAGCGCCACCCCGTCCGCGGAGGCCAGATTTCTTAACCTCCTCAATAACCTGCTCGGGAGTCATCAAAAGAGCCTTTCTCAGCGCCCGATAACCTCCATGAGCAATATAATGCTCGATTTTTTCCGGGTTGATACGCCCGCAATTGCGCAGGATGACGCGCTGCTGTTTTTTGTAGAAATTTATCTCTGAATAGTGTGGTATGGCTTCGCCAGTTACCGGGTCATGATAGAAAAGACGCTCCACAGGCTTGCCATCTCGAAGATGAGAGGTGACGATTTCTGGAGCATCCTCGGCCTGGACACGGGTGTAGAAAATGCCCTCAGGTTCAACAACTACGCTAGGACCTTGCTCGCAAAGGCCATGACCGTGGCAGCCACTTATTTCCACCGCGGCATTCTTCAGCTTTTGCCGAGTTACCTCTGCCTTCAGCGCCTCATAGACAGCATCAGACCCCATAGAAAGACACGGCGTCTCCTGGCAGACAAAGACAGTACGATGGTCTTGCATACTACCCTCCACTCTCCCGATCCCTGAATAATTGCTCTACTTTTTTGGGATTCACGTGACCATGAACACGGTCAGCGACGACTATGTTGGGAGCCAGGGCACAGACGCCGATGCAGGCCACGGTCTCCAGGGTGTATTCCAAATCAGGGCTAGTCTCACCCTCGTCTAAATCTAGATGCTGCTTAACCAATTTCAATATCGTCTTCCCTCCCCGCACATGGCAAGCTGTCCCCCGACAAACTCTAACAACTTTTCTGCCCC